>Ga0315294_10001816_pt1 | contig 23418 bp, 23 predicted proteins | sample YL17G13_40_MG_FD_203626 | JGI IMG/M metagenome (GOLD analysis project Ga0315294, IMG submission 203626) | Sediment microbial communities from Yellowstone Lake, YNP, Wyoming, USA - YL17G13_40 | ecosystem: Environmental > Aquatic > Freshwater > Lake > Sediment | place: USA: Wyoming | collected...
GCACCATTGTGCCTGTTGAGATAACCGTATATTCAGACAAGACGTTTGAGTTCATTGTAAAAAGTCCTCCTGCAGCAGTGCTGCTGAAACAGGAAGCGCAGCTTGCAAAGGGAAGCGGTGTGCCGAACAAGGAAAAAGTCGGAAAGGTTACCAAAGAGCAGATAAAGAAAATAGCTGAAAGGAAAATGAAAGACCTTAACGCCTTTGATGTTAACCAGGCCTGCAAAATTATCGAAGGCACAGCAAGGAGTATGGGGATCGAGATAATTTAATATTTAAAATTTAATATTTAATATTTTTTTAGTTATCGGTTATCGGAAAGAAAAAAGAAGCAAGGAAGTAAAGAAGTAAAGAAAATTTCGGCCGAAGGCCGAGCCAAAGTTTTGAATTTTAATTTTTAAATTTCGCAGCTTACCACGGCTGTAAAAGTGGGAGCGAAAAATTATTCAAATTCGCGGAGTAATATTATGAGAAAAAGAAGCAAAAGATATACGGCTTCGGCAAAGGACCTGCCGAGCGGACCGGTGAGCCTTACAGAGGCAGTGAAGAAAGTTAAATCTTTCCCGCCGGCCAAATTCGACCAGAGCATCGATTGCGTCATATGGCTCGGAATAGACCCCAAGCAGTCCGACCAGATTGTTCGAGGCTCTGTTTCACTGCCGCACGGCGTCGGAAAGAGCAAAAAAGTTATCGCCTTCTGTGAAGATTCCGATGTTGATGCCGCAAAACAAGCAGGTGCGCTCGATGCGGGATGCGATTCGCTAATTAAGAAAATTACCGACGGCTGGACAGACTTTGATGTCGCTATTGCCTCGCCAAAAGTAATGGGAAAGGTCAGCAGACTCGGGAAGTTACTCGGGCCGCAAGGGAAGATGCCTTCGCCGAAAAACGGAACGGTTACTCAGAACATCCTTACGGCCATTAAAGAATTTGCGGCAGGAAAAGTGGAATTCAAAAACGATGCCGGCGGAAATGTGCATATTGTTGTCGGCAGGCAAAGCTTCGATGAAGACAGGCTCGCTGACAATATCCGGGCATTTATGGCGCTGATAAAGAAGATAAAACCCGCAAAGGCCAAGGGAACCTACATCAAAAAGATGGCTATATCGGCAAGCATGAGTCCGGCTGTCCAGATTGATGCAGCAGAATTTTAGACAGACCCGCCTTCGCCAAGGTTTCCGTCTTCGGTAAAGCTACGACGGACAAGACGGCGGGCAAGAGTTCGACAGGTGATGATATGAGTAAATATGTAAAACAGATTCTTACAAAGGAGCTGGCGAACAGATTCGCAGGCGTTAACGAATTTCTCATTGTTGACTTGACGGGAATTGATGGGACGGCAAACAACCGGCTGCGAGGGAGACTGCGTCAAAAAGGGATTAAACTGACAATGGTCAGAAACGCCATGATGAGACATGCCATAGCCGCAATGGGGAAAACCGGCGCAGCTGAGCTTTTTGCCAGTGGCTCATGCACCGTTGCATACGGCGGCGACAGCGTCGTCGATGTGGCGAAGGAAATCAGGGCTGTCAACATTGGAAAGGCAGCAATAAAATTCAAGGGTGCTTACGTTGACGGAACGGCTCTCGATGCAGCGGCGGCCGCAGGGCTTGTAAATATGAAAAACAGAGTCGAACTGCAGGGCGAAATCGTTATGCTTGCAAATTCGCCGGCCAGGCGGCTGGCAGGAGCTGTCGCTGCACCGGCCGGAATCATCGCAGGCTATATAAAAGCGATTGCTGAAAAAAGAGAAAAAGAAGCAGCGTAATTTAAAATTTAAAATTTAATATTTAAAATTGAAAATTAAATAACTTGCTTTAGCGGGTGTCCCCCACGCTTTCTTGTGAAAGCAATTGTGGGGGTTAAACAGGACAGCGTAGTCCGGGCTGCCGCAAAGCGTCCGCCTTCGCCGAAGGCTATGGCGGATAAAATTGGTTACAGGAGTGATAAAATGGCAGACGAATCAGTAAAAGAGTTTAGTTCAGAGATAAAGACACTGGGAGACAAGATTGTCAAATTGACACTCATGCAGGCAAAGGAACTCGGCGATTACCTGAAGGAAGTTCACGGCATTGAACCTGCCGGCGGCGCCGTTATGATGGCAGGGCCTGCAGGAGGCGCGGCAGGCGGACAGGCCGCTGCGGTTGAAGAAAAGACCACCTTCGACGTTATACTCAAGGAGTTCGGAGACAAAAAAATTCAGGTCATAAAGGAAGTAAGAGCTCTTACAGCTCTGGGACTAAAAGAGGCAAAAGACCTCGTGGACGGCGCACCAAAACCTGTAAAGCAGGGTGTCAGCAAAGACGAAGCGGAAGCTGCCAAAAAGCAGCTTGAGTCGGCTGGAGCTGTTGTTGAAATAAAATAAAAATAACAAACCCCGTCCGTAAAGGGCGGGGTTAAATACGCCGCTGTCCGCCTTCGCTGAGGCTTCGTCGCGACAAGTGCCGGCAGCGGCTAAACAGAAATAATTTAACATATTTTTCAGGGAGTGTGTGATGGGCGCAAGAATTGTAAGAGATTTCGGGAAAATCGCAGATGCAATTCATGTCCCGAATCTTATCGAAGTTCAGCTGAATAGTTACGAAAGATTTCTGCAGGCTGAAGTCCCACCACAGAAAAGAAAGAGTATCGGACTTGAAGCGCTCTTTAAGGAAATTTTCCCCATCGAGAGTTATGACAAGACCATGAGTCTTGAATACCTCGGATATGAGTTCGACAGGCCCAGATATTCGCCAAACGAATGCAGAGAGCTTAGACTGACTTACGGCTATCCTTTGAAGATAGCCTGCAGACTGAAACGAAGCGATGTGGACGACATTTCGGAACAGGTCGTATACATCGGAGAAATTCCAATTATGATAGGCGGCGGAGAGTTTATCATCAACGGTGCCGAGCGCGTTATCGTCAACCAGCTGCACCGCTCGCCGGGCGTCGATTTTCTTATCGAAAGCAAAGAGGGCGACAGAGTCCTGCACGGCGGAAGAATTATACCGGAACGCGGAAGCTGGATAGAAATTTCCGTCACCAGAAAAGACGTTCTCATCGTCAGAATCGACCAGTCCAGCAAGATTCCCGCTACAATGTTCCTGCGTGCAATGGGAGAACAATACAGCGCTACCGAGGCGATTATAAGACTGTTCTTTGAAACAAAAACCATCTCCGTTGACAAGCTCGATCCGCTGATGTGGGCGGTCGGACCAGTCGTCGATGCGGAATCAGGCGAAATCATTATCGAGGCAGGCACACAAATAGGAGACAGAACAGGACAGATTCAACGGGCAAACGGCATAAGTTCAGAAAGAGTTGATGGAAAAACGACTAATGTGAAGGAGATCGTTAAAGCCATTTTAGATTATGGTAAAGGAAAAAATGCTGAGCCATTTCCGGAGTTAAAAAATCCTGAGCAGAGGAAGCTTATAACGTCAAATCCGCTCGCACTTGTTATAGCAGTTTGTTGTATGCGAATGGGTATAGAATCAGAAGATTCGTACGAAGCCCCTCAGGAGATTGAAAAAAAGTTTGGTTTAGCTGATGTTAAAGTTCTTGCAAAGTGTTCTAAGGAAGATTTGAAGAAGTGTATCAGCGGACAGGCTGCAAGCAAGGCAGCGGAGGCAATTATCGACTTCTGCAAGGTAATAGATGAAAACTACGGTGGAAAGGTTGAAAAATTCTGGGCTGATAAATCTGCTAAGGATGTTAAAGAAGAACTAAACGGCATTTCAGGAATTGGCGAGAAGATTGCATCACTGCTGGTTAATATTTTGCACCGCAATGCTAAGGCATTGCCGTATGCAAAGCCCTTCGAAGATAAGAATAATATTGATATATCAGCCGATATACATGTATGCAATGCAATGGAAAAGTTGGGTCTTATCTCTGATAGTTCCGACAAAGAAAAAGTAATTGAAAAAGCGAGAGAGCTTAATCCAAAGTATCCAGGCCAACTAGATGTTCCGTTGTGGCTACTTGGCAAGAAACTTGGCAAAGATGCTTCTAAAAAAGAATATTTCGACGAATTATCTTTGCCGTATGAAGAACCGAAATCTGGTGGTAAGAGAAAAAAAAATGAAATTGAGGTGATTGAAAAAGTAGTCGACCCTCTCATATTAAATACACTTGCCGAGGATGACTGCGAAAGCCACCAGGAAGCTCTGCTGAAGCTTTACGCAAGGCTGCGGCCCGGCAATCCGCCGAATATTGAAAAGGCAAAAACACTCTTTCAGGAAAAGTTCTTTGACGGCAACAGATACCGGCTCGGAAGAGTCGGAAGATTCAGACTGAACAGAAAATTCAAACAGAATATTAATGAGAACGAAATGACGCTCCGGCCGGAAGATTTTCTCAACACGATGAGATATATTGTCGGGCTGCGAAACAATCAGGGTGTTATTGACGATATTGACCATCTGGGAAACAGAAGGCTGCGGACGATTGACGAACTTGCTTCAGACGAAATCAGAAAGGGGCTTCTCAAACTCCGCCGAACCGTTCAGGAGCGAATGAGTATGAAAGACCCGCAGCAGGTTATTCGGATAGCCGACCTTGTCAACTCGAAAAGCGTATCCAGCAGCGTTGAGTATTTCTTCGGCAGAGGTGAGCTGAGCCAGGTCGTTGACCAGACCAATGCGCTCAGCCAGCTTACCCATGAACGAAGACTTTCAGCTCTCGGGCCGGGAGGACTTAACCGAAAACGAGCCGGATTCGAAGTTCGAGACGTGCATATCAGCCATTACGGCAGAATATGTCCAATCGAAACACCTGAAGGAACAAACATCGGACTGATTGCATCGCTGGCAATCTTTTCGAAAGTCGATGAGTACGGCTTTCTGCTGACGCCTTACCGAAAGGCTGAAAAAGGTAAAATCACCCCAGAGGTCGTCTACGTGAGAGCAGATGAAGAAATGGAGGCTACTTTCGCTCCGCCGGGAGCCATAAAGAGGGGCACCGATAAACTGCAGGAAGGGATAGTGCTTGCCAGAAAACAGGGAGAACTTACACAGGTTGACAGCAAAGAAGTGAATTATATCGATATATCGAGCAAGCAAACTGTCGGCATCTCAGCTGCGCTTATTCCTTTCCTTGAACATGACGATGCCAACAGGGCCTTGATGGGCTCAAATATGATGCGTCAGGCTGTGCCGCTGTTAAAGACAGAACCGCCGCTTGTTCTGACGGGAATGGAAGAACATGTTGCGAGAAATTCAAGTATGGTTGTCCGTGCCGGAAATGCAGGAACCGTAACGGCTGTCGATGCAAAAAAGATTGTCATCGACGATACGGACATTTACGAACTTGAAAAATTTGTGGGCCTTAACGAAAGGACATGCCTCAATCAGGTGCCGGTGGTTTCCGTCGGGCAAAAGGTCAAAAGGAACGATATCATCGCAGACGGCGGCGGAAGCGGAGAAGGCGTGCTGGCTCTGGGGAAAAACGTGCTCGTGGCTTTCATACCGTTCGACGGATTCAACTTCGAGGACGCTATTCTTATAAGCGAAGGACTGGTAAGAGAGGATATCTTTACGAGCATCCATATCGATGAGTTCAGCATCGAGGTCCGCGAGACCAAACTCGGAAGAGAGGAATTCACAAGAGATATACCAAACGTCGGCGAAAAGGCACTGAGAAATCTCGATGAAAGCGGAATCGTGCGCGAAGGCACGCGCGTTGACGCAGGAGATGTACTTGTCGGAAAGGTTTCGCCAAAGAGCAAAACAGAACTTACGCCGGAAGAAAAACTGCTGCACGCAATCTTCGGCAGGGCCGGAGAAGATGTCAAGAACGACTCGCTCGAACTGCCCAGCGGCTACAACGGCGTGGTCATCAAAACAAGCCGATTCACCAGAAAAGGAGCCGGCAGCGATGAACAGAAAAAGGCATACAGACAAAAAGTCAAAGAATATGAAACCGAGATGAAACAACGACAGTGCACCCTCTTTAAACAGATGGTAAATGAAATATTCGAAAAGTTTAATATTTCCATTATTGACCCGTCAACCCGACAGAAGGTCGGCGCAAGCGATGAGGCAGAGGTCATTTCCGAGCAGATTGAGAACTTCGATATCACATGGGTAAAGCCGGCAAATGCACGTCAGCAGGCACAGCCTGTCATTGATAAATATATGCCTAAGGTTGCAGAAATCGCTGAAGAGGCGAAGACAAAACTGGAAAGAATGAAACACGGCGACGAACTGCCCAGCGGTGTTCTTGAAATGGTCAAGGTCTATGTTGCCACCAAGCGCACGTTGTCTATCGGCGACAAAATGGCAGGACGTCACGGAAACAAGGGCGTTATCGCAAGAATTATGCCGGTTGAGGATATGCCGTATCTCGAGGATGGAACGCCCGTGGATATATGCCTCAACCCGCTCGGTGTGCCGAGCAGAATGAATGTTGGACAGATTCTGGAAACTCATCTCGGCTGGGCCGCAAAAGTAGTCGGCTTTGATGCCCTTACGCCTGTTTTTGCCGGCGCAACAGAAGAAGAAATAAAACAACTGCTGGTCGAATCAAACGAGCATGTATTAAAACGCAGCAAAGAACTGGCGCAGAGCAATACTGCACCGTCTGCAGATGAGATTTTTGCTCAAATCGGCGCAGATATGAAGGCGACGTTGTATGACGGTAGAACCGGAGAGCCTTTCGAACAGACCGTTACCGTCGGTTACATATATATGATGAAACTGCACCATCTGGTAGACGACAAGATTCATGCGCGTTCCACAGGTCCTTACAGCCTTATCACCCAGCAGCCGCTGGGAGGAAAGGCAAGAACCGGCGGACAAAGATTCGGCGAAATGGAGGTCTGGGCTCTTGAGGCTTACGGCGCTGCTTATACGCTGCAGGAACTACTTACCGTTAAAAGCGACGATATTGAAGGAAGAACCAAAATCTATGAGTCAATGGTCAAAGGCAAAAATACGCTCGAGGCCGGCACCCCAATTTCATTCGATGTGCTGTGCAGCGAGATACGAGGACTGGGACTTAATATCCAGCTTGAAAAGAAACGTGTAGGCAGCGCAAGGGCAAGGAGTCTGTAGTTTTGGCGAAAAACAAAAGCTTTAAAACGCTGAAAGTCAGGAGTGGGCTTAAATGAACGAAAGTATTTATGATAAGATAAATGATTACGGTTCGGTGAAAATAAGCCTTGCCAGCCCGAACGACATTCGCAGCTGGTCCTTCGGAGAGGTCAGGAAGCCTGAGACGATTAACTATCGCACCTACAGGCCGGAAAAGGACGGACTTTTCTGCGAACGTATCTTCGGGCCGGAAAGAGACTGGGAGTGTTCCTGCGGAAAATACAAGGGGACAAAATTCAAGGGCATCATCTGCGACCGATGCGGGGTAAAGGTAACGCACAGCAGGGTGCGAAGGAAGCGAATGGGACATATCAACCTTGCGGCGCCGGCGGTGCATATATGGTTCTTCAAGGCTATGCCGTCGAGACTGGGCTCGCTGCTTGCGATGAAAACCGTCGACCTTGAAAAGATTATCTACTTCCAGGATTATGTTGTTACAGACGCAGGGCAAAGCCCGCTGAAGGTAAAACAGCTTCTGAACGAGGAAGAATATCGCGAAGCTATCGCGAAGTATGGAAACTCCTTTAAGGCAGCGATGGGCGCTGAGGCCGTCAGAGCCCTGCTGGGAGCGCTCGACCTGGAACATTTAGGCGGAGAACTTAAGGCCGCTATGGTCAAAACAAGCAGCAAGCAGAAAATAAAAGACCTGACAAAAAGACTTAAAATAGTCAATGCTGTAAAGGCAAGCCCAAACAAGCCGGAATGGATGGTGCTCGATGTGGTGCCGGTTATTCCGCCGGATTTGCGGCCGCTGGTTATGCTCGAAAGCGGAAACTTTGCCACGAGCGACCTGAATGACCTGTATAGAAGAATCATCAACAGAAACAACAGACTCAAAAAACTCATGGACCTCAACGCACCTGAGGTTATCATACGAAACGAAAAGAGGATGCTCCAGCAGGCTGTCGATGCACTGTTTGACAACGGCAGATGCAGAAGACCTGTGCTGGGAAGCAACAATCGGCCGCTAAAGAGCCTTACGGATATGATTAAGGGCAAGCAGGGGAGATTCCGCGAAAACCTGCTCGGAAAACGAGTCGATTATTCTGCACGTTCTGTTATTGTTGTCGGACCACATCTAAAACTCCACCAGTGCGGTCTGCCCAAGAAGATAGCGCTTGAACTTTTCCAGCCGTTTATCATCCGTGAACTGAAAGAGCGAGGACTTGCTGACACCATCAAAAGCGCAAAGAAAATGCTCGAAAGACGCGAAGAGCGGGTCTGGGATATCCTCGAAAAGGTTATTCATCAGCACCCTGTGCTGCTGAACCGTGCTCCTACACTGCACAGAATGGGTATTCAGGCATTTGAACCTGTGCTGGTTGAAGGGAATGCCATTATGCTGCATCCTCTTGTCTGCAAAGGATTTAATGCAGACTTTGACGGTGACCAGATGGCAGTGCATCTGCCGCTGAGCATCGAAGCTCAGGTGGAGGCTCATACGCTGATTATGTCAACAAACAGTATCTTCTCACCTGCCAACGGCACACCAATCGTAGGCCCCTCACAGGATATTGTGCTCGGCAATTATTATATAACCGTTGAGCACATAGGGGAAAAAGGCGAGGGTATGATTTTCAGAAATACCGCTGAGGCAATAACAGCCTACGAAATGGGAAAAGTTACCATACATGCAAAGGTAAAGGTCGGACTGCCAAAAGGCAGAAAAATCAGTTCCGAAGAAGGTATAACAGAAAGCACAGGCATAATAGAGACAACGCCGGGAAGATGTATCTTCAACGAGATGCTGCCAAAAGAGCTGCCGTTTTACAACTGTATCATGAATCAGAAAATGCTCAAGACAGTCATTAACGACTGTTTTGAACTCTCAGACGGCAGAACAAGTCTCGGACTACTCGATGATATAAAAGAGCTCGGATTTAAATATGCCACACTTGCAGGACTGAGCTTCGGTCTTGCTGATTTGAGAGTACCGCCTGAAAAACAGGATATCATCGACCGAACCCAGAGAATCGTCGACCGTATTCAGAAAAACTACAACGACGGCGTGCTGACCGAGGGCGAAAGATACAACCAGATTATCGATGCCTGGACTCATGCACGTGTTGCCGTTACTAACGCCATGATGCAGGGCCTGAAAAACGATACACGAGGCGGGAGGCCTTATCTTAATCCGATTTACCTCATGAGCGATTCGGGCGCAAGAGGAAGCATCGACCAGATACAGCAGCTTGCGGGTATGCGTGCACTTATGGCAAAACCAAGCGGTGAAATTATCGAAACGCCCATCAAGTCAAACTTCAGAGAAGGACTTAACGTGCTGGAGTATTTCAGCTCGACACACGGAGCGCGAAAAGGCCTTGCTGATACCGCTCTGAAGACCGCTGATTCGGGCTACCTGACAAGGAAACTTGCAGATGTTGCTCAGAATGTTATCGTCAATGAAATCGACTGCGGCACATTGCAGGGCATAACAAAAACCACTCTCTACAAAGGAGAACAGGTTGATATCCCGCTCAGAGAGCTTATCGTCGGGAGAACGGCACGAGATAATGTCAGAAACCCGATAACCGATGAAATGATTGTGCGTGAAAATGGAGTTATCACGCCCGAAGCAGCGGAAAAGATTGAATCGCTCGGGCTTGAATCAATCCGCATCAGAAGCCCGCTTACCTGCGACAGCCCATTAGGCATTTGCGCCAAGTGCTACGGCTGGGATATGAGCACCGGCAGACTCGTAGAAGAAGGAATGGCTGTCGGTATCATTGCAGCTCAATCCATCGGTGAGCCGGGAACTCAGCTTACAATGCGCACGTTCCATACCGGCGGCATCGCCTCGCGAGAAATTCTCGAAAGCGACCAGAAGGCCACTCATGCAGGCATTGTTGAATTTCGTGAGTTGAACGAAGTGCCCGAGCCCGGCAGCCTGATACCGGAACAGGAACGGGACAAGGCAGATATTCTCAGCCAGGCAGCACGACCTGCAAAATCCAAGTGGGTTGTTCTTAAACGAAACGGCGAAATGGCCATATTTGATGACAAAGGGCGCGAACTCGACAAGTTCAAAGTGCCTTACGGCGCAAGCGTTCAGGTAGATAATAAACAGCGAGTCGAGCGAGGCCAGCGGCTGTTCAGCTGGGACCCCCATATGGTTCCGATTCTGGCCGAAATCGGAGGCACCATCCGTTTTGTTGACGTAGTGGACGGCGAAACGATGAAAATCGAAGAAGAGCGCAAAGGCCAGCGAGGAAAACCTGTCATCATCGAGCATAAAGGCGACAAGCATCCGCAGGTCATTATTGAAGATGAGAGCGGGAAAATTCTCGATGTTCACTATCTGCCGGCAAAGGCAAGAATCGAGCTCAATGAAGGACAGAAAGTCCAGGCAGGACAGCTCCTTGCTAGGCAACCGAGAGGTCAGGGCGGCACACAGGATATTACCGGAGGTCTGCCGAGAGTTACGGAAATTTTCGAGGCAAGAAAACCAAAAGAACCTGCGGCTATGGCTGAAATCAGCGGCAGAGTCGAACTAAAAAGCGACAAAAGACGCGGCAAGATGACCATTATCATCCGAAGCGAAAAAATGGAAAAGGAACATCATGTGCCTCGCGACAGACACCTCAATGTGCACGCAGGCGATAACGTTGAGGCAGGAGACCAGCTCACCGACGGTCCTCTTGTGCCGCATGATATACTGAGAATCAAAGGCGAAGAGGCTCTGCAGAGGTATCTGCTGGCTGAGGTTCAGAACGTCTATCGTTCGCAGAATGTGACCATTAACGACAAACACATTGAGATTATTCTTTCACAGATGCTGCAGAAGGTTGAGATTGACTCGGTCGGCGACAGCAGCTTCCTGCCGGGCGATATTGTGCCAAAACGTGCCTTCAGAAAATCAGGCGAAGAGCTCGCCGGCAGCCTCAAAATTTCCGACGCCGGCGATGCAGACCTCGTCGACGGACAGGTTTACACCAAAGCGGAAATTGAACAGGCCAACGAAAAGGTTGAAAAACTCGGCGGCGAACCCGCTAAGGGGAAAAAACCTCGACCTGCAACCGCAAAGACCCTGCTTATGGGTATTACAAAGGCTGCGCTACAGTCTGAAAGCTTCATCTCCGCCGCCAGCTTCCAGGAAACAACCAAGGTATTGACTGAAGCGGCTTTGATTGGTAAAGTAGATCAATTGCTCGGTTTGAAGGAAAACGTTATACTCGGACACCTGATTCCCGCAGGTACGGCGTTCAAGCCGCACCTCGAAATGAAGGTAAAACACTTGGCGAAAGCTCCGCTGCCAAAAGAACTTGCTGAGCTTAAGGAAACGCACGAGGCCGAAGCACAGGCTGAAGCCGCTACAAGAGCAGCGTTGGGACTTGAATGAAAAAATTGAAGATTGAAAATTGAACATTGAAGATTTGTGGACTGCCTTCGGCAGATTTAATTTAAAAAATCTTAAATCTTCAATCTTAAATTTTAAATTTGGAGTGAATGATGCCAACAATAAATCAGTTAGTGAAAAAGGGCAGAGGCAGAAAAGGCAAAAAGCGTATCTCTGATATTTCAGGTTCGCCGCAAAAACGCGGGGTGTGCCTGATAGTCAGAACCCAAACGCCCAAAAAGCCGAACTCTGCGCTGCGTAAAATTGCACGTGTAAGACTTACAAACGGCAAAGAAGTTACCGCATATATTCCAGGCATAGACCACAATCTGCAGGAACACAGCACCGTCCTGGTCAGAGGTGGAAGAGTCAGGGACCTGCCGGGCGTTCGCTATCATATTGTCCGCGGCGTTCTGGATTCTGCCGGCGTGGCCAACAGGAGGCGAGGACGAAGCAAATACGGTGCAAAGAAAACGTAAAGCGGTAAACCCCCACACCAATGCATTGGTGGAAGGGGAAAAATGTATTAGAGTAAGGAAAAAAATTATAATGAAATCTTTATCAAAAAAACAATTCACATTGGTGTGGGGGTAAAAAATGGCAAAGAAGTTTACAGCTTCTGAGAAACAATTGAAACCGGATGCGAAGTACAACAGCAAACTGGCTCAGAAATTCATCAACACGATGATGTGGCAGGGCAAAAAAAGCGTCGCCCAGAAGATTTTCTATGATGCTATGTCAATAATCGAAAAGAGAGTAAAAGAGGCCCAGCCGCTTGAGCTGTTTGAAACCGCTGTCAACAATGTAAAACCGTACGTTGAAGTCCGCTCAAAACGAGTCGGCGGCGCAAGCTATCAGGTGCCTATGCCGGTCAATTCAAAAAGACAGCAGTCACTTGCTTTCAGATGGATTATCGCCTCGGCAAGAGGCAAAAAAGGCAAAGCTATGAGCGAAAGACTCGCAACAGAACTCATGGACGCATATAACAAGCAGGGCGGCGCTATGACAACCCGTGAAAATATCCATAAAATGGCAGAGGCAAACAAGGCCTTCGCCCATTTCGCTTGGTAATAGACCAAAATATAATGCCACGGTCGAATTCAATTATTTGGCCGTGGCATTTTTATATAAATTTAGTTATCAGTTATCGGTTTTATGCCAGAATCACTAAAAAAAATACGTAACATCGGAATAATGGCCCATATCGACGCCGGAAAAACTACTCTTACAGAAAGGATTCTGTATTATACCGGCAAGACTTACAAAATGGGCGAGGTACATGATGGCACCGCTGTGATGGATTACCTCCAGGAAGAACAGCAGAGAGGCATTACCATAACAAGCGCAGCAACGACGTGCCCGTGGAAACAATGGGTCATTAACCTCATCGATACGCCGGGACACGTCGATTTTACCGCAGAGGTCGAGAGGTCTCTGCGAGTTCTTGACGCTGCCATCGCTGTCTTTGACGCCAGCGAAGGTGTTCAGGCTCAGAGTGAAACAGTATGGAGACAGGGACAGAAATATAATCTCCCCGTTTTGTGTTTTGTTAACAAGATGGACAAAACCGGCGCAGACTTCGAGATGAGCGTCAGCAGTATCAGAGACAAACTTCTTGCGCATCCTGTCTGCGTGCAGATTCCAATCGGTGCCGAAACAGGATTTGAGGGAATTATCGACCTTATCGAATTAAAGGCTGTTTACTACAAGACTGAAAAGCTCGGGGTAAGTTTTGAAGAACAGGACATACCCCAAAATTATCTCGAACCTGCCAAGAAATACCGCCATGATATGCTCGAAAGCCTCGCTGAATTCGACGAGCAGTTGATGGGAAAATACGTCCATGACGAGCCGATAGACGAAGTTCTGATACATAAGGCGTTAAGAAAAGGAACGCTGGCAGGAAAGATTCATCCGGTCTTCTGCGGCTCGGCACTGAAATATATCGGCGTTCAAAAACTCCTCGACGGCGTCGGAAGATATTTTCCTTCGCCGGTGGATAAACCCGATATAACAGGACACAAGCCGACAGACGACCAAAAGAAAATAAGCGTTAAGTGCGACCCGCACAAAAGTCTTGTCGCTTTGGCTTTCAAAATAATCAACGACAAACACGGAGACCTGTATTTCCTCAGAATATATCAGGGCACACTAAAAAGCAGCACGAGAGTTCTCAATACGAATAGAAGCTGCAAAGAGAATGTTACAAGACTATTCAGAATGCACGCCAACAGCAGAGAAATTGTCTCCTCTGCAAGGGCCGGAGATATTATCGCCTGCGTCGGACTAAAGGATACCCTCACGGGAGATACCCTCTGTGATACAAAAAGTCCGATAATACTTGAAAGTATCACATTTCCCGAGACGGTTATGAGTGTGTCAATCGAACCTTACGGCACCGCCGACAGGGATAAGCTGTCAGAAGCGCTGGCAGTTCTAAGAAAGGAAGACCCGACTTTCAGGTGCAAATACGATGCTGAAACGGGACAGACCATTATAAGCGGAATGGGAGAACTGCACCTTGAGGTGCTCCAACACAGACTTGTAAGAGACCTCAAGGTTAACGTCAGGGTCGGAAGACCCAAAGTTGCGTACAAAGAAGCAATAACCACAAAAGTGGAAGCTGAAGGGAAATTTATTCGACAAACCGGCGGGCGAGGCCAGTATGGGCACGTTGTTATTACTATTGAACCTTTGATTGACGAAACCGGCCATTACAGTAAAGAAATAGGATTCGTAAACAAGATAACCAGAGGGGTAATACCCAAAGAATATATACCGGCGGTGGAAAACGGCGTAAAGCAGGCGTTGGGCAGCGGAGAACTTGCAGGCTATCCTGTTGTTGGAGCTAAAGTTACGTTAATTGACGGCTCTTTTCATCAGGTCGATTCATCCGAAATAGCTTTTGAGCAGGCAGCGGGAATAGCCATCCGTGAAGCATTCAAAAGGGCAGGGCTTGTTCTGCTTGAGCCGATTATGAAGCTTGAAGTAAGTATTCCGGAATCTGATTATGGAGCGGTTCAAGGCAATATAATCAGCAAACGAGGAACGATTACAGATACCAGAGTGCACGGAACTATCAGGGTTATTGATGCCAAGGTGCCGCTTGCTGAAATGTTCGGTTATTCCAGCGAACTTAGAGGCATAACCAGCGGCAGAGGCAATTTTGTAATGGAGCCAGCCACATACGAAAGAGTACCGGAACAAATTGCAGAAAAAATTCTATCTGACTATTGACCTGTCCCGATATATCTGGTATAAGCTGGCGTTTCCTCAGCCGTAGCGAGCCCCCGCGCTTTCTTGCGAAAGCAAGAGTGGGGGCGTTCCGAGTTGGGCTGATTTACATATCTGTAGCAGAAACTACTATGGCAAAATAGTTTTGCGGATGTTTAATCGCAAGACAAGCAGGCGATATTGTGTGTCTTGTTTTTGTGCTTAGATGCTGAAAAGGCGATTTTTATGTAAAAAAGGCTTTTTTCAGTATTATTATTGTTGATTTTTTATTCTTAAACAGTTATTCTCTTGTTTTTTCGCCTTTGCAAACCGGGCAAAGGCGATTGTTGAAAAGCCCAGATTAGATTGAAGATTTGGTTAAGGGTTTTTTAAAAGAGCTGGTATGGCAGTAGAAACAGAAAGAATTCGTATTAGAATGGAAGCTTATGACCCCCGCGCGCTGGATACTTCCGCCCGTGAAATAGTGGAGCATGCTCGCAGGACCAACGCAAGGGTCAGCGGACCTATTCCGCTGCCTACACGGATTGAGAGATACACCGTGCTTCGCAGTCCGCACGTCGATAAAAAGAGCCGTGAGCAGTTTGAAATGCGGACACACAAGCGGCTGATAGATATCTATGAGGCAAACGCCAGGACAGTTGAGGCACTGAATCGACTTGTAGTACCGGCCGGTGTGTTTGTGAAAATAAAAGCGTAAGATAAAAAAAACGTAAAGCGCAAAGCTGTGCTTTACGTTTTTGTTTTGCAGTTTCAGCAAAAGGGTTTTTGTAAAAAATGATGCTTCTCGGCAGAAAAGTTGGAATGACACAGGTGTATGATGACGGCGGCAAAATTGTGCCGGTTACGGTCATACAGGCGGGTCCCTGTACGATTATGCAGATTAAGACAGAACAGACCGATGGATACAAGGCGATTCAGATGGGATTCGATGACGTGAAAAAATCACGCCGGAAAAATCCCCAAATCGGCCATGCAAAAAAGGCTGATGATGTTCCGAAAAGATTCATAAGAGAATTTCGCCTCGGGGGCCAGTCTGCTGATTACAAGCAGGGCGACAAAATTACCGTGCAGGTTCTTGCAGAAGCAAAACGGGTCGATGTTATCGGGACAAGCAAGGGAAAAGGTTTTGCAGGTGTTATGAAGAGACACGGTTTCGGCGGTTTTCCGGCAAGTCACGGTACGGAAAGAAAGCATCGTACCGGCGGCTCTATCGCAAGCCATGCAACAAACAGAGGTCACTGCGGACACCCGAAAAAGGGGAAAAGGATGGGTGGGCATATGGGAGACGTCAGGGTTACAAGCAAAAATCATGCTCTGGTGAGCGTCGATGTCGAAAAGAATCTGCTTGTAGTGAAAGGTTCTGTTCCGGGACCGGCAGGCGGATATGTAATAGTTAAGCAGAGCAAGGGCGGTAAGTAGGATGCTTATGATTACTGTTGCCATACATAACAGAGATGGAGAACAAATCGAAAGCCTCAATGTCGATGAAGCAATGCTCGGCGGCCATGTAAGATATGCACTGCTCAAGCAGGCTATTGTGATGTATCATGCAAATAAGCGGGTCGGAACCGCAGCCACGAAAAGCAGAAGCATGGTTGAAGGCTCGACAAGAAAAATATATCGGCAAAAAGGCACCGGCAACGCTCGTATGGGCACTGTAAGGATGAACATCCGAAGAGGCGGAGGCGTCGCCTTTGCAAAACTGCCGAGAGATTTCGGAAAGGATATGCCGAAGAAGCAAAAGAGACTCGCAAGAGATTCTGCAATACTTGCAAAGCTTCAGGTCGGAAACGTCGTTGTAGTTGACGAACTGAAATTTGAACAGCCGAAAACGAAGGATTTCGTAAAGATACTCGGAAATCTCAAGATTGACAGAAGCTGTCTGGTTGCTGTCAGTGAACCTGACCAGAATCTCTATAAGTCCGCAAGAAATATTCCGAAGGTGGCGGTAATGAAGGTGGCCGACCTCAATGCCGGGGATATCTGTAATACGCAGAAGATGCTTTTTACAAAAGATGCGTTTCTTGCGGTGATTGACAGAAAAAAAGATGAAAAAAGCAGGAATAATCATCCTGCTATCGGGTAATAAATATGGATGACCATGAAATAGTTATAAGGCCGCTGATAACCGAGCAGAGCATGCACTTTGCAAACAGTAAAAATGCATACTCGTTTGAGGTGAACAGAAAGGCCAACAAGAACCAGATAAGAAATGCTATTGAAAGACTCTACAGCGTTAAGGTAACAGATGTAAGAGTCGCCAACCGCAAAGGAAAGCCCCGCAGACGGGGCAGATTTATGGGAAAAACGTCAGACTGGAAGAAAGCGGTTGTCGTGCTCGATGAGCAATATCATATTGATTTGTTCTAAGACCCCCGCACCAATGTATTGGTGTAAGGGTGAAAATGTATGAGTAAAAAGAAAAATATTAAAACGGAATCTACGCCAAAAAAACAGTTTACATTGGTGTAGGGGTAAACAGGCAGGAAAAATTATGGGTATCAGAATTTACAGACCAACGACAAACGGGCGCCGAAACGCGTCAGTCAATGATTTTGCGGAGCTGACGACAAACCGGCCACAAAAGGCCCTCTGTATGAGGATAAAAAAAGCCGGCGGAAGAAACAATGAGGGAAAAACCACCTGCCGATTCCGCGGAGGAGGCGCAAGAAAAATCTACAGGATTATTGATTTCAAGCGGAATAAAGATGCAGTGGCTGCAACTGTAGAGACAATTGAATATGACCCGAACAGAAACTGTTTTATTTCTCTTGTTCGCTACGACGATGGTGAAAAACGATACATCCTTGCTCCGCAGGGATTTGCGGTGGGCCAGAAGATAGAAAGCGGCTCGGGAGTCGAGCCTCAAGTTGGAAATGCAATGCCGCTGGCGGCAATTCCGGTCGGCGTCGAAATTCACAATATCGAAATGACCGCAGGACAGGGAGGAAAACTCGTCAGAGGCGCAGGACTTTCCGCAAGACTGATGGCAAAGGAGGGTAACTGGGCAACGGTCATTTTGCCGAGCGGCGAAATGAGAATGCTCCGTGCCGAGTGCAGAGCTACAATCGGAACGCTGAGCAATCCGGACTATCAGAATATCAAAATTGGAAAAGCGGGCAGAATGAGACATATGGGTATCAGGCCTCATGTTCGCGGGAAAGCCCAGAACCCTGTCTCACACCCGATGGGCGGCGGGGAAGGCAGAGCCAACGGCGGAAGACATCCGTGTTCGCCGACAGGCGTCCTGGCAAAAGGCGGAAAAACAAGAAATCCGAGAAAAACAAGCAATAAACGAATTATACGAAGAAGAAAAACCAATAGAGGTGAACAACTAATTCTGTAACTGAATTAAGGGTAATTTGAGGTAATAATGACGAGATCGCTTAAAAAAGGGCCGTTTGTTGACACCAAACTTTTGCAGAAGGTTTTAAAGCAGAATGAATCAGGCATCAAAGACCCTATAAAAACCTGGTCCAGGCGCAGTACGGTTGTTCCGGAATTCGTTGGATTTACCTTCCTCATACACAATGGAAAGGTTTTCAACAGACTTTTCGTAACTGAGGAAATGGTGGGTCATAAGCTCGGTGAATTTTCAATGACTCGCACTTTCAGGGGTCATTCAGGAGTTAAGGCAGAAACGGCAGGGCCATCGGCGCCATCAGGGCCGGCTGCACCAGCGGGAGCACCGCGACCGTCGGCACCACCGTCTAAACAAACAGGAACGTGAAATGTTAAGTGCGGGTAAACTTGATAATCTGATTAAGCGACAGGGTAAAAGCGTAGCCGAGCTGGCTGCAGCTATCAAGCGGGCGGGCCTGAATGAGCAGCGGGCGGCAAGCGCTATAAAAAACTGGAGAAAAGGATTGCTTAAGCCTCTGCCGAAAAGCAGCGATGTCGAAGCGCTCGCTTCGGCTCTTGGAGTAGAAACCTCCGGCATCTCGGAGTGGAGGTGCTCAGTAAGATATGCGCCGACTTCGCCGAGAAAGGCAATGCTCGTTACACAGCTTATTGCCGGCAGAAACGCACAGGAAGCGATTGATTTGCTCAAGTTTACGAGAAAAAGAGCGGCTGATATGGTGCAAAAAGCGCTCAAAAGCGCTATTGCAAATGCTGATGAGGATGCCGCAGATGTTGAAAACCTTTATGTCTGCCAGGCTAAAGTTGACGGCGCAGGCATCAGAATCGGCACAAAAAGATGGATAGCCAAGGACAGGGGCAGAGCTCATTCTATCAGGAAAATGGCCAGTCACATACATGTTACTGTGACCGAGATATAAACCCCCACACCAATGTATTGGTGTAAGGGTAAAAATATATTGCTAAAAGGAAAAAAATGAAAATAAAACCTATATCCAAAAGACAGATTACATTGGTGTGGGGGTAAATATGGGTCAAAAGGTTCAACCGATAGGTTTCAGAACCGGCATAAGACTGCCGTGGCAGAGCACATGGTTTGCTCCTAAAGCCAGTTATGGACAGATGCTGGTTGAGGACCAACGGATTCGAAAATATATAGATGAGAAATTTAACAAACAGCCGCCATTCGCCGCTGTTTCAAAGGTCGAAATAGCAAGGACAAGAAACGAAGTGAAAATTGCTCTTCACACCGCAAGGCCGGGTATCGTAATCGGACCACGCGGCGCCGAGGTGGACAAGCTCAGACAGGACCTCGAGACGCTTATCGACCGACAGGTTACGGTGAACGTCATAGAAATAAAAGAACCGGCCCTCGATGCCAGACTCGCAGGAGAGGTAATAGCCGAACAGATGAAAAAAAGGGTCTCTTTCAGAAAGGCGATGAAACAACAGTGTGAGCTGGCAATGCAGGCCGGTGCAAAGGGAGTTAAAGTTATCTGCTCCGGAAGGCTCGGCGGGGCTGAAATGGCAAGAAAAGCAACTCAAATGGAAGGCAGCATTCCGCTGCATACTATCGATGCAGACATCGATTACGCCGCTGTGGCCGCCGTTACAACATACGGAACCATCGGTATTAAGGTCTGGATTTATAAAGGCAAATACGGACAGCAACTGGAAGAGCAGGTCGGCAGAAAACCTCTTCGAAGGCCGAGGTCTTCGAGGAGTCAGCCAAAAACCGAGACGCCCCCCGCTCAGGCTTCCGGCGAGACTGAGAAAAGCAGCAGCGATACCAGTAATCCTGCCGCGACAGACCAGAATAAATAGGAAAAGGTAAATACAGGCAAGGTACAGCTATGGCACTTATGCCAAAAAGAGTTAAGTATAGAAAAAGCCAGAGAGGCAAAATGAAGGGAAATGCCTCAAGGATGAATTATGTCGCCTTCGGCGAATACGGCCTGCAGTCTCTGGAGACAAGCTGGGTAACAGGAAAACAAATTGAGGCTGGAAGAGTTGCCGCCAGCCACTTCCTGCAAAGAGTAGGAAAGGTATATATAAGGATTTTCCCGCATAAGTCCATAACCAAAAAACCGCTTGAGACAAGAATGGGAAAAGGAAAGGCTGAAGTTGAGCAATGGGTTGCGTGTGTAAAGCCGGGTATGGTTATGTTCGAAATCGGCGGCGTCAGCGAAGACGTTGCAAAAAGGGCTCTGGCAAGGGTCGCTCACAAAATGCCGGTAAAGTGCAGACTTATTACCAGGAGTCATGCTGTCGGATAAGGTGGTTTGGATGAAAGCTTCGGAAATACGAGAAATGAGACCTGATGAATGGCAAGGTGAGCTTGAAAGTCTCGAAAAGCAATTGTTCGACCTTCGGACAAGAGCCGTAACAGAGAAACTCGAGAATACACATATGCTGCGAAATATAAAACGAGATATCGCAAGGCTCAAGACAGTTATCAGAGAAAGCCGGTTAAAGGGCCAAAAGTAAATGGAAGACAAGAGAAAACGAAGAAAAACCATTTGCGGCACCGTTGTCAGCCGCAGCGGAGACAAAAGTATCAGGATTTCGATTGATTACAGGATAAGACATCCTGTTTACGGGAAATATATGAACAGACGTACCAAGCTCGGCGTTCATGACAACAAAAACGAGGCCCAGGTGGGCGATGTTGTCGAAGTTGTCGAATGCAGGCCTATGAGCAAAACGAAAAGCTGGCGTCTGCTCAAAGTTGTTCAAAAAGCAGTTGAAAAAGATTAACAGTAAACCCCCACACCAAATGTATTGGTGGAAGGGTAAAAATGTATTACTAAAAGGAAAAAATTGAAAATGAAATCTTTATCAAAAAGACAGTTTACATTGGTGTTGGGGTAAAGGATAAAGCGTTGATTCAGCAGGAAACATATTTGGATATTGCTGATAATTCCGGTGTCAGGCAGGCCCAGTGTGTCCTGGTCCTGGGGAAAAACTCCGCGAGAAAAGGCAAATACAGACGTGTAACTGCCACGATAGGCGATATTGTGTGCGTGGCGATAAAAAAAGTGCTGCCGAGCTGCCAGCTTGACAGGAAAAAGGTTTACAAATGCGTCATTATAAGGACAAAAAAATCTGTCAGAAGGGCCGACGGCAGCTATGTCAGGTTTGACAGTAACGCTGCAGTAATCATTGACGCCGAAGGCAACCCGGTCGGCACGAGAGTCTTCGGTGCGGTCGCAAGAGAATTGAGAGAAAAAAATTTCATGAAGATAGTATCTCTGGCAAGCGAGGTTGTATGAAAAACCCTTTGCAGTTATGAGGCGAAGATAAGCATGGCAAGACATATTAAAAAAGGCGATATGGTTGAAGTTGTTGCCGGTGAGCACAAGGGAACGGTAGCAAAAGTAATGCATGTTATTCCTTCGAAGGACAGAGTCGTCGTTGAAGGAGTAAACAGGCGTTACAGACACGTAAGGCCCAGCCGAAAATACCCGCAGGGCGGCAGAATACAGGTTGAAGAACCCCTGCACATAAGCAATGTTCTGCCGGTAAACCCGAAGACTTCAAAGGGCACAAGAGTGAAATTTGCCATCGACAAAAAAGGCGGGAAAAAACGCCTTGGTATCGACGGAACAGAAATCGGAGTGGTTAAAAAGACTGATTAGGAGACTATCTGTATAAAAGGTTTTCAATATGGCAAGGTTAAAAGACCTGTATAAATCGAAAGTAGCTCCTGCTCTGCGGGAAAAGTATAACTATAAGAGCATGATGGCGGTGCCGAAGATGCAGAAGGTAGTTGTTTCGATGGGCGTCGGCAAAGCGGTACAGGACAAAAAGTTTATCGAAAGCGCCCAGCAGGATTTGATGATGATTACCGGCCAAAAGCCGCTTGTCATCCGGGCCAAAAAGAGCGTCTCCAATTTCAAGGTCAGAGAAGGAGACCAGACAGGACTGAAGGTAACGCTGCGAGGTCAGAGAATGTACGAGTTCATGGACAGGCTCATCAACCTTGCAATACCGAGAGTAAAAGACTTCAGGGGCCTGAGCCCGAGCAGCTTTGATGGAGAGGGAAATTATTCGCTCGGCATGAGCGAACAGACGGTCTTTCCGGAAATAGACCCTGCGAAAGTGGAGACCACACAGGGTATGAATATAACCTTTGTTACAACGGCCAGAACGGACGATGAGGCAAAAGAACTGCTCAAGCTGTTCGGCATGCCGTTCAGGGAGTAGTTGATGTCAACAAAAGCTCTCGTAAATAAATGCAAGAAGAAACCTAAATTCAGAACAAGGGCCTATACTCGATGCGGAATCTGCGGCAGAAGCCATGCAGTTTACAAAAAGTTCAGAATTTGCCGACTCTGTCTGAGGAAACTTGCCAGCGAAGGCAAAATCCCGGGACTGAAAAAGGCGAGCTGGTAATGGAAATAAATAATTTGAATTATTTTTTACAGGATTGGTCAGATGCACAGTGACCCGATAGCGGATATGCTTACGAGAATAAGGAATGCCAAATCTACCGGCCATGAAAATGTTACGGTCAGAGCTTCAAAAATCTGCCGGGGCATCGCTGAAGTGCTGAAAAATGAAGGTTATATCAGCGATTTCGACAGGATTGATGATGCTACAGGACAGGGGGTGCTGAGAATAATGCTTAAATACACCCCCGACGGAACGCCGGCAATAACCGAAATTAAAAGGATAAGCAAGACCGGAAGAAGAATATACAGCTCTGTCAGGGAACTGCCTTATGTTATGAACGGAATGGGAATTGCTATTGTCTCAACCAGCAAAGGTGTAATGACAGATAAACAGTGCCGGGCCGAGAATGTCAGCGGTGAAATAATTTGTACGGTGAACTGATGAGCAGAATAGGTAAAAAACCGATTGAAGTACCGGCCGGCGTAAAAGTCGAAGTTTCCGACCAGATAGTTAAGGTCAGCGGACCCAAAGGTGCTCTTGAGATGAAATGTCATCCGAAGATAAATGTCAAACTTGACAGTCAGAACAATAAAGTTGTTGTTGAAAATCCCTCCCCCCAGGGCCGGACTGAAAAAGCACTGCACGGAACTACAAGGGCGCTGATTAACAATATGATAACCGGCGTCAACAAGGGATTTGAAAAGAAAATGGAAATTTACGGCACCGGTTATAGTGTAAAAGAACAGGGCGGAAAACTGATTCTGCAGGTAGGCTACAGCTATTCCGTCGAGATGAAGATGCCGAAAAGCATAAAGGTTCGGATAGATGTGGCGGCAACAAAAGGCAATGATACGCCGTCAAAGTTTACCCTCACCGGATACGACAAACAGGAGTTGGGAGAGTTTGCCGCCAATGTAAGAAAAGTAAGGCCGCCCGAACCTTATCAGGGCAAGGGTGTTCGATATGCTGACGAGCATGTTCGCAGAAAAGTCGGCAAGGCTCTTGTCAGCACTACGA
>Ga0315294_10001817_pt1 | contig 23417 bp, 24 predicted proteins | sample YL17G13_40_MG_FD_203626 | JGI IMG/M metagenome (GOLD analysis project Ga0315294, IMG submission 203626) | Sediment microbial communities from Yellowstone Lake, YNP, Wyoming, USA - YL17G13_40 | ecosystem: Environmental > Aquatic > Freshwater > Lake > Sediment | place: USA: Wyoming | collected...
AACAGCAAACCGTTCTGTAACTTGAGACCATGTGCTGTGCTTTTTAGACTTACGAAGAAAGATACTACTGCAATTCAAGCTCCATTGACCCAAAAGCTATTGACCTAAATCTTAATAATAATGACTTATCATCTGAAAACAGGTCTGTGCGGTCGTCGTCTAGCTGGTTAGGACACAAGCCTTCCAAGCTTGCGATCCCGGGTTCAAATCCCGGCGACCGCACCAAACAAGAGAATTAACAGTATTAACTTGATTAACGCTTGAAAATTGAGTTATTAGTCGTTTTAAGTGGTTTTAGAATGACTCAATCGAATACCGCAAACCTTATGCTGCCTTCAACCTAAGATACCAGTATTGGTGTCGTTGTATGGAAGGACAGAAGAATGTGAAGTGGATTCTAATAATTTCCATCATCATGTTCTTTGCTTCAATGTACTTTGCACTACCCTATTATTACCCTGACGGTACACGTTCGTTCTTGGACAACGTCTGGTACGTCTTAGGTAGAATCATCACACTTCTCTTCTTGGCAACGATCACCACAGGCGCATTATTCACCACAAACTTTGCGAAAAAGGAGCTAACGTATAAACTAACAATCTACTTCTTCATCATCTCAATGGGTCTATTCTTTATACAGTTTTTAAGGATGCTGTTCTCAATCCCCTAAGAATTACTTACCCGTCCCGCTATGTCCGGCTCACTCAAACACGTCTAGGCTAACTGTGTTGCAGTTCCTCAGGAGAGCAGTTCGTATGGCTTATAGCCAATTGTCCCAGGGTGTCCTTCCGCAGAAAACGTCAAAACAAGTGTCTGCTGACCCGGTAAAATCATTTCCGAGCAATTAACGCATATGCAGCTTAGGAATTAGGTTTGCTAGCACCAAAGCTACTACGATAATTACCATGCTCACACCAGCAACCAAGAAGATGGTTTGATTATCGTTTTGCTTGACGACTATGCCTATCAGAGCCCAGATGATTACAAGGCTGTAAGCAATGTCTTTTCGTGTGACGATGACTGCTAAATTGATGATTAAAGCTACAGCCATTACAAGAACTGCCCACGTCAAACCGCTAAGCCCCAAACCGCCCCAATTAACCGAGACAAGCGCAGCCGCAACGTTAGCAATGGCGGCAACCGTAATCCAGCCAAGATACACGCTGAAAGGCAAGTGCACACACATCCTTTCCTTCAGAGAAACCTTTGCCCGTCCGATGTCAAGACGCAAATAAACACTGATCAGCGTTGCCAACAAGGCAAACATCGGCAAGACAGACAGCGCAATCTGCCCGTAATGCCAAGCGAAAAGCCACAAAATATTGAAAGCACAGCTTAACGCGAAAAGAAAGCCAATCTTACGAAGGAATGGTTCACTTTTATGCTTGGGTAACGCTTGAAAAACTGCAAAAACAAACAGCAACACGTAGATCAAACCCCATATTGCAAAGACATATCCAGCCGGAGCCACCAGAGTCGGATACAAATCAGAAATCTCGCCTGTGCTCTTTCCATTCAAGGCCAAAGCATTAGCAAGCGAATTAACCACAACCGTCACAACGAAAGCAGCCACATTTGCAACTTGAAGAAAGATCAATTTCGAGTTAGACATCTAAATCAGGATAACACGCGTAAACATATAAAACCTTTTGACGATTAGCGGTGTCTAAGAACCCCCTTGGCCATGTCTTTCTCTGTTTTCTCATCTCTGTTGGCACATCACTTCCGAATCTATTGTTGCTCATTCTTGGCACAATCATCTGCTAAGATCCTGCTGATTTGAGCCTATGCCACGTTGCTTGCGAAACCTTAACTTTTGCGCGTGCACTATTGGATATTTGAAGAACCGTGAAATTCTGTGACAATTGTGGTTCTTACCTTAAACAGACACGCGAGGGCTACTGGTGCCCCAGATGCCACAAGCTAATTGCCTCAGCATCAAGTGAAAAGAGAGCAAAAACTGAAAAGAAGAGCCAAGAAGCAGTTCACATATTTGACAAAGATCAAGGGCAACAGGCTAAGGTTTGTCAAACCTGTCTACGATGTGCAAACAAAGAGGCATATCACTGGTTCTCAGCAACCTCCGGCGAACATGCTGGCGTAAGACAGGAACGCACAGTCGAGCACTTCAAATGCACAAAATGCTTGCATTCATGGACAAAAAGCTCCTAAATGCTTGCTGTATACACGCACAACAGATCTACAAAAACCATATTAAAAATTCAGAACGTTTAACTTCGCTGAACGCACTAGTAACGCCTAACCCAGGTGACTGCTCATGATCAAACCTCCTTCTCGTTTGCAACACCTACTGAAAAGAGAAGGATACTCTGAGAAAGCAGTCAAAGAAGTCTGGAAATGGTACGACTTCTCAGAGAGAAAAGGAGTAGCAAGTTTCTAATAAAAAAACCAAATGCACCAAAACACACTTGTTCGACAAGAATCCAACATCGACCAAGAAGATTAATAGCATATGATCATCATTCATTTTGAACCATGAAAAGCGGCAAGACAGAAGTGAAGATTCGCATTCGAAGAGCCCTTAACTCTGATCGTGAAGCCGTTCTAAGCTTTTGCAGGAAAACTTGGAGATGGGGCGACTATATCCAGCACGTTTGGAACGACTGGCTAACGCAGAAGAACGGCCGGCTGTTCACTGCCACTGCAGAGGCTCAGCCTGTTGGAATAATGCACGTAAGCATCGACAAGTCGCGTGATGCGTGGCTCAGAGGCGCAAGAACAGATCCAGAATATAGGCGAATGGGAATAGCCACAGCCTTAACCAACAAATGCTTGGAATATGCTAAGCGAAAAGGCGCCAAGGTTGCTCGTCTTGCCACACAGTCGGATAACGAGGCTGCACAAGCAGTTTTAGGTAAACTGGGTTTTGAAAAAGTGGCAGAGTTCACTGACCCGAAAACAGAGGACATAACGGAAGAAGAGAGCCGAAACACAGAATGGGCAGAAGAAAACAAAGTCGAAGAAATATGGAGTTACGTTCAGTCTTCGGAAACCTACCGAGAAACTGCCGGATTGTACACGATTCTGTATCAATACTTCACGCTGAAAAAAGAGGACCTCGCAAGGCTTGTCATGGAAAAGAAAGCGATAATCCATAAGAATGCAAAAGGAAAAGTGGATGGGTTAGTTCTGATAGACGACGCGCCGGCACGTGAATGGCACCGAAGAGTTCTGCAGACAAGCTATGTTGACGGAAACTGCAAGGCTATAGTTGAGGCGTTCAAGTTTCTCAAGACACATTGCCACAAAAACAAGATCAGAAAAATCTACGTATTCGCTGCCAACAACAAACGAACAATTTCAGCATTCAAAAAAATCGAATTTGAGCTACCAGATTCAACAAATCTAGTCTACGAGAAGAAACTGTAACAGAAGCAAGTTCTTCTGATTGCTCCTTGGCATCTATAGAGTTCGCAAGGCTTGGACAGCGACCGTTTGAGGCTGAGTTCGTGGAACTGAATAGCACAGAGCCACTCAAGGAGGATCGCTGTCAAGTTTCTACAACTGCCAAGACACAAGCAACGGAATTTATCCATCTCAAATACGCGTTCAATGCAGCCCGCAGAGCCACTGTGTCATTTGCCTCAACTTTTAGCACCAAAAAATCTCCCTCTCTTTCCAAGGTTTCTCTGGAGCGCAAGGTTGTAGGTTTCTTGGTTTCTGGCTGCAAGGCTCTGAAAACTATATTCAAGTGCTTCTTGGAAGGAAACTTGAGACGCACAAGAGCTTTCGCCTTCACAATATACATCTCGCCATTGAGTAAAAAGAATAAAAGGAGACTTGAATGAGATAGACAAGAAAGTTGAGCGGTTGTTTTGAAGCTATGCTGTTTCTTCTTCAGCAGGCGTTTCTTCTGGTGTCTTCAATGCTTCTTCTGTTGGGGCGCCTTTGGCAACTCGTTTTGCTATTATGCCCAGTTTTGTTGTCGGCGTGTATGCTCCACCCGTGAATGTGTAGCTGCATTTTCTGCATTTCCAGACGCCTACGCTTTCGCGTTTCACTCGTAGCAGTCCACATTGAGGGCAGGAGTGAGGCTTCCTCAATTCCTCAATGACTTTGATGTACCGTTTTCTCACTGTTGCTCCGTAGCGTACTCCCAATCCGCCTGCGGGTCCAGCCTTCTTGGTTCTTCCCACGGCCAATTCACCAGTCCAGCTTCTTGCGCATCTCCTTAGCCTTATCTTTAGCCAGCTTGGACACTTCTATCACCTGTTCAGGCGTGAAGTATCCTGTGCCGCCTTTCTGAATAGCGCATATGTCTCCGTCGTCATCAATCGCCATTGACAATCTTGCGTCCATCACTTGCTCTTCCTCCAGTCCGGGATCAACAACCAGTTTTTCGCCGATTTTGGCGCACGTCACAGTTATTGGGTGCTGTTTTATCGGAAGCTGAGTGTAACCTGACTTCAGTTTCACCTCGCCGTCTTCGACTTCATAGTTGGACATTTTCGTGTTCAGCAACGCCGCTACAGCAGCCAAAGCCGAAGCATCAATCAAGTTCCCATCATGGTTCAGCACGTAAACATCCACAAAGACGACGAAAACCTTCTTTCCCTTTTCAATGCAAAGCTTCTCCGTGTCAATGACTTTTGACTCGCGGATTCCTCTGTCCACAACTCGCGCAAGCTCGATTGAGTTTTCATCAGGCGGTCCGGCTTCAAATTTGGGTGAAGCCAGCGGCACGAGCTCAGCGTTCACTGTCAAGACACCTTCGTTCGGCGTGTCCGAGAATGGCTCGCCCATCTCGACCTTCGTGCCAACTACGATTTCGGTTTTTCCAAGGCGCACTCTGGCTGAGCCTTCTGCGCGTTCAATTATCCCTTGATCGATCTTGAGTTCGCGGTAATCTGTCAGTTCGCGACCGTCCAAGCGTTTTCCTTTCTCAAGCAGTTGCACGATCTGTTTCCGTTTTATGCGGGTTACGACGCTAGCCATTATTCTTCAGCCTCCTCCTTTATACCCATGTATTTGGCTTTTAACGCTTCCTTCTGCATCAGGTAGATCTTCTTGCATCCTTCAATGGCCATGTTGACGGCTGTCTCGAACTCTTCATGGGTAAGTTTGCCATCCATCTGAAGCAACGTTATTCCATTAAGACTCGGCATTAATGCTACTGGAACGTCTGCCTTGCCCAGCTTGTCCTCTTCATCCATCAGGTCCAGAACAATCGTGTCATCTGCTTTTCCAGCCGCGCAGGCAACAACCAAGTCTTTTAACGGGATTCCAGCGTCAGCCAAAGCGAGTGACGCAGCAGTTATACTGGCGCATCTTGTTCCACCATCCGCTTGCAGAACTTCAATAAACACGTCAATCATTGTCCGCGGATAATACTCCGTGAAAACGGACGGTTCGAGAGACTCCCGGATCACTTTTGAGATCTCTATTTCTCTTCTTGAAGGCGCTGGAGACTTGCGTTCTTGAACAGAAAAGGGTGCCATGTGGTAACGGCACTTCAGCACCGCCCGATCTTGAAGAGCAAGGTGCTTCGGATGCACTTCTCTTGGACCGTAGACGCCTGCAAGTATCCTATTCTTTCCCTGTTCAATGTACGCTGAACCGTCAGCGTTCGGTATTACTCCAACCTCAAGTTTTACGGGTCTTAGCTCGTCCGGTTTTCTTCCGTCAAGTCTCAGTCCTTTCTTATCGATTAGTTTCTCGGGTTTTTCATTCATTCTTGTTTTCCTCCTCTGCTGGTTTGTTTTTCTTCAGCATCTGGGTTATACGATCTGTTAGGCCGCTCGTGTGGGATTCCTCTTCAATTTTTCGAATGGCCACCAAAGCGGCTTGCTCATCTTCAAGAGTTTTTCCTGTGATGAGTACGACACCGTTGAGACCCAAAATTATCTGGCATCCTGTCTCCTCTTTTATCATTGTGATCATTGAACCCTTCTTGCCTATTACTCGCGGGATTTTTGTTGGTGTGATCTTCAAAATTTGTCCGCGTGTGACTTTTCCCAGCCCAGGCTCTGCCACGGTAAGTTGTGGGTCGTGTGATCTGTCGTATGAGATTATTTTAGCGACAACCAAGTCTCCGACGTTCAGAACTTCAGATAGCTCATCTTTCTGTGGTTTGAATGGTCGGCTCAAGACATCTGATGGTCTCAGAAAAGCCTTGTACGGGGCATTTATGTCTATTGTCCAGCCGTTGAATCCGACTTCTGTGACTGTTCCTATCACGAGGTCTCCAATACGCGGAATGTAGAAGCCCTTCAGAGCTACGACGTTTACTTTCTTGTTATCATACTCCACGAGTCCTAATCTTGAAGAGTATATCACTTTGTTTTCAACGTACGTGTTTTCTCCTGCCAGGTAATCGCCTTCAGCGAGCAGGTCTCCTGGTGTTACAATCTGTTTTGGTTCATAAAATGTTGGCATAATACTTCACCTACCACTTAACAACATCCTGTTACGAGATGATTTTTGCTTCTCCGCTTCCTTTTGTTACTTCACCAAGCTTTTCCAACAAAGGTGCATACAGCCCTGCGGGCATTTCGAGCACACCGGACCATGAGCCGTCTGCACGCCATTCTTCACGCTTTATCGTTCCAAATCCTTTGATCGCTCCGTAACCCTTTGCCGAATACTGGGCAGGTATAGTGACGCCTACTGAGACTTGCTCCATCTTGAGCGGCAGTATTGGTCGCAACAGTTTAACGATGTCTCTTGCCTGTTCCTCAACGGGCTTAAAAGGATCAATCGGATAGTGAATTTGCTCCATGGCATTCTCTATTCTCATCGGCGGATGAGGAAGATTGGTTCTCGGGTCCACGCTTTGCCTAGATATAAAGTCTACGATTTGCTTCCGTTTTTCTTCAACCATCTTTCTGCGCTGCTCTGTGGTGAGCTGCACTGTTCCAGTCTTCAATATTGTCTCTGCGATCTTTAGCGAGTCTGTTGTTCCGAAGGCTTTGCGCAAATTCTCTTCTGAAGCGCGTGTGCCCTTGTTTGCGTCTGAATAAATGGTTTCAGAAACTATGACTTCGGTTACTCCTGCCACTTTGCCTGTTCGGTAGTCAAGTGCTTTTTGGGGTTTTACGAGAATTTCGAAGTGATCGTTGTCTTTCGTTATCCGCGCAACAGTGTACTTTTCACTCATCCCTCTTTCACTTGCCCTACGCCTAGCTCTTTTATGATGCCTTCGATTTTTTCGACGCTTAGCATTTCCATCTTCTTTGTTTCCAGAGGGATGACGGCTATCTTTATTCTGAGCGGTAACTGTCTTGCTTCAAGTGCTTTAGTCAGACACTTTACAGCCAACTTTGTGACGTCGTCTAGACTCATGTCTTCGCGATGTTCTTCTTTAAGAATGCCGAGCACAGTTTCTCTTCCGCCTCCTATTGCTGTGGCCTTGTAACCCCGATAGGTTCCGCTTGGGTGAGTGTAGAATATGCGGCCTCCTGTCTTGTCTACTCCGGCGAAAATTATCGAAACTCCAAACGGTCTCACGCCTGCATGCTGCGTGTACATCTGCTTTATGTCACTTATTCTCTTAGTCACCACTTCGACATCTATCGGCTCATCATACGTGAGCTTATTGCTCTGTGCGTAGACTCGTGCTTGATCTATCAGAATCCTAGCGTCTGAACTTAAACCCACTATAGCAGCGCCTATGTGCTCGTCTACCTTGAAAAGCTTCCAAGAAAACTCTGCTTCTTCAAGGGGTTCAACATTTTCCTCTGAACCCAAAACTACTCCTTCAGCACATCTTATTCCCAGAATCGTGGCGCCACGGTTAACAAGTTCCATGGCATATTCTACTTGAAACAGCCGTCCATCTGGAGAGAAAACGGTAATGGCACGGTCGTAAGCGCCTGGCGCTGCAAATACGGACATTCATATCATCCTCACAGTGTATTCTAAGCGGTTTGCAGACTTTCATACGACAACTAAACTAAAAACCTTTCCTATGAACTCAAGCCATCAGCCCAGATTGCCGCTTTCATACTAGAGGCTTCCCGCCAGATTCGCTTACTTATCGGGTTGCACATTTACTTATCATTGAAAAATGAAAGAAAGTCACAACCAGATACAATTAGTCATCAATCAAATGTTGAAAAGAAGCATTGGTGACTAACCTGGAAGCATCATTTTCTTTTTCGCCAACACAACAGCAAATGCGCTCGTTGCCATGAATAACAGCAGATAGGCCACTAGCAACGATTCTGGGAGCACTGTGTATGTGCAGGATGTACATGTCAGATTTAGGGTTGCACTGTTTTCCTCTTTGTCGAAGGCTGTGATCGTGTATCGCACGGTGGTTTCTGCCTGCTGGCCAGGTATCGTTGTCTCGTAGAAACCTACAGTTTCGTTAAGAACCAGTATAAGAGTCTCCAGGCTTGTTCCATTGTTCGTTGTATAGGACAAAGTGACGTTCTTGACACCGCTTCCAGAATCAGTCACATTCACCCAAACAATCACGTCTTGTCCCGGCGCAACAATATCAACTGGCGGCTGCTGACTAGGTATCTCGATTATGGGAGGATCATCATCAACTGCATATGGTGTCACGGTTTGCGCATTAATCGAGGAGCGCGCTAGTTGAGCCCTAAATACCAAGCCAAAGACGCAAACGAGAATCATGACCAGAATTATTGTCTCAGATTTTTTGACTCTCACTTCTCTCACGCATATTCTATTATTGTCCTGAAAGTATTATGGTTTATGTAGGAAACTTGTAAAATACAGCAGCACTTGAGCTTGGCACATGATAATGCGTGCTGTTATCACAATGCAGCTTAAATAGAGTAAAGCTTTGTCACTGCTCCCAATCCAGTAACTTTCGCTGTCCTTCAAGCTTTCTTATATCTGTCACATCCTGAACAACTTCGAGAGTTCCCAAGTATCTTTGATTCTTATCTCTGACTGCAAAGAAACGTATGTGCACAAATCGGTTATCCAAAGTTATCCAGAACTCAGCCACATCCTTCTTTCCAGTTTTAAACGCTTCAACTATCTTGTTAACAACGTGAATGCTCTTCTGCGGATGGCACATCTGCACCTTCCTGCCAAGCACAGCCTTAGTTCTTACGAAGATTCGCTTCTCAGCTTTGTTGAAATACTTGACTTGATCATTAGCATCTACAAAAGAAATGTCCAGCGGAACCGTGTCCAGAATAGCTTCAATCTCTTCTTTTGTAAGTCGGCCAGTCTCAAACTGCACTGTACCTTCTTGTTCGGTTGCCGCCTTAGGCTTCTCGGCTACGGTGGCTTGAGTTGCTTCTATGAGAGTCTTAGGCGTGAAACAGCAATAACCGATCTCGTCGAACTCCTTTCGAACATCAATCCATTCAGAATCCGTTATCACTTTCAACGCTGTTGGAAAAAGTATGTTGTTCTCCTTGAAAAAGTGACTGGGAAGTATCTCGCACAAGGGTTCAGCAGCATCCGCCAGCTTCGCTTTGAACTCGTCGAAATGTATTGTATTCCATTTCTCAACCAAGCTTTGAAGGTTTTTCTTTACTTCCCTTATCTGGTTGTGTTCCATCCACATTACTGCGGGAGGTTCTGTTACGCCATGCTTCTCCAAAGTGGGAAAGAGAACGTTCTCTTCGCGCAGGTAATGCTTCTCTGAATCAGCAAAATCTTTCGCAATTTCCTGAAGCTCTTTCAACGCGTCGCCAACATAGACCACATCGCACGCTTTCTCAATCATGCCAACCAGAACTTTCAACCTGTCTGCGCGTTCCAGCATTATTCTGTGCTCTTCCATCAGAATGTTAATCGGATGCCCTGCCGCAAGATGTATCTCCTGTCCTTGAACCTGTTCAGCGAACACGGCTAAGTGAACGTCGCATAGCTTCTGAAGCTGTTCCCGGGGCATTCCTTCTTTGACAAGTTCCTGCTCAATTCTAGCTATGTCCTCGGAACTTGTGTCTTTCAGAACATGCTTGAATTTCTCCTTGAGCTCTTCTGGTGAAGCTCCGGAATGAAGCTGTCTAAGAATCTCTTTCAGAATTCTCTTTTTGTCTTCGTGCATCTCGCTCATTAAGGCGACTCCTTTATCTTGTTGGCAATAGTCTTGCCTAAATCAACTATTTGCTTTATGTCTTCCTCGGAAGGTGGACCATTTATTTCTAAAGCTCCAACTATTTCAAGTTTGGATGGTCCGAGGACTTCTTGAATGTTTTTTATAGCTCCTCCGCCCCAACCATACGAACTCAAGACGGCTCCGAACTTTGCTGGAGGCTTCAAAGCCTTCACCAAATATGCAGCGTAAACAGCTAATGGGTGAGCCCCACCTAGCACTGTTGGCGCGCCTAGAACAATGACTCGGGAATCAACCAAGTCCTTCGCCACATCGCCAATATCCGAGACCGTCAAGTTGTAAAGGGCAACCTCGATGCCTTCAGAAGTCAATGTGTCAACGATTGGCTTGATCATCTTCTCGGTGCTTCCCCACATGCTCACGTATACAACTATAGCTTTCTGCTTGGTCTCTCCATTGGACCAATTTCTGTACACATTGAGAATGCGTGCCGGGTTCCTGTGTATAGGTCCGTGGCTTGGAGCGATCACGTCAATCGGCAGATCTTTGATCTTCTCTAGAGCCTTCTGGCCCATGACTCTGAAAGGCATCATTATCTCTCCGTAATAACGCTGAGCAAAGACTAACAGTTCCTCGATCTCGTCGTCGTAAAGTCCTTTAGCAGCGTGAGAGCCGAAAAAGTCGCATGGAAACAGGATTTTGTTCTCCTTGAGATACGTAAACATCGTCTCAGGCCAGTGTAGCATCGGCGCCTCAATGAACTGAAGCGTTTTACCGCCCAAATCAAGCGTTTCTCCGTCGCGAACCGCGATTATTCTTTCCTCAGGAACCTTGTAGAAAATCTGAGCCATCTTTGCACCCTTGGCCGTGGTGACCAATTTTGCTTTCGTGTTCAATGCCATAATGTACGGAATTGAGCCTGCATGATCAGGTTCAGCATGATTCATTATAACGTAGTCAATATCAGTTGGATTAACCACTTGCGCAACCTTGTCTTCCAGCTCCTTTTCAAAGCCAGGGTTCACGGTGTCAATCAGTGCCTTCTTGTTTGAGCCGATGATTAAATATGCATTGTAGGTTGTTCCGTTGGGCAGAGGTATGAGTGCGTCGAACATTCTTCGGTTCCAATCTCTGGCGCCTACCCAGTAGACTCCTTCAACGATTTTGGATATATTTCGCCAGTTCATCTGTTCCATCCTTAAACGTTATTACGATTGTAATAAAGTATATTTACGCCTTTCTACACACTATAACACGGAAGCAACACAAATACTAGCCCCTTGTGAAATCGCAGTAAAATGTGCACTACCAGCAGTCAGAGCAATGATAGCCAAACAACTCGTAACTAAACACAACTTGAAACAAGCAGAAGCAGCAGAACTATTAGGCGTAAGCCAACCCGCCATAAGCTTATATTCAAGAAAAATCCGCGGAAAAGCCATAAACCTAGAAAGAGATCAGGACGTAAAAATACTAGTCAAGAGACTGGCAAACACAATTGCCGAGAAAAACCTACCGCGCAAAGAGTTCATCGTAAAGTTCTGCGAAATCTGTAGAACAATCCGCGCAAAAGGATTGCTCTGCAAGATGCACAAAAACTTTGAGCCGTCAATTGAGAAAGATTGCAAACTTTGCTCAGCTATGAACGCTGTGAAATGTCTTTAACTTGATTGGACAATGTTTTATCACTTTAGAAAGACGTGAAAGAAATCATAGGCGAATAATTCTTTAATGACGTTCTGACTGATTGAAGACTAGGAGCAGTGAGCATGGGCTATTTGGCCGTTTGGAAAACTCTCGAAGAGCTTATTGCTGATTTTCGTAAGAAAAGACGCCCAGTTCCAATAGAAGTTATGAACAACTTGAAGTCAGCTAGAACAGTCATCAGAATCTCCAAGGCAGATGAGTGTTATGGAGAAGCTGTTCAGAAGATTGAGGAATATTTGGCCAATCTTGAAGCTTATTTGATCTCTGAGGGACAGAAAGCGTTTGGAAGTGAGTATGCAGATGAGTGGCTGAAACGGCTGAATGAGGCTCGAAAACGCTTGCCCGAAAAAGAGGAAGAAGAAACAAGATTTATTTCAGGTATGCCAAGAGGGCAGAAGTGGATTCGTGTCAATCCTTTAGAGGAACTATCATCGGAAAAGCTGAAAATGCTGGCTCAACAGTCTGAGGTGACGTATAAAGCTCAGGCAGACGGCTCTCTTCTTGTTTACGGAAGCAATGAAAGCGTGAAGGATTTCATAAGAAAAATGACTGAAAGCCAAAGCTTGAAACTCAGAAGGCAGAAGCAGAAAACCACATGTCACCATGGTTTCACGAAGCAATAATTTTTATAGAAACATCCGTACAGAATGGTCTAAAGGAGAAGATTACATCTTCCAGAAAAAGGGCTGGGACGCAGACTGAATGCCCTACATCAAGAGAATAGAGCTTAAAGGCTTCAAATCATTCGGGCCAGACACCGTTAAAGTAGTCCTAGATAAGGGCTTCACCGCCATAACAGGTCCTAACGGAAGCGGAAAAACGAACATTCTGGACGCTTTCCTCTTCTCGCTTGGCGAGTTAAGCACGAGAAGGCTCCGTGCGGAAACAGCTGCCAAGCTCATCTTTCACGGTTCAGAAAAATCCGGGCTTGAAAGAGCCAAAATGGCCAAGGTCATAATACAGTTTGACAACACAGACGGGCGAATGCCTGTAGACACCACGACTGTCACAATTTCCAGAGAAGTATACAGAAACGGTCAAAGCGTCTACAGACTAAACGGAAGAAGAATCTCAAGAACACACAGTCTTGAAATACTCTCAATGGCTGGAATAAGTAGCACCAGCCAAAACATAATTCCTCAAGGAACGATAACTCGCTTAACAGACATTTCTCCGTCAGAGCGCAGAAAAATCATCGAAGATCTTGTTGGAATAGGTCAATACGATGCTGAAAAAGCTGAAGCTGAAGAAAAGCTACGCATGGCAGACATATCCATACGTACGGCTATGGGCAGAATAGACGAAGTACAGAAAAGACTTGATGACTTGGAAAGAGAACGCAATGAACTTCTGAGAGCGAACTTCATTCGTGACGAGATAAAAAAGTTCGAAACTGTCCGGATTTCGCATAAAATGGCTCAGATTCAGAAGAGAATGGAAGAAAACTCGGGACAAGCAGACAAAGTGAGAAGCCGAGTTGAAAAAATACGAGGGCTGCGGGACGGTCAAAGGCTAAAAAGAAGAGAGATCGAAGGAGAATGGCGCAAACTAAGCTCAGAGATTGTTGAAGAAGGCGGCTCACAAGTACTCAAAGTTCAGATCTGCATCGGCGAAATAAAAGCAAAAGAAACCGAACTCACCACAAAAATCAATTCAGGCAAGATAAGCCTTGAAGGCTTGAAGAAAGTCAGAGAAAACAGCCTGCGGCAATACGAGTCAATAAGGAACGAAATCCGCGAAAATCGAACAAAGATCAAGCGACTCAGAAACGAATATGACCACATTCTGAACCAGATAAACACAGAACAGGCCGAACACGATGTTCTGGCACAAGAGACAACTCAACTTTGGGAAAGCCTCGGAGAAAATAGCAAAAGAATCCGCGAAATCGAACTAGGCCTAGATAATAATTACAAAAGACTCACATTTCTGAGATCAGAATACATCAAAAACCAAACCGCAATCAACTTACGCACAAGACGACTCAAAGACCTGAGCGAACGCAAGCAAAGATTCGCCACTACTCTTACAGAACTGGAAAAATCTTTCAGCGAACTGGAAAAAGTACAGAAGGATCAGAAAGCGCAACTGAAAGATTCAGAGAAAACCTTGGAACGCAAGATCGTTCAAAGAGAAGCTGTTGAAAAAGAGATATCTGAAGCCGGAAAAATAGCGGAGTCAGCACGCGGAGCAGTCATAGAATTTGTCACCCAAAGAGAACTAGCGGAAACCGTGGCCTCTGAGGAAAAAGCGCTCAGAAGCATAGAAGAACTAGGCGATCTAGGCGTCATTCAAGGCGTCCACGGAAGACTGCGCAATCTGGTGAAAATAGACAAACCCTATCAACGTGCAATAGAGGCAGCAGCCACAGGATGGCTTGATGCCATAGTTGTGAAAAATTTTGACGCTGCCTTCACCTGCACTGAAACCCTGCGAAAGATGAAACTGGGAAGAATAAAGATAATTCCGCTTGAAGGAACCACGCCTCCGAAACATTCCAAGATTCCTGAAAAGGAAAGCGTCAAAGGTCTAGCTCCAGTGTTCTTGAGATATGACAAGGCGTATGAGCCTGCTGTCCATTTCATCTTCGGAGACACGCTCATTGTTTCCGATGACAAAACAGCATTCACCCTTTCCAGTGAAGGCCACCGCGCAGTAACCGTTAACGGCGACCTCTATGAGACTGGCGGCGTTTTTGAAATAGGTTTTTACCGTGCTCCGATTGATTTCTCAACAATCATCCCAAGTGACGCCGCCATCAAAAGCCTAGATGAAGCTGTTAACGCCCTTCAACACCACCTTTCGAGAAGAGGAAGCGACATAACTAGTTTTGAAGAAGAAATAGACAGAACAAGAGTTGAAATCGCCCGCCTCAAAGACGCAATAAACACCCTTGATAGAGAACTGACACGTGTCAAGAGAAGCGTCAGACGGACAAACTCGAACGTTAAACGTGTCGAACGCCTCATGGTCCGCTTGGAAAAGGAAGTTGAAACCGAAAAGTCACAAATGTGGGTTCACAGAGCTGAAAGAAGCAACATCCAAAAGGAAATGAGAAAACTTCAAACAGAACTCGCAGCACTCCGGCGAAAGATAGACGTTGGAAGCATCCAAGAAATGGAAGTAAAAAGAGAAAAACTTGCCGAAGAAAACATTACCCTGAGACAGAAACTTGGCACATACCAGACAGAGATTGATACGCTCCAGTCAAAGTTTGACAACGTTCTGAGAGTTGGATACCAAAACTCAAAGATCCAGCTTGGAAAAGTAGAGCAACAGCTGAGGAAAGTGGAGAAGGATATTGAAGAGGCGCTAAGAGAAAGAGAAGCACTGAAACAAGAACTGACTGAACTGGAAAAAAGCCGTGTTGAACTTTCCAAAAGCGTCTTCTCGGCAAGGGAAGAGTCAAAGAAATTCACAAGCCAGATAGACGAGATAGACAAAGAGCTCCGCAAAGTCGATTCAGAATATGAGCAGACCGACAGACTGCTTAACCAACTTCAGCTAAACATTCAATCATCTTTGCTACAACTGGAGCAATACAGAAGCCAGCTCAGACAATTTGGCCACGAACAGCCACTGCAAGTAACACCAAAACAGGTTGAGGAAGCAGAAACATCAATCAAGATGATGCAGTTTGAACTTGAACGAATAGGCGCCATAAACCAACTCGCCCTATCTCATTATGCTGAACAGATGTCACGCTATAGAGAACTGTCAATAAGAATGAACGAACTCGAAAAAGAGAAACAAGCCATCATCCAGTTCATGGACAAGATCGAGCAGAAGAAACGCAGAGTTTTCATGGAGGCCTTCGACAAAATCAGCACAAACCTGAAAAAATACTTCGCAAAAGTCGCAGGCGGAGGAACCGCCACACTCACGCTTGAAAAGCCGGATGAACCCTTCAGCGGCGGCATCGACATGCTTGTCCAATTCCCAAACAAGCCAGCCATAGTGGTGAACGGAGCCAGTGGTGGCGAACGATCAGTGGCAGCTGTCGCATTCATATTTGCCTTAAAAGAATTCACTCCTGCCTCATTCTACATACTCGATGAGGTAGACGCGCATCTCGATGCTTTTCACGTGTCAAAACTGGCAGAACTGCTTCTGGAAGAATCAGAGAAAACTCAGTTCATAGCCATCACGCTTAAACCTGAAATGGTAAACAAGGCGCAGAAAGTTTACGGAGTCTACGAACGAAACGGAGTGTCAAACGTTGTAGCTGCCAACCTTCTGGAGGTGCCGAGCTAGATGCCATCAGTAACGATAAAAAGACCATTTTACCTCCATCCGCCATGGAACATTCTGTTTGAATTCAACAAACTTGAAAAACTCACACCATGGAACATAAACATCTCATATCTTCTATCTTCGTTCCTGCAACAGATGGAAAAGACGGGACACGTGGACTTCAGAGCATCAGGCGTAGCCTTAGATTCTTCAGCCCTCATATACCTAATGAAGTCTAAACTACTGTTGAAACTTGAGGAACCGCCGCCACTACCTAAACCTTCGCAGGATTTTGTTCCACCACCATTATTTCTACCTCTGAGACACGAGCTAACTTCAACAACTATCAGAAATCTGCTGGAAGTTTTAGACGAAGTTTTGAAAGGTGAAATACTGATACGCCTGCAGAAGCCTGTTGAAGCACCCATCTTGCCGACTTTCTCAGAAATAATGCCGCAGCTAGACCTCTACCTACTAGAAATTGAGTCCCTTATGGAAAAACTATATGCAGAGCTTGTTGAAAGGGTGAAAGGAGCAGGCATAATAGAATTTTCCTCTCTGACTAAGGGAATGATCCGGATTGAAGCCGTACGCACATTCATATTGCTGCTTTTCTTGGCACAAGATGGCAAAATAAACTTGTGGCAGAACGAGGACTCTGAGGAAATATACATAACCGTTGGGGTTTTGAACCTTGCAGAAAGCGGGAAAACAAGCGCGTAGCCCTGAAGCATCCACTCAGGAAAACCAAGCTGCAGCAAAGATGCAGCAAGAGCTGTCTCTTATTGAAGCAGCACTATACGTGGCTGGCCGTCCATTAGACGTGAACGAACTATGCTCAGTCTTGAATACGCGTTCCAAGAATAAGACTATCAAATTGACAAAAACACTCATGCAGAGCTATGGAACCAGAAACACGGCTCTAGAGATTCTAGAACTGAAAGACGAAAGATACGTTTTGCAGCTGAAAGCAGATTACACACCGCACGTCAAGAAGCTTGTGAACCGACCACTACTTTCTATAGGCCCACTGAAGACTCTGTCGTATGTAGCTTACAGGCAGCCAGTAATTCAAAAAAGAGTAATAGATGTGAGAGGACACCATGCCTATGGTCACATCAAAATGCTGAAAGATATGGGTTTAATCGCCAGCGAAAGAAGTGGGCGCTCATCAGTTCTTAAGACAACCGAGTTTTTTGCAGATTATTTTGCCTTGAGCCATGATACGTCGATCATGAAAAGGGAGCTTAAACATGTTTTTGACGGAATACCGAGACAAGAAAGCCCTGAACCGCAAAACGGATAGGTTTATATTCAAAACAACGGATGATAATCAACGCCCTAACTAATTACGTAGGAGAACTTAAAAGTGTCAGTTTGGCACGGTGGCATACGCAAGAAGAAGCCTTCTGGCGGCAGAAGGATATCATACAGAAAAAAGAGGCGATTTGAGCTAGGCTCCTTCCCAGCAGAAACCACCATGGGCGAAACAAAACGGAAGACTGCGAGAGGCGAAGGAGGAACACAAAAAATCAAAATTCTAAGCGACAAACAAGTCTGCGTAACAGATCCGAAAACTGGAAAAACAACGAAGGTTGAGATCACACGCGTAGCCAAGAACCCTGCGAACATCGATTACAACCGCAGAGGCGTAATAACCAAAGGCGCTGTTGTCGAAACCTCAATGGGTTTAGCACGGGTTACTTCACGACCAGGACAACATGGGATGTTGAACGCCATTCTGATTGGCGAAGAAAAGAGCTAACCATTACTCTATTTTGTAGTCGCTGTAGCGCTTCTAATTTTCAGCAATAGTTTTGCGATTTCACTGATGGTTCTGTCTTTTGACTGCTTCTTCTGAACGAGAAGCATTCCAGTCTTAAGCCAAGGCGTCTTGGGGTAGGCAACATCCGCCACAATTTCACAGCTCAGCCGAAGCTTCTCGACAGCATCCTTAATCTCAGTAACTCGCGGAGAGACCACTGCCAAGTTCTTGACCACGCGTCTCCCATTCTTTCGGGTTTTCGCGGAATCAAAGTAAGCTGACCATATGATTATCTTGTCCTGTTTCCGCATGTTTTCATTCTCCTAGAATTATTTGTGGGAATAATAAACCGTGAGCTTCTTTCCAACATCGTCTATTCTCACAAAGCCGAACCTTTCAAACTGTATCATCATGTCAGGCTTGAGCTCTCTGCATAAGCCTTCAGCGACACCTTCAATCACTGTAGCGTCTTGCATAACCACCTTGCAAGGCATATCTTTTCCAACAGGTATCCAGTGAATAAGCTGTGCCTTTGTCTTTTTTGCATCGTCATAGGAATCGCTCATGAAAGAAGCTTCAGCTGAATAAATGTTTGCTTTCTCGATTCTTATGTTGAACAATTCCATCAAGCGGACTATGTTTCCAATCTTTGAACCATCAACATCTTTGCTTGAAACCCAGAAGTTCACCTCACCATTTTCTCCTTCAGGTTTTATGATGTATTCTCTTGAACCTCTTTCAGGATGTTCAGGGTGAAGATGAAGTTTCACGTCAAACTCTTTCGGCGCTTTCTGGACAGTCAACTCTATTGGATTCTGCACAAAGAAGAATCGTTCAGCCGTCGGATCCAGAATTTTCCTGTTGTAAGCATAAAGGTTCTCCCAGCTTAGAACCACATCCTGTGTCTTTGGACCAATGTCAATTATCATCTTTTTTATCGCTTCAGGTGTCACGCCTCTTCTCCTCAAGGCTGCGAAAGTGGCAAGCCTCGGATCGTCCCAATCTTTGAATAAGCCTTCTCTTATTCCTTGAATTATCTTGGATTTGCTCAGATAGGCTCCAGTGATTTTCAGTCTTCCATAATGAATAGCTTCAGGATACTTCCATCCCAAATGCTTATACATAAATTCCTGTCTGACCTGATTCGTCAGATGCTCTTTTCCCCTAATAATGTGGGTTATACCCAGCAAGTGATCGTCTACACCACATGCGAGATTATACAATGGCCAGACGTAGTACTTACTTCCCACTCTTGGGTGAGGATGCTTCTTGGCATCTATGACACGTGCTGCAGGCCAATCGCGAACTGCGGGGTTAGGATGGTCTAGGTCTGTCTTCACGCGAAGAACAGCGGCGCCTTCTTCATAGGCGCCCTTAAGCATTCGTTGCCATCTTTTCAGATTCTCCTCAGCAGTCAAGTTCCGACAAGGGCATGGCTGGTTGGCTAGTGTCCTCTTTCTGAATGCTTCTGGTTGACAAGTGCAAACATAGGCGTTGCCTTCTGTCAGCAATTTCTCAGCATATTCGTAGTGCAGTGGGATTCTGTCGCTCTGAATGTACTCCCCGTTTGGCTTGCAGTCAAGCCAAGCCAAATCCTCACGAATCTTATCGTAGAACTCTGGAACGGGTCGCTTGATCTTTGGATCAGTGTCTTCGAAACGAAGGATGAACTTACCCTTGTAGAGCTTTGCATATTCATAGCACAGGACTATGGCTCGGGCAGATCCCAAGTGCAAAACACAATCGGGGTTCGGTGAGAATCTAGTGACAACCTGAGCATACTTACCTACATTCGGCAAAGGTGGAAGGTGTTTCTCCTCCTCAACCTTCTCCCTTACAAGAGCCTCAGGCCATTTCTCTTCAACGATTTTCTTCTGCTCATCTGGAGAAAGCTTGTTAGTTTCAACAACAACCTCATTGATCAGAGCAGAAATCTCTTTGACTTTAGATCTTAGCTCAGATCTCTCGCCCAGTATTTTCCCGATAACCGCTCCTGCTTGGGCTTTTCCATCGTGCTTCACAGCATTCAATAGGGCAATCTTTCGAATCTCTTCTCTGAGCTCAACGTTTCCTTTTGCCGTCAAATATAATGCACTTCTTCAAATCTAGATTTTTCTTTCAATCAAGAAATCCGCGAAAGCTTTTAACTTTTCTTTTCCATCAGTTTCAGGTAGAAGCTTCTCAACCTCGCTCCAGCTCTTCGCAACAATCTTTCGGGCAAACTGCTTAACATGCTCGATAGATCCGCATTTTTGCATAATGGCTATGGCTTCATCTCTAAGTTTTTGATCAGAGGAGTGCATGTTGAGAATCTGTATAAGTCTGTGTTTATTCTTAGCGTCTACCACCGCCAGAGTGTGGATGACTATTAGGCTTCTCTTTCCTTCAGTTATATCCTGCCCTCGTCCACCTTTGCCTTTCTCAAACTTTTTACTCGTCAGATCCAGCACGTCGTCTTGCATTTGGAAAGCCACGCCTATGCTTTCAGCAAAATGCCCAAGTTTTTCCCCAAGTTTCTCGTCTGCTCCAGACAATACAGCTGCGATTTTGGCAGACATCCTAGCCAGAGTACCAGTTTTATATGCACACATCTGCAAATAGTCCTTTTCGCTTATCTTGTCCGCGTTAGCTAGACCTCTGTGCCAAGCAATATCCATAGCCTGACCGAGGCTGAGATTGATCATTTCCTGCACATGGATCTCGTAAACTCTGGAAAGTTTCTCAGCTGACACTCCTTCTTTCTTTTCTATAAGGGAAAGCAATGGCAGGTAGTACATGGCATTTCCAGCATTTATCGCAATATCCAAACCGTAAATTCTGTACGTGCACGGTTTCCCTCTTCGAAGTTCAGAAGTGTCTTCAATATCGTCCACCATCAGAGTACCATTATGAACCACTTCTGGGATAATGGCGAAATCTACGAATTCATCAGGGTTTTTGCCCAAAGCTTCGCAGATCAATAGAAAGAGGGCGGGACGCCATCTTTTTCCACCTCTGTCGAGAAACTCCCAGATCGGCTCGGCAATCGCCTTGTTCAATGTTTCAAGGTTGTATGCGTAATGAGGCGGGCTAATCTTGAAGACAACTGAATTCTTTGAGAATGCTCTCGGAACGTATTTCTCTATAGCCTTGTCAATCAGGGCGGCTTTTTCTTCAAGAAAGGTCTCGATGTCCACGGTTTAGCTTCTCCCTCTCCGTGCATAGCCTTCAATGTCGAAGCCTCGCATTTTTAGCCATTCAGCAGTTTTGCCTGTCACAACCGTTGGCGCTCTTCGTAAGCCATTCACTGATTCTGCTCCGACAAGAAACATGACATTTTTTAACTCGTCTACCAGAAGTGACAGCATGGTTTTTGTCTCTTCAACGCCTTTTACTGCTGCTTGCAATGCAGGCTGCGAAAAACTGGCCAAGCTTGCTCCAAGAGCTATGGATTTAGCGACATCTACTCCGTTTCGAATGCCTCCTGAAGCAATCACAGGAATGTTCACAGTTTGGGAAACCTCAACAACGCTTGCGACGGTAGGCATTCCCCAGTCCCAGAAAACGTCACCCAACCTTCTCTGAGAACCATACGTCTGCCCCTTTGCTCGGTAATATTCAACAGCCGCGCAGCTTGTACCGCCTGCGCCGCTCACATCTATTCCTTTGACGCCTGCACTTTCAAGTTTTTCCGCATCTTCAGCGGCGACTCCTGCTCCAGTCTCTTTAGCGATAACTGGTTTGCCAAGTTCACTTGCGATTTTTCCTATTTCTTCAAGAACTCCTTTGAAGTTTGTCTCTCCTTCTGGTTGAACAGCTTCCTGTAACGGGTTCATGTGGACTGCAACAGCATCAGCGTCAATCATCTCTACGGCTTTTTTCACTTCTCGCAAACCGTATCCGTTGACAAGTTGTATTCCGCCTATATTTGCTATCAAGAAGGCATGTGGAGCCTTTTCTCTCACTATATCGAAGGTTTTTGCCAATTTCTTGTCTTGTATAGCTGCTCGCTGGCTTCCTACACCCATTCCTAGACCAAGCTCTTCCACAGCTTCAGCTATGGTTCCGTTGATCTTTGTTGCCTCTCCAGTTCCGCCTGTTATTGCTCCAACAATCAACGGCGCAGAAAACTTGTGATCCAGTATCGTGGTAGATAGATCTATTTTGTTTCTGCTAACTTCTGGCAGCGCCCTATGAACGAAAAAAAGGTCTTCAAAGCCGGTTGTCGTTCGCCTAGCCTGCACATTCTGGGTTAAGGCAATTCTAATGTGGTCTGCTTTTCTTTTCTTTGTTTGTTCAGCCAAGCGCTTATTCCTTCTCTATTATCGTTGCCTCGATTTTCTCTCCTCTGAGAGACTTATAAACGTAATTTGGTTTTGTCGCGTTCACAATGGTGACAGGAATGCCTTTTTCCACAACTGGAAGGAGCTCAGCGATTTTTCCAAACATTCCATCAGTGACATCGCACGCCATAGATTTGCCAAGCTTGCCCTGCAACTTGCCAAGTTCGGCTAATGTTAAATGGGAAAAGATTTTGGCGGTTTTTTCAGCCTTTGGATCAGCATCATACAGACCGTCCACGTCTACACCCATGATTATTCGTTGAGCGTTGAACTTCGTCGCAATCGCGGAGACCAACTGGTCGCCTGAAAGTATCGTAAAACCCAGCTTCGTATCCATGACTGTGTCTCCGTAAAGAACAGGCAACAAACCAGTTTTTGAAAGCATCCGTAAGGGTGCGTCTTCAAAAGTTTTGATTCTTCTGTCTTCTGTGACTATGCATGATGATGGGGCAATGCTAACGGCTGGGATGTTGTGGACAATGAGTGAGTCCATCACTAAACCGTTGAGCACTGTCATGTAGTGATGGGTTTCAGCAAAGCCAGCTATCTGGCTTGGGTTCTTGAAACCTTCTATTAGGGAATTTCTTTTGGCAGAGGGATGCCCGAAGCTGCCGCCTCCATGAACAATTATCAGGTTCTTCACGTTTGCCCTCTGCACTTCATCAGCTAATCGGTCAATGGTTTGCGTTCGAGCCGCAAGCTCCGAACCCTTGTCTGTGATTACTGAACCGCCGATCTTTAGTACCACGGTTCTAGCTTCACTCAATCCTTACACCTTCATCGGTCTTTCTGGCCACAAATGGTCTTCCGCCTGCTCTCTGAATGGCTTCCAAGACTTTTTCAAGCTTTTCATCTTTAGACAAGGCAATCATGCAACCGCCACCGCCAGCCCCAGTAAGTTTGGCGCCCAAAGCTCCAGCTTTACGCGCTGCATAAGAAAGCCATTCCAAAGATTCCTCTGAAACACCAACACCGTAAAGCAAAGCGTGATTCATGTTCATGAGTTCTCCAAGCGTGTTCAGGTCATTCTCCTTAAACGCGTCAATAGCTCGCAAAACGATCTCGCGAGCTGCTCTCATCATGGGTTCAGCTATCCGCGGAAAGTTATCTACAATTTCTCTAACTCTTTCAACTTGGACACGTGTAGATCTTTCAACACCGGTGTCACCAATGACAAGCGGCAGATCCATCTTAACGTCCAGCGGCTTGAAACCGGTATCCATCTGAAATAGAAGAACCCCACCAAACGTGGAAATTGCAGGATCTATCCCGGAGGGAGTTCCATGAACCACTTGCTCCGCCTCAAACGTCATGCGGAAGATTTCTTCCTTCGACAATTTCACATCCAAAAGAGTACCTACAGCCAATGTTGAGGCTGCCACGA
>Ga0315294_10001818_pt1 | contig 23410 bp, 19 predicted proteins | sample YL17G13_40_MG_FD_203626 | JGI IMG/M metagenome (GOLD analysis project Ga0315294, IMG submission 203626) | Sediment microbial communities from Yellowstone Lake, YNP, Wyoming, USA - YL17G13_40 | ecosystem: Environmental > Aquatic > Freshwater > Lake > Sediment | place: USA: Wyoming | collected...
ATTTTACGGACAGTCCACAAGATCTGTTCATGAGAATGAAAAATGTTCTCAGTTGGGGTGCAGTCGCTTATCCTATGCGTTTTCAACCAATTTATACTTTGAAGAAAAACAATTACATTTCCCCTGAATGGGATGCGGTTAGACTTGATGCCGTTGCAACTGCTCGAAGAGTATTCGGTTCAGGTGGGACTTTCCCTCCATACAAAGGAATGATGAAAGTCAAAGTTGAGGGATGCAAAACTTTTGACGAAGCATTTAGGGAGTTCATTCTGCCTCAAGATGCGGTGGTTCAATGATCTGTTCCTGTTGTGGTTACGAAATCAAGGGAGACTCATATCCAGTTGAAAAAGGACAGAGATTCGTCTGTGGAAAATGTTGGAACAACCCAGAAATGTTCTTCCCTGAAAAAATAAAACAAGACAAAAGGCTAACGCTTCTCTCAGAAATTGCACAGGCAGGGGAACAACAAAATGGATTGGTTGATGTAAAAGTCATCAAGCTGATTCAAAAAGATATAGAAATGTATGTAGGAAAAATGAATATTAGTGACATTTTAAGCCTCTATGAACTAGACAAATTCAAGGAAGAGGAACTGGAAGGCTATCAACGCGAGCGCTATGAAGAAAGGACCTCTCAACTCGTTGATTATCTTGAAAAGAGCCCATTGGCTGTTATGCCTGCCATCTTGGTTGGCTTGAGAAAAACTAAATTTGTTTCTCTTGATGGTGACTTAGGAGTATTGAAAATAGACAGGAGGAAAGGGGCACTCTGGATAATCGATGGACAGCATAGAGTTGGAGGTTTCAGCAAGATTCGTGATCGCTTTTTCTTTTCAAAAAGTCTAGGAGCTGACCTGTTTTCAGATCTAATGAAATACGAGTTTCCGGTGGTTTTCGTCGACTCTAAGAGTGCAGCTGAGAAGGTTAAGGAAAAAGAAGCTAAGCATGCCTCTTCACTGTCAGCAGAAGACATAGAAAAGACGATCTTCTTCATAGTAAACAAGACACAAAGGGGAATCAGCCCCTCGCTTAAAGATGCTCTGCTATACAGCATTAAAACCAGTGGAATTGAAGGCTTATCGCTAGTTGACAAAGAGGGGTGGAGAATAGCGGGGGCGCAAATAGGCATCACTTTGAACTGCAACGAGACTTCTCCTCTTAGGGCTAAGATAAATGTGAGTGGCCAAAGAAACAGCGGGAAACCAATACAACTCAACTCATTTGTATCTTCATTGGAAATTCTCTTCAAAGATAAGGGATTTTCAAACCTATCTATAGATGACAAGATCCGTTTCTTGGAGAACTATTGGTCATCATTGAAGGAGTTGCTTCCCGAAGCATTTGAAAGCAAGCAGAAACGTAGTGAAGATGGAGAGGAATTCGGCCGAAGGTTTAGTTCAAACATCGGTAGAAGAACGAACAAAATAAAAAGCAAGAACGCAACAGAAGAAGACACGAAGTATCTGCTTTTGACTGCGCTTGGAATCTACACTATTCATCGACTTGCAAGAGATGTGCTACATTCAGCTATCAAAGAAGGGGTCGACCTCAGGCAATCAGGATATTTCAAAGAGAAGCTGAACTTAATTAAGTCATTCAACTGGACGGCAAAGAATTCTCCACTTTCGGCGTTGGGTGGTATGAAAGGAGTTAGCAAAGCATACGACCTTCTGTCAGAAGTGGTGGGTCAGGAGAAATATCCAGCTAGTTCGGAAAAAGTCTTAGGAACTTATTCGGATGAGAACCAAAAAGTATCCAGTGCATCCTAATTAGGGCGCGCGTACGCTCAAACAGATCACAGCATAATGTGGACTTCTAATTTTTAACTTCATAAATAGGATTGAGAATAGTTTCTAGAAATTTCTCTTAATTATGAACTAAAAAATAGAAAGATTTGACTTCTTTCAACATACCTTTCTATGCACAGGTCAAATACAGATCTCACGATGATGTTGATGGTGTTTCATACTGCTATTTCAAGCCGACAAACTTGAAATACGACTGATTTGATATTATTTCATTAATCAGACTGGTTCAAATCGAGGATGAGAATGAATGAGTTCTCAGAATGAGCAAAAATCAGAAATCTCGGCAAATCTTCAAGATAAATCAAATATCTCTTCAAAAACCAAAGCTTTGTCTGATGGTTTTATGGCGCGGGGTGTGGGATTTGAACCGAGCGTTAAACCAGAGCTTCTTAGTAGGAGGATTTTTGTTTTTCTAGTTTCTAAGGGTGTTTCAAGCCTTAGAGATGTTTATGAAGCGTTGGAAGAAGAGTCTAATCGTGTTGGTGAATGCTTGAGGCGGTTATGGAAAAGAGGCTTTGTTCTGAGAACAAGGGAACCTTCATTTGAGTTTGAGACTTGCAGTAGAGGTCGCGCGGGTGTTACTGGCTACACTAGAGCGATCAACTACTATGCAATCAACAATGGTAATGAGTTGCCTGGTAACTTCGTCAGGTATAATGAGAGGAAGAAAGATGGCAGAAGCAGAGATGTAGAAAGCAAAGCCAATGGAATATTATATTATTTAATGAATAATAAGGATAAGGCGTTTTACAGCAACGACATTGTAAAAGCGTTAGGCGTCAAATCATGCGACATAATGGCAAACGTGAGACGCTTCGAAAAGAAAGGCTTAGTCTATGTCAGAGGTTATCAGACTCATGATGGCAGAAGTCCATTTCGCAAAGGTTTTCTCCTCACTTTTATTGACCAAGACAAATCTAGAGACACTGCAGTCAGAGAGGCGTTTGAAAGAACAGACAAAATGCTTCTCGAGAATCCAACGAGCAACACCATTCATGAACGAGTCAGACTGATAAGAGACCAACTGCTAACGACAAACGAGCTTCTTTCAATTTCTTACTTCAAGAGCATTCTGCATTGTGACGTTGACAGTGCTAAGAGAGCTTTGAGGAGAGCAAGACAACTCTACAGCGATATTGAACAAGCCAAGATCTTCGACAGGTTCACCTACTACTATCTTAGCAACATAAAACCTGAAGACTTGGCAGCAAACATCGAGATGAAGAAAAACTACATCAGAGTGCGCTTTGGAAGAGACAACAGGATTGGTCACAACTGGGAAGCATGTGCCGAATGGTTCATTGACAAGTTCACCGAAGGAGCAGAGTTTGTCAGTCAGAATCACAGAAAAAGTATGGATTCCAAGAGAATCACACTTCATCTTCTAAAGCAAGTCGGAGACAGAAAACAAAATGCTGAGGTTGACAGAGTCTGGAAAGTGACACCTGGATTATTCTCGCCAACGGTAACTTATGTGCTGGAATGCAAATGGAGCATTGTGACAAGAAAGACTCTTGACGAGTTTCTTGAAGTTTTGAAGTGGAGTACCGACTTTGGGGTTGACACTGAGAATGGCAGAGAATTGAAGAGTGGTGTTGTGCCTGTGTTTGCTGCTGGAACTTACAATCCAAAAGAGAAAGTTGTTGTTAATGGTGAGCAGATTACACTTGCACAGTATGCGAATAGAATGAATATCAAGTTACTGAGACCTGCGGATTTCAATGAGAAGTTGAGAGATCACGGAATCGACAAGAGACTAACGACTCAGAGTATATGTAGAATATGCAGAGATGAAAGAGAGATCAGAGAGTTGCTAGATAGCATTTGGAAAGGACCTCAGAAAGCACAAGAGCATCTGACTCAGACTTCACAAATGAACAACAATGTTTTTCTGTTCGAGAAACTGCTTAACACTTGATACGGCAATCTAATATTGAAATCTTTTAGAGTGGGTCTTCACAGATTAGAATCCACTTTCCTGCTTGGTTGCAACCTCCAAAGGTGATAAAAGCGCGCGCGACGAGTAGAAGCGCACCCATCACTATGCATATTGCTGGAAAGGTGTACGCCATCACCTTAATATCTGTAAGCAATCTCCCATTCTGAGCATGCGCTCGGTTAAGCTCTTGAATTTTTGCCCAACGTGTTTCGCCCATTTCTTCCATGATTTTGCTTATATACCATACATGAAAGTGTGTAAAACACTTTTCTATTTCGATTGTTCTATACTAATCACGTGGGCTTCAAAATGGGGCAGCACAAAAATGAGAAATATGGAAAGATAAACAATTGCAATGGTTATTGCGATTTAGTTGTAGATGTGGCAAAAGAGCACGCATTTAGAGATGGCTACGAACAGGGTTGCAGAGACACGAGAACCAGAGACATTCAAATTATAGCGGCGTTTTTCACGTTCGCAAGTGCGACAGCCGCAATCGCAGGGCTGCTCCTGCGAGTTTTTATTAAGAAGACTCGTCCGAGAATGAACCTGCGCATTCCGTAAAAAGCTATTCACGAACCTATTTCTTCCACGTCTTGCCGCACTTACAGCATATCTATCTTGCTGGAGAATGAGCGTTTGGCTTGTTCGCTCCGCAACGTGGACACCTAGTGTTTTCTCGCTCGGTTTGCTTGTAGCGCGCGCTACAAGGCATTGAACGCTACCAGACGACCTGCAACCGCTAAGTCATCATGCTTAGTATAAGAACTGATATGTGGAATGCTTATGTAATCTTGGAATAGACGAAACTGGAAAACGCTACTTTTTCGTCAATTTTGATCGAACTTAATGTTCTTTCCAATTCGACTCTGTAACCTGTGTTTGAGAAAAATAACATAGCTGCTTCTTTGCAGAAGGACAAGTCATTGACTTGTCGAAACTTCATCAATGCTACTAGCTTCTCGTAATCCTGGACTATTGATCTAACCCTTCTTCTCATTATTCCCGTGTGTGGTTTTTCATCTAACGTTGGATGATAGACAACCTCAATCGCCAGGTCAAGAGCCGAAAATTCCTGCTGGTTCGCACTTTCTAGCAAGTCTTTGTATCTCTTGCCTGAAACTATGTTGAGTGTGTTAGATGAAACGTAATCTGAGTTCAACACTACGAGATCTATTCGTCCTCTTTTAGCCGCAAACCTTGGGTTTTTCTGTTTTTCCTGTTTGAACTCGTCTTCTGTAACCATTCTGAAGTTGTAATGCTCCATGAGACATCGGAATGGTGTTGGATACTCATGATGTACGCGACCTACCTGATTGCCATCTTTGGTTTTGACAAACAAACTGCCTTTGTTTGAAAGGAGGTTCGTGGTTATCAATGCCAACTCAGAGTGAATGTCATGTTCTGTAAAGAACCTGTAAGGGCTTTCCTTAAAGACCGTCTCGATTCGATCTAACATATACTGCAAAATAGTCATCGTTCAAATCCGACCTTCTCTCATGCTTTCTTGGTTTCCACCTAGTAATGCGTTCACTTTAATTGCCTAATGGTTTTCCACTTGATGTCCTTGTGTTCTTGATTCTAGCGCGCGTAGAAAGCTGGAAAATTAGAAAATAGCGCGTATTTATCACTTGATGCTCTTCTTAAGAGTCGAAATGAATTCAATGTAGCTCTTCAAAAGGTGTCTAATGACAGGTTTCCTGCGATGGATCAAGTCATTCCTGCGCCGGATTATCCTGTTTATGAAGACGAAATCGTCTCTTGTCAAAATCCTATTCTCATATAGAAGGAGGTTTGCTTCTTTCGTTGACATTACTTTTTTCGGAGGTTTGAGTCTTCTATCACAAGCGATTCTTCTTAAGAGCGCCCCAAGAAGTCTGAACAAAATCAGCAAGCTTGCCTCAGTTTGACCTCTATCATATAATCTTCTTACTTCGAGAAGCAACTTGCTTTCAAGGTCTTTCAAAAGATACTCACATGCCAACTCTCGCTCCTCAGACGAAAGATGCAAACGCTTTGTCCGCGGATTCGTAATGATAAGGTTGAAAGATGTACCTACATGTTTCTCCGCGTATTCCGAGAGAATCTTCATTTTTTCAACTAGGTGTGGCCAGCTCTTGTCGCTGACTATTTCCACGATAATTTCACGATTGTCCTTTTTCACTACTAGGTCAGGTACAATGCCTGATATGGGTCTTGGTCTCCCGTAGTCTTTATAATCTGCTTCTATTTCATAGCCTTCTCTCTTGTACATTCTGATTAGTTCTCTCATTTTTCTGCGTTCTTGAATCCCTTTGTTTTGAATCATCATGATCCCTTCTTCGATTCACGATTCTACGAAATCTCTATGTAAACGAAATCTTCTCTTTTTGAAATCGCCTCTAGAAGCTCTGATGAAGGATTCTCGATCTGACCTGCGTAACCTTCTAAAGGTATTCTCTCAACATAATGCTTCGACAGTTGATGATCGTCTGCATAGCAGATGCCTTTTAGAGCATCGCATATAGGCTTTAGCACGTTATCATTGTCGAAAGTTGGGAGACCGTTGTAGAAGATCATGAGGCGAATCATCAAATCATCACCTTTAAGCGGAATATTGCACATGCCTTTTGCGATTGTTGCTACCTTCTGCTTCCATGCATTGCACGAGTTTGATTTGCTTGATCTAGGAATCCCAGGTACTATTATCTTGTACAAGACAAACCCAGTGCTCTAGAACGCGATTAGAACAGAGGTAGGATTTCCTGCTTTATAAAATGTTCATCATTCCGAGGTTGTTGGGCTTACGTCTGTTTCTTGAGTCTGTAGCGTCTCTTGTACCAATCAGGATAGTTCTTTGGATCTGGCTTAAATCGTTCGACTGCAATAAGATCTCTGTTTTTCAAGGAATCTCCTGACCAGGTTATGCCGAGTCCTGGATTTGTTTCGCGAAATGTTTCTGGAAAAGCTTTGCTCATCTCCTCAGTCAGTTCCCATGCCTCAAAGGTTCTTTCTGGGTTCTTCTTCAAGATAATATACATGGCGCGCGCAACTTCTCCCAGGTCATGAATCTCTTCAGGAACGTCGTTGATGTCAAGAATGTCTTTCCCTCCTTCTTTTCCAGCAGCCGCCATCTCACTCTTGGTTTCGAAGATGCCGTGGATCAATCCAATTAGCCCATCCAGTTGAACAGTCTCCTGAGGCACTAGAAGAGCAAATACGCTATCAGGTGAAACCACATCTTTTTCTCTGAGTTCAGCAAGCTTAAGCAGACCATCAATGGTTACAAGCCTGATCTTTCCAGCATATTCACCTTTCACCGCTGCCACTTTGTCCTTTGAGAACTCAGAACTCGCTGCAAGTGCACTCAACGCTTTGCGACTACTGATGTACTTCATTATTTTTTCAAAGTTCAGATAGAAGGAAGTTGCCTTCGTTTCCACAACGATTACTTTTCCTTCTCGTTCCCATATTCCATCAGGTCCTTCTTTATTCCATTCACCTGAGACTACGCTAAAACCTAGGCGTTGCCCAATTATGTTTACAAATTCCTGTAGAAGGAAGGCATATCGGTGAGTTTTGTCTTGCGCAGCGTTCTTCACGCATATCTTGACCCATGAACTGAGCTTTTCAAGATCGAATTCCTTTGCCATTTCGGCAATGGCTTTTACGTCTCCCCATTTCTCAATCATTCCCTTTAGAATGAATTCGTCAGACATTCGGTTTCACCTTTTGCCTGGTATTATCTTTAGTTAGTCTCTTCGGACCGTTCACCTTATAAATCAAACGTGTGTTTCCTTTGACGCGTGCGCCTGATCAATCGATTTGTCTTATTGTTCTAGCGCGCGCTTGATGTTTTCAAGACGAGAAAAATCCTCTAACATCTTCACCGATATGAATGCGGGTGTTTTCTATGAAGATTTTTGCGAATTCTATCTGTCAAGTTTTTGTCAGGAACTACATGGTTTTGCCCAGTAGTAGATGTCCAAGTAACGTCCATAAGGAACTATCATATCCTGTTTATATCTTGCCTTCGATTCCTTTCTCATCAATTCTACTATTCTCTGGTCGGTGTTCAAGTCTCGGCTGAGTTGCTTCATCGCATTTATCCATTCATCCAATTTCCATTTCCAAGAGTACTTTGGGATTTTGTAGTTTTTTGCTAGGTGTTTCCTCACGTGGGAGTCAAAGGCTAGCGTCTGCCCCCATATGAGCATCAAGGGTTTGGTGACTGCTATTATGTAGTAATAGCCGTTCTTGTTTTTTCTGCCGTCTTTTTCTTTTGCTCTTCCGAGTTCATGCCAGACAGTTTCCAGCGTTTCGTGTGGAATACTTTCGAAATCAAGCAAGGTGTAATTTCGAAGCTGATCATAGGCTTCAGAAATTCTGTCAAGCGATTCTTTCAATATTTCAAGGGGTTCAGAGCTGTCTCCCATACGGTAAGTTTGCCATTTTGGCAGTATTTTGCTTAGTCTGGCGTAGGCTTCTTTTCTGTGGTCTTCATCTAGAATTTGAGCTGAGCTTTTTGATTCCACTTTGATTTTCCATTTCCAGACGTAATCGAAGTTAGCCCAGTAACTTCGCCGAAAAGAGGCCAGCCTCGTCTTCAACTCGTCTGGTGATATCATGTAGTCGAATATGAACAGGTTAACTTAAAAACCTGTGTCAGATTTCAATGTGGCGCGCACATCATTGTGCCAATCTGTTTCTGTGTCCTTCACCATACTGATATTCTCTGTTCTTATTCTTCTTTAGTTTCTTCTCGAACATCTCATCCATATTAACTGAAGGACAGGCAAGTCTACTTGCATCTAAAACATAGAAAAGCACATCAACCAGCTCCTCAGCAATCTCCTCCTCACTCCTTCCTTTCTTCCACCTGTCACTAGCCTCTCCTAATTCTATGAAAGCAAAAAGCAACTTCTTCGGAATATCTTCAGGTCTATTGTAGAAACCTTTCTCCAAGACTAGAGCCTCTATTTCCTTCTTCATCTCTTCTAGATGCAAAGCGAATCTCCCTTCGTTACCGAGAGGTTTCTATTTTCTACTTTATAAAACAATCAAAATCTTATAAACTCTAATTCTTCCTCAAATTTAGAAAGTTATAGACTGGAAAGCACCAGTGAAATCGGGGTCAAGATTGCAGCATCGACTGGTAAATGAGAAAACCTTGGAATTGAACATTACCTATGAAGGAATGGTAAGCGTAGACATTGGAGTTATTGGTTTTAGCAGCAAGAATCCGTGATTGGAGCGCGCGCTAGATATCTTAGAGACGAAAAAGACTCATGGAAACCTAGAATCCAACGCCCAACCACTAACTGCAACGTTACGCGTCCGAATTCTTTGAATGTACATCGCACTATATAGCTTATTTATTCTCCACCGTTTTTATATTATCAGGTGCCGAATATATGAATAGTGATGATCGTGCCTTTCTTCTTTTTAAAGATTGGATTTCCTCGAAGGAACATCTAAGAAAAGACTGGATCACTGTAGCCAGATTCGATGATTTCTCAAACGATTCCTTTGGAACATTTAGTGTTTTGGCTCAAAATGACCCGGAAATCATTCAAAAAGTACTCATTAGTTGGAGTTGGAATCTTTACACAGATTTTGGAAAACCATATTTCAGCCAATCCCATCCTTCACATGAAATCCGTTTCCATATCGGTGACAAAGAGATAAAGAATGGCATCTCTTTTGAAGCTTTCACTATACTTCGAGAGTTTCATACAGCATTCCCTTCCCGGGTAGACATCGCGCAAAGTTTCGTGTTTTACCATGGATTGTATTTTGAGCTTGAAAATAATAGATATATTGAGCCCATTAACGAAGAACCCGTGATAAAATATGTTACTCCTTGTTTTGTTCAGATAAAGACTTCATATATTGAAGACTACCTAGCTGCTCGAAACATGATCCTTGTAAGATTCCATGACCACCGAAGATGCGTAAAGAAACCTCCAAAAGAGATTATTGGGAAGGACAGAGAAGAGATCAAAGTCATCCAGAAAGACAGACACTTTTTCACAGTGATCACGCGTGGTCTGATGGAAACACAAGAGACTATATCCAGATTGCTCGGAAAAGATATAATACTTCCATTTAAAGAACCCAGGCACCGAGATTTCTTGTTTCTTTCAGGAAAGGAAGAGAAAAAGTTTGTAAGGTTCATAATTGGGTTCGATGCTAAAGGAAAAATTGTCGAAGAGACTTGCAACGAGGAGAAATTAAGTAATAACTTCGTTGATAGAAGAAAACCACACTTCCTCACGCCCGTGTTTTTCAAACGAGAAGTTCTTCAGAAATACTATCAGAACCCTAGACGATATACTGTGAGTGCAGGATATCTAAAATGTTTGGATCTTTGGGGAATTCCCTTCGACATCAACAAAGAAGGGCTAGTTCATGTTTGGTTGGGTGATTTGGGCAGTATTCCATACACCGAACAGCTCCATTTTAGACAATACAATGTTAGTCCTTCTGGTAGTATAAGTGAAAAGTTCTATCGAACGCAAATCTTGGCACAGTTTGTTGAACCCAACGATATTGTGTACAAAATCGAAAGAATATACGATGAAATTAACGAGCTGTCCGAAAATAAACTCGGATTCAGACTTTTTAGAGAATTGTCAGGAGAAGATTCTCATATTTACAAATCTATACACATACCGACAACAACGGAATACAGAGAACTTGACGAACAACTGATTTTTCTGGCTAAGTTACTACCTGACTCGATAAGCAAATCTGAATTGGAAGCCAAGTTGTCTTGGAGACCATCAACCCAGAACGAAGACACTAAGATCAGATATCTTGAAATGTTTCTAGAGGAACTTTTTGCGTTAGATAGCACATCGATTGAGCAAATAGTCCAACCAATGAGAAATCTGCAAAGACTAAGGTCAGCATCTGCCGCTCACCCCAAGTGCGCAGAATTAAAAAAGGCGTTAGTAAAAATGGAACTAGAAAAGAAGAATCCTCAAGAGATTTTCGTGCTATTAGTCCATTCATTAGTGGGAGCCTTGAGCTTAATGAGAGACTTGTTGAAGCAAGTTTCTGAAAGCTCTTAGGTTTAGGACCGCACAACAGTTCTTCAAGATTTTCTCCAGAGCTTCAAAGCACGCATCATTTATGTAAGAAGTTGGGTTGGGACAAAACTTTACCCTTTTTTTTAAACTGATTCTTTTCAGGGGTGTCGTCCCCTGGCGGGGACAGGTCTGAGAACCCGCTATGACTTGTGTCATGGGTTGGAAAAAAAAGATAAAACTTTACTACCAACCAACCTGATAACGATGCTATGATTCCAAAAAAGGTAGGGGCAGAGCAGGCAGTATACACGGTTCAGGTAGCAGTAGAAGGCAGAAAGCAGTAAAGGGTAGTATTATCGAAATCGAGTATACGGTGCTTTCTCCATTAGTAGTACATTCCTTAGGAAGTTGAATGATCAGCCCTAAAGGGCTCAGTCTGTAGGTCGTTATTTTCGCTCTATTTGTTGTGCAGCTGACTAGTGTTTAACCTGAGAAACAGCACGCAATTCTATTTGTTGTTTGCGTTTTAAATACATGTAGTCACGAAAAGATTACTTAGAAGAGAGATATGACGCTAGCAATCTATTTGCCTTGCAAGGACGCCTACATTCTCATTTGCGACAGGTTGGAGTTACATGACGATTACGCAGCTACCGCCAGCGATAAGATTCTGATATCTAGTGCTCGGGATTTTGCTGTGGCAGGTGCGGGAAATTCAGAGGTGATAGAGCATGTTTTTAGTAAAATTAGACAAAAGTCGGACACGAATGGGGACAACATAGAAATTAGATTTGAAGAGATTTTGAACGACTTAGTCGCATCTGGAGATCCTCTAATGATCGGGGAAGACATGCAGGCGCATTTCATAGTTCTATCTTGCAAAACCAATGGAATTAGAGGTTTCTATGGAAGGATTACGCCCAAATACAGCCAAATAAGACCGCTTTCCGAAAATACCCACTTTTGCATCGGAGTGGGTGAGAAACTGGTCGAATATCTGAGTCAAGCGATAAATTATCAAGAGATTCCGTTGCTTGAGGCAATTCCTCGAGCAATCGCAATGGTGCAAGAGGTTACAACTATTTATCCTGTAATAGGGAAACTGGAACGTTACGGTTTCGACGTTATCGCTTTCACAAGGGACCGCAAAGTTTTCGTCCTCAGAAACTTCAGAAAGAAAATCGCTGAATTTAATGTCGTTTTCAAAAAAGTCGAAGGAATAGATGCAAAAGACTTTGATATAACAGACTTAGGGGCTTTGGGGAGGGCTTGAAACTATGGAAGATGCAGCTCGGAATTTGGCATATTGCTTAACGGAAGATAAAACGAAATATTTCTGGGAAACTGCGGAACTCGAAACATTCCTAACAGCAAGAGGTTTTGATTTCTCCAAGAAAAACCTAGCAACGTTGTTAACTGTCCTAGCAGAAAACGATATCTTCCGATGGTTGAGTTTTGTTGGAGCTAAATTACCCGAAGCAGCTTCAGAAAGCGACGAATTTCTGAATTTGCTGTTACTAGTGATTAAAAAAGTCAAAGGTGACCTAGCTCAAGGGCCACTAATACGTGGAATGATAAATATAGGGACAACAAACCCCAAGCTAGCTAACATGTTATTCGATAGCATCGTTTCGACCAAGGAAGAAAACATGGTTTTGTACTCAGGATTAGTCCTTGGTGGAGTTGGGAAGAAAGAACCCGACAACGTCCTCGACAGAATCACCGAAAATATTAAGACAGAGAGCCCATATCTGAGAGCAGCTTACATAAAAGCCCTAAGAGTAATGTTTGAAGATTCTCAGCTCGTGCAAGGGGAGAGGGTTTTTGAAATATTAAGATCGGCTGCCTCTCCAAGAGAAAATGGTCTTGTCAGAAGTGAAGCAGCTAACGCGTTCATTGATTTTTACAAGTTCAATCCCTCTTTTTGCTATAACCAAATACTTGATTTGGCAAAACAAGGAGATTCCAAAATACGTCTCGTCATTGCACAAAGACTTTGGTTTGGAAGTCTAAAACCCAAACCGAACATAATGAGCATATTGAAAGAATGCGCTCAAGATGACTCCCCTGAAACGCTCAGTGCCGTATCATGGGCGTTATCAAACCAAGGAAAGGAATATCCTAGAGAAACGTTAAACATTGTTAGGCAATGGATAAGAAGACGTAAATATTTTGAGATTAGAGAAATTGATTTCCTTTTATCGGAAATTGGCAAAGCAAACACAGCTAAATGTATAGAAATCATAATGTCTTGGATTAAGAACACAAAAGATACAATTCTAATGGCCGCTATTCCGAGCCTTCTTGTTTCAGTAAGTTCAAGCAACAGGGAGATATTATTGGATTACTTGAAAGCATTTCTCACCAGCCCAAACAAAATATTTCCAATTCTTGCTTCCCGAACCATTGGTGACATCATCGTGGATCTACACGCAACTCCTTCAATGGAGACAGTTAGAAAATGTTTTGGATTAGCTAAAATCTTGGCTAAGATGGACGAAATGCAAGAAGAGGTTTCTATGCTCTTTCATAATACTTTCAGTGCTAAACCGCGTTTCGCCACTAGCGATGATCTGGTCGAGATTACTCAAGATTGGGTTAGCGACGAAAACTGGAAAATTAGAAGGGCAATAACATGGGCATTGGGACCTATTGCAGAAGATAAGCTTGATGTTAGAGAAACACTTGAAGTGAGACTCAATACTGCAACGGGAAAAACAGAAATTTTTAATATAAAAGTGGAGGAAATCACTAAGCCAGAAGGAGAAAAAGCTTATGACTTTCTTGTAGCTCTGACCAAGGACAGTAACTCAATTGTTGCGAAGGAATCAAGGACTATATTGGAAGAAGTGGACAAGCGGTTGACTCAAAAGAAGCAGAGCCTTGACCAGAGAACAAAGCCATGATTTACCAGTAAAAGAGACTCTAGCGCGCCTACTTCAATACCTATACCAACACAACGCACAACACGCGCACTTCAAGCCTAAGTCGTCAAGGTGTACATGTACTGCAGACGCTTTCTCTCGGGATTCGTTGTTATCGTTATCTTGCCTGCCTTCTCCATCTTCTTCGCGAATCGATGCATGACTGGAAACCTCTGCTGTGGCTTCGTGTCTGCAGAGATGAAATACGGCCACAACTGGGATGTGGTGACATTTTTGCCTCCAAGCTCTTGCATGGCCTTCAGAAAATTCTCTTCATTCAGCTCAACCAGTGGCCCTTGATGTTGCTGGTCACCTGTTGCCATCTTATGCTTTGATTCTGGGTTCTGCTTCTTCAGCGTTGTCTTCATGTTACCAGCTGCCTCTTTAGCCTTCGATTTCGACTTGGGGTTTGAGCCGACAACTTTCGGCTCTTCATTCTTCAGTTTTTCTGTGACAGCCTCAATATCTGTCGGATTTGGATTTTCAACCATGTTTTAACCTCTGTTTCGATGATAGAGAACAAATCACGAAACGATAATATAAACGGTCTTCAGTCTGAACTACTGAGAAGCAATCTTCAGAGCTGCAATTTCCTGGCTAGGCAATATTGTGCGAGGGGGCGAGTAGCCAAAAATGCATTTGGTTGTGCATTCCGTACTCGCACCGCGTTATGTTTTTAGAGGTTGAAAATTAGAAAGGTCTAAACCGCAAGTTCACAGTATATCTATTCTAAGGTGCAATAATGATTAATGAACAAACGCGCTCTGCAATTTACGTAAAAATCTTACGTTATGAAATTGACTGTCTGCGGTAGAAAGAAGATGCTATTTTGTTCCATCTGTCCAAAAGAATTCGCTCAAGGTCAGGTATGTGAAGATTGTTCAAAGTTGTTTTGCCTTCTACATCAACCCGATTCTTGTGTTTTTTGCGGAGGCAAACTGAAGCATATGCAAAATGATGTCGAGAGGGTTGGAGACCTCAACGTCAATTGGTTGATTATCGATGGAAATGGACAGGTAGGTGTTGCAGGACTTGATTTTCTTCCATCTTACATAATGAAAATTTGGTCAAACATTAGATTTCTGGACAGTCAGCTCAAGGTTGTCGTGTTTGATTCGAAGGAGAGATCGATCAAGTTTGAAAAAGCCCTTTGCTTAAAACATGGGTTGACCTATCCAGACAAATTGGTGATTGAAAAGTCGAGATACTCCATTTTCTACGTTGAAAAGAACCCATATTATCTTCTCTTGAACAACGAGTCGATGAATGAAAATACTGCCATTTTTCTGACTGCCCTAAGTTTGAAAATTATGCAAAAAATCAAGTCAAATCGGGATATTCTTAGCAAAGAAGAAATACTGATAAATTCTGTTGGAAAAGTTTTTCTTGATTACAATAGAAGAATGGGCATTCCATTTGTCTCGGCTGATGAGGGAATACGCACGCTTATTAGAAATCTGATCAGTAACGTCCAACAAGACTATTTTGAGGGCAGTGCATTGAAAGAACTATTGGAGGATAGGATCTACTCTAATGATATAGGTGAGTATATAAAATACAAAATTGAAATGACTCTTGCGGTAATGGATTATGAAGCCAGATTTCTCATTCTTGAAGTTTTTCAAACTCTAGAAAAAATGCTCCACATTAGTGTTTTATTCGCCTCGATTTCTTCAAATGCTTCTCTCGCACAGTTTTTGAGAAATTCATTTAACAAAGAGTATGATAATTTCAAGAAAAAATATTCGGAGCTACCTGATCTTGTAAGAGCGGCAGACTACATATTCAGCGGCCAATCAAAAATCGTCTTTTCGACATACGACAAATATGCCGAAGCTATTTCCAGAGTCATTCAACAGTCATTTTCTGAAATTGAACCTAGATATGTGGCCCTAGCAGAAGGAGTGGATTTGCTGAGATTGAGTGAGTACTATCTAGAAGGATTGGAGAAAGGACAATTTGTTTTGGCTCCGAACATAGGAACAATTCATGGTTATGTTAAATTGCTCAAGAAGATTTTCGAAAAAGAAGGAACCTATCCAGAAGTCAGAATTATAGCAGGGTATGCGCTTGAGAACTCACTACTATCTTGGTTAATGATCGATCATACTATCTCACTATTTCAAGAATATGCAATATGTACAAAACAATTGGCCGAACTAATAGAAAAAAGTCTGCCAGAAATTCATAAAAAAAACGGATCAATTGGTGGCTTACAAGGATCACCTATTACCTATGAGGATGCCGCATTAAAGCTGCTTTTTGCATCAAAAATTGCCAAGAGCTTTGGAGATGCTAAAACAGAGAAAGAATTGACGCATATTGTTGAGAGAATGACAAGTAGATACAATCTCGATGCAATAAGGGTTATCCTTTGGTGGGGTAAATTTGTTGATACTCAAAACTTTTCCTATTTAAACAAAATTCATGAGAATCTGAGAGAACTGGACTTAGAGAAGTTGTCTCGCAGCAACTATCTTATCGGTCCGATAGATCTACTCATTCAGAGTATATTATATCAAGAACAAATAGACCAGAATATTGAGCGAGCAGAAAAAACTCTTCTAGAGTCTACAGCTGAAGGTGCTGCGCTGAATGTTTACGCAAAAGCAAGTCTTAGAACAACAGAAGGTTTTTACCATATTCTTGAAATGTTCAAAGGTCTTCTAAAATGGCAGGAAGAATCTGAAAACATTAGAAAGGCGTACGTTTCTGCTTTAGCTTTGAATGATACGCTTGTTCCAACAGATCCATTGCTAATTATGTCCACAAAAACACAAATTGTTTACAAACTGCTAAACAACGACTTGGAGGCCTCATCAAATCTATGTAAGAAACTATCCCGTTACGATGATCCTGAAGCACACATTAAGCAGTTTCTGGATATAGCCAAAGCATGGATTGATATATGTTCAAAGGGAGAAGAAAGAAGATACATCTATCAACACGAATTTCAGTACAAAGGAAAGGATATCTGGATCCAAATTTCGCTGAATTTCATTTATCAATCCATGGAAGACGATTTGTATAGAAACATCGCTGGAGCCAAAGCTGTGGTTTTTGTTGAAGGCGTAACAGACTTGTTAGTTTTTAAGACATTCAAAGACAAAATACGACCTGATGAGAGAATACATTTTCTTGATACCGAAGGATTTACAAATTACAAATATTATGCTGAATCTAAGGTTATAAAGGAGCTCAAAATACCGATTTACCTAATCTTTGATGGAGATACTCGCCAGGAAAAGAAGAGGAAAGCCATTAAGGATCTGAATAGACTCTCGATCCAGACTAGCCACATCTATACCCTCAAGCAAAACTCAATTGAGAACTATTTACTTAAGCCTCAGTCGATTAGGCGAGCTTATTCCAAGAAAGTTTTGAGTGAAGAGAATATTCGAGAATTCTTGGCAAAGACAAAAAATAGGAAAAACAAAAAGCAAGTTTTGCAGTCGCTTTTTGATCAATTCAAACTAGGATCATACAACAAAAATGCTGCTGAGCAAATTGCCTTCAAGACTAAAGTCAATGAGATTGATCCTGAGATAGCGCAATTGCTTAAGAGAATTATGAAATTGGAAAACGTTTAAAACCGTAATGATTTGGCAATTCCCTGACTTTTCAATCTCCGTAGACTCTTTCTGCGCGCGCAAGAAAAGTAAGAAGTGACACCTGCGCTGCTGAGTCCATTATGTATTTTTGGAGAGCTCGTTGACTGCAATGGCTTCTATCTTTCCTATCACAAGTTTGTGTCTGCTGAGTGTCTTCTCCAGTCTTGAAACGCTACTTTGAAGAGTCGAGTGATAGTTCTTGATGAACTCAGGTTTAACGTTCTGTTTGATCAGTCTTACAAACTCATCAGATAATTCATCAAATTGCTCGTCATTAAGACTAGTTTCAAAAAGCAATGGATTGAGCAGCGTCCTTTGTAATTCTCCATCGAAGTAATGAGGTTTCTCAAACTTGCTGAGAACTGGATGGTTTTTGATAGCATACTTAAGGTTGTTGTAACTGTCTAAGATGTTGGGTTCTTCGATTTTATAGTGCGCCTGCTCTATAGCCTTCCATTTCTCTGCAAGCTCTGGGTCAAACCTCATTAGAAGTCTACTCTTGTATGTGAGGGCGTAAACTAGAGGACGGCGACCTGTCTCAGTTTGTTTTTTTGCAGTCAGGGGTCTTCCCCTAGGTCTGCTTATGTCGCCAATTGGATATGCAGAAACAAGGTCATTTCCTTCAGAGAGAATCAGAAGCTTACGTATCTCGCTTCTTGAAAAACCTTTTTTTGATCGAATCTCTTCAATTGTGGCTATATTGTCTGCAAGAACTCTGAAGATTTCAATCAATTTCTCTCCTTGTTTCGTTTTCATGAATGCCTTATAATCTCGCTCTAGCCAAAGTTTTCTCCTTACTTTCTTACCCAAGTCTACTCACCTGAGTTTTGTTACTTTCTAGCTCCATTTCGTGTTTAAAGATTCTTCGATTTCCTAGTTTATTACACTCTTCAGAGGTTAGAAATTGGAAAAGAATGAATTTAGTCAAGAAGCCAGAAAACTCCTGCTGGATGGAAAACTGCTTGAGATGACAGAAACTGTAGCTCTGAAACTGACTCGCAACTACAATTGGGCTAGACGCATGATCGAGGAGATCGCTGGAAAAGGGAGGTGGGATGTTTGGTATATGGAAGATTGGAGCTTCACATCAATGAAGATGACTCAAGATTCCTTGATGCCTTGAGGCAGCTTAGCGGGATAAGATTCGGAGATGAGTATGGAAATACCACACTTACTTGGTACCTTAAGAACATAGACCAAGCAGTTGAAGTTCTCGAAAGAGTTAGCAAAGCATTTGCAGAGAAAAAGGCATCACTGAGAGCAAAGCATGATGAGAGGTAGGCCGAATGTCATGTTCTGGCATCTCTTCTCTGGATGTTGCCCAAAGACTCGGGCATAGTATTGCGAACAGCATTGGTGCAGAAGCTCTTGCTGAGCTGCAGTTGTCTTATGCAGCGCAGTTGCTCCCTAGGTTCAATGACAATCCACTGATCAGAATGAGGCAACATATTCTTCTGTATTGGGATCCGTCATACTTCAAGTCAACTCTGATCGACGAGTTTGCGAAAACTATTCCAGCAAGCATCACTACGGTAAATATCTCTTCGATGACTCCAGAGACCCTATTCGGTTCCATCAGCGATGACAAACAGAACATTGTCAAACCAGTGCTTGCCAATGCCCGTTTCGCCAAGATTGACGAGCTCCTCAGTTTTCTAGGTTCAAGTAACACGATGAAGGATATTGTCAACACTTTGAACACGGCGATGGAAGGCAAGAAGGTCACTCGACATCTTCTCAAACTCGGTCAACTGGACTTTGACCAAACTAAAATACAGCAGTTAAAGAAGGAGGGTGTGGAATACGATCCCTACAACGCTCAACTTAGCCATCAACCTGACATAACCATTTGGGCCGCTTCCAGACCAATGGACAACAGAACCTACACCTACTTACGAACAGCAGGCCATCTTAATCGCTTTCATGTCATTCAGCATGAAATCAGTGATGAGGAAGCAGAGCGATACTTCACGAAGCATTTCCATCCCGATATGAGACTGCAGGAAGATTTGAAGGCTCTGAATCAACGACTCTCCAGTGTAGTTGTGAAAGGACTTAGTATGCCTGACAACTATGTTCTAAGTCAGACCTTATCACCTTTGAAGGAGATTGTGAAAGATGAAACTGCCGACGAGAAACGAAGACTAGCCCAAATCATCGACATTCGCACGCAAGGCGACATAATAAGAGAATTAGTGGCACATGCTTTCCTCAGGACAGCAACTGAGAACGATTTCAGAAATATCGAGAAGCTGGAATACACTCAGGATGATGTTGAATTCATTTTGAAGAACCCTCGACATTTTGTTGAATGCAAGATCAATCCACTGTTCACCGACGAGTTCACAGAACGAAAGCAGAGGAAAAAGAGGCCAAGAGACAGCGTGAAGGAGTTGGTGCTTCAATTTCTTTCAGACAAAGAACTGAAACGGAAGAAAGAGGTTGACAACTACATCAACGGCAGAATAAGCGTGGGACCTGCAACGATCAGCCATGCCCTCGAAGACATGTTGTCCGGACACTTGATCTGCCCGCCGAAATATGGTTTCTACAAGCTCAAAGAAAACTGTAATCTCTGCAAGTATCAGAGCACCTGTGCAAAGAAAGACAATAGTGAAGTATAAAGTGAAGGAGGTAGAAATGACGGCTAGCAAAATGTGGAGACTTCATGCTGATGAAAAGGAGAGATCGCCTTCTGAGCATGTAACTAAAGAGCTTCTTGATCGTTTCATTGAATATGCTGTTGAAGTGCTTGAAAGAAGAGGGTATGTGATCGTACAGCACCAATTGACTATGTATGAAAACTCTCCATGGGACCTCGACAGAATCTTTGTTGGCAGGGCAGATCTTGTTGAGCTATACATGGAGAACCGTTATGGTCCATTGAAAAAAGCAACTGACAAACAAAAGCAGCAAAATTCACGCGATCTCTCAAGTTTCTAACTTCATCTTTCTAAAATAATGAAAAATGTTAGAAACTGTATTTTTATTCTTTTTTAAGTTTGGTTAGAAAGTATAAACTTGGAGACCTATTTACCTTCCCTTCTGCATCCTATACCATGAACTAGTGATCTTTTCCATGAGACGAATTGCAGAACTGTGACATTTCGTACAACGTGACTTGTTTGTTCCATGATTTTTGCGAATGCACTGTCTGTATGGGAATTAACATTGCACGTACTCCAAGGATCATTACATGAAAAATTAATTTTAGAAAACCAATAATTGACAACGTGAGATAGGTTAGGGATAAAAGAACCTAGTTCGAATCTGTACTGTTGTGGTCGCGGTTGTTGCGTCTGCAGAAATTCTCATTCAGATTCGCGGAACAGGTTCTCAACAGCAAGCTAACGCAAGAAAAGAAATGGCGCCTAGGCTTCTGAACGACTCATGAGAAAGTCATACCAGAAATGATAAGTAGCTATGCGTTAGAGAGTGTTTTAATGATAATAGTTGTCAGAGTCTAAAGCTTCGGTTCGCGACCCCATATATGGGCTGATTCAACTCACACCAGTCGAATTGTCGGCACTCAAGACGTTTCCAGTCACTAGAATGCGGTGGGTGAAGCAGATGGGATTGGCTTGCTTGGTATTTCCAGGCGCGAATCACACGCGTTATGAGCATTCCATAGGGTCGATGTACGTAGCGGATAGACTTGCTGGAGCACTGGTCGAAAAAACTGAAAATGAGTTCGTGAAGAGTAAAATTCAAGAAACAAGACTTGCTGCTCTGCTTCATGACGTGGGGCATGCACCGTTTTCCCATGTAACCGAAGAATTCTTCAGAAGAAATCCAGATTGTCTCCCAGCCGCAGGAAAGAACTATGACCATGAAATGTACACAAAGACGATAATTCGTAGAAACGACGAGATAAAAGCAATCTGCAAGAAATACAAAATAGACTATAAGTTTGTCAGCGATTTGGCAATAGGAAAAAGCAAGTCTTTCTTGGATGGACTTCTTTCGAGCGCTGTCGATGTGGACAAGATCGACTATGTTGCCAGAGACAGCTACTTCTGTGGCCTGCCCTATGGAAGCATCGATCTCACATCTCTTGAGGAAGGCATTACTCTAACCCATAACAGTTTTGGAAATGAGGTCATTGCGTTCGACAGCAAGAACAAGGATGCTGTGGAGAGACTTATCACTTCGAGATATTACCTAACATCCAGCATCCACGTGGATCCGAAAAACTGCGCGGCTATCCAACTACTACTCAGGGCGTTGAGATCAGCGTACAATGCTTTATTCAAAGCTGCTGCAAATCCAGAACAAGCTGATGAAATCAAAAATCTGATCCTCGACTGCCTTCATTTTCAATGGGTCGATCACGACCTAATCACATTTCTTGACGACCCGTTTCAAAAACTCCAATATGCAGCGATAGAAGCAAACCGTGAAGGATTCTCGTCACTAGACTATGATTCCTTGGAAGCAATCATTAGAATGACATCGACTCATACTCGCAGGAAAGACAAGTGGTACATCTCGCATTTTCTGTTAAAGAAAGTCCTTCAAGGACGGATTCCAGATCTTTGTCATAGTTCTTGCTTAGTTAATCTTTCGACATCTGCTAGGTACAGTCTTTATGTGCTGCACTATGTGTCTCCCTATACCGGTATAATCAACAGTTTCAAGGAAATCATCCAGACACTGAAGCCGTGCAAAGGAAAGAGCATATTCGTTGACGTGACGATGCCAAAACCGGTTGAAATGAATACAAGAATAGTTGTCGGAAACGGAAATGTCAAGTATCTTTTTGATCTGTCACTACTAATGAGAAGCCTATCTTCAGAATCAACAAACAGACTCACTATATCTATCTACTCCGCGAAAGAAATGGAACAGATTCCAGTTGATGCTTTAGAGAGGTACATAAACCTATTTTGCAGAATGGCTAGAAGAAGAGCCATAAAAGAAGGAAAAGTAATAGGTTCCGACCTTATTCTGCTGATCTTCTATTTCCTTCACCAGCAAAGACTGTTTTTCGAGGGTGACACTCGATTTCAAGCTCTTTTTTCCGTTTTGTTCGGAAGAATACTCGATAGGTCACAGATTCCGTATAAAGAACTGAGGCATCTGCCGAAACATTTCGGCAATCTCAGCGATGTCGAGATCTATGAGCGTTTCCGTAAAGAAGGTTATCCTGACTTCTTTAGTGTGAAGTTTTCCCAAGACCTAGACTTGCTCAGTGACATGGGAATGGTCTATACACGTAGTGAGCCTGTTAGAATGTCTGTAGGAGGACAATATCCAAGAAGATATGAACGGCGAATATCTCGACCTGGCAGAGAATATGTTGACGCTAATCTACTGGGAGACTACCCATTTTGTAATGCTCTCAAGAAAGGTATTGATAAACTGCAAGCATCTGAAAGTTGTTTGATAAAGTTGGGCACCTAGAAGAAAGACACGCCATGTTCGTTGACTTTGTTTTGGTCCTAAAAACGGTAGGTTCTTGTAGCGCGCGCTCTTCAGCCTCTCTGTTCACAGGTTTCGTTCTGACGCAGACTAGCGCGCGTAATTCTACCGGTATTTTATATCGCCATTGCATTCTCACAAGCTTGAAATACGACTGATTCGATATTATTTCATTAATCTGACTGGTTTAAATCGAGGATGAGAATGAATGAACTCTCAGAATGGGCTAAAATCAGAAATCTCTTCAATTTCACAAGATAAATCAGATATCTCTTCAAAAACCAAAGCTTTGTCTTGTGATAACTTGGCGCGGGGTGTGGGATTTGAACCCACGCGGCCATTACTGACCACAGACTTAGCAGGCCTGCCCCCTACCAGGCTAGGGCAACCCCGCACGTGCCTATAGCGTTCAATGAATCTATGTCGCGGGCTATTTTTGTCTTTTGCGCATCAGCGACACCTACCTGCACTGAGAACCTCGCAAAGCTTATCATGACAGCCCCTTCAAAGAATGATCGTGTCAACGAAGGATGGCAGAAGCATGAGCCAAAACAGCCTAAACACCACGCTGAACGACTTAACCTCACAAGTAAGACTGTTCCTGAAAGAAAGGGAATGGGAGAAATACCAAAACCCGAAAGACCTCGCCGAATCCATCTGCATCGAAGCCGCCGAACTTCTCGAAGTATTCCAAT
>Ga0315294_10001821_pt1 | contig 23397 bp, 18 predicted proteins | sample YL17G13_40_MG_FD_203626 | JGI IMG/M metagenome (GOLD analysis project Ga0315294, IMG submission 203626) | Sediment microbial communities from Yellowstone Lake, YNP, Wyoming, USA - YL17G13_40 | ecosystem: Environmental > Aquatic > Freshwater > Lake > Sediment | place: USA: Wyoming | collected...
TTCAGAAGGCCGTACTGCAGGAAGCCAAGCGGAAGCCCCCCGGGGAATGGATCCGGGGAGTCGGTTACGACGATACTAAAACCCAGGCCGGAAAGGTGTTGACCCGCTGGGAGTTGGATGAAGTCGCGCCGAGTCACCCGGTTTTTATCCAGCAAGTCAGCGGCCATTGGGGGGTGGTAAACAGCAAAGCCCTGGAAGCCGGCGGAATTCGGGAGGATTCCCGCGATCCCAAGGGCGGCGCCTACGGACGCGACCGCGGCACGGAGGGATTAAACGGCATTCTTTATGAACAGGCTGAGTTTGCCTTCGTTTTTGAAGGGACCACCGGCCAGCCGCCGATCATTCCGCCCTTTTCCCTGAAGGATCGGGTCAAGGGAATGCGCCTGGCCGGAAATCGCTACCTGGCCTCGGGAATCACGAGCGTACACGATGCTCTCGTTTCCGCCCAAACCCTGGAGACCTATCAGGAAGCGTTGAGAAAGGGGGAGTTGAAACTGCGGGTTTACATGCTCATCAGTATCGAGTACCTGCCCCAGCTTCGGGCTTTGAACCTGAGGACCGGATTCGGGAATGAGTGGCTGAAGATCGGGGGGGTCAAGATTCTGGCGGATGGGGCCATCGCCGGCCGCACCGCCTACCTGTCCGAACCGTATATCGGGTCCGAGGACCGGGGAATCCTGGCCGTTGAATCGGAGCAGGTCCTCCATGATTTGATCCGCCAGGGCCATGATGCGGGTTTCCAAGTCTGCGTCCATGCCAACGGGGACCGGGTCATCGAAATGGCTCTGGGCGGGTTTGAGAAAGCACTGGAGGAATTCCCCCGGAGGGACCATCGCCACCGGCTGGAGCATTGCACGGTGGTGAACCCCGAAATATTGAAGCGGATCAAAAAGCTTAAACTGCTGGTGACTCCCTTTGGATCCTACATTTACCACCACGGCGAGAAGATGATCCCCTATTACGGGGCCGGGCGGGTGGAGATGATGTTCGCCCATCGTTCTTTTCTGGATTATGGCATCGCCGTGTCGGGCGCCTCGGACAACCCCTGCGGGCCGTACGAGCCCCTGCTGGCCATCCAGAGCTGCGTGACCCGGAGGAGTTCCGCCGGAGAATCACTGGGTTCCCGGCAGAGGATTACCGTAGATGAGGCCATTTCCCTCTATACCATGGCGTCGGCTTACGCTTCCTTCGAGGAAAACATCAAGGGTTCGATCACTCCCGGCAAGCTGGCGGACCTGGTCGTTCTGGGAGAAGACCCCCGGAAGGTCGATCCGGAGGAGATTAAAGACATCCCGGTGGAGATGACCATCGTGGGGGGGGAAATAAAGCATAGAGCATAGAGCGAAGAGCATAGAGAAAAGTAGGGGCGACCCGGCGGGTCGCCCGTGGCGGGGGATAGCAAAAAAAGGGATAAAGTGAATTAAACTATGCACAAAGAGGTAGCAGGAGGAAATTCTAAAATGAAAATTCAAGTAAAAAGAAGAATGTGGACGGCCCTTTTGTCGGTCATTTTCTGTTTCGCCATTTGGGGAGTCTTGTCTTCCGAAGCGAAGGCCCAAAAGCCGGTGCCCGGCGGTACGCTCACCATCGCCCTGGCAGCGGAACCCTCGGGCTTGGACCCCACGACGAACCCCTCGGCGGCGATCAAACGGGTGGTCCATTATAACTTGTTGGAAGGCCTGCTCAAGGTGGACCGGAACGGCAGAGTCGTTCCCGCCTTGGCCAAAAGTTACAGTGTCTCTAAAGACGGGAAGGAGTACACCTTCGTCCTCCATTCGGGGATCAAATTCCATGACGGGAACCCCTGCACGGCGGAGGATGTGAAATTCACCTTCCAACGGCTGCTGGACCCCAAGACCGCCGCCCCCTACCGCATGTATTATGAAGCCATCGAATCCATCCAGGCGGTTGATCCGACGACGGTTAAATTCAAGATGAAGAAGGTTGATTCCAACTTCCTTTTCAACATGGCCCGAGGGGATGCCGTCATCGTCTCCCAGCAGTCCGTGGACCGGCTGAAGAGCGCGCCGGTGGGGACGGGGCCTTTTAAATTCGTCGAGTGGAAGCGCGGGGACAGCGTGATCATGGCCAAGAACCCCGACTATTATGTGAAAGGCCTTCCGTATCTGGAGAAGGTGACCTTTAAATTCATCTCCGATCCAAGCGCTCAGCTGGCGGCTCTGCGCGCCGGGGACATCGAAGTGATTGCCTACGACCTGGCTCCGGAAAACGCCCCCGCCCTGGAGAAGGACGCCCGCTTCAAGGTTCTGAAGGGGCACACCACCACCGACGTGATCATGGCCATGAATCATTCCCGCAAGCCCTTCAACGATCCCAAGGTCCGGCAGGCGATCACCCTGGCCATCGACCGGGAAGCGGTCATCCAGGGGGCGGTGGCCGGTTACGGGACCCCCATCGGCAGCCACATGGACCCCACCAACCCTTATTATGTGGACCTGAGCAGACTCTATCCTTACAACCCGGAAAAGGCCAGGCAGCTTCTGGCAGAGGCCGGATATCCAACCGGATTCGGTGCTGTATTGAAGCTGCCCGAGCCTTACGCCTATGCCCGGAGGTCGGGGGAGGTCATTGCCGACCAGCTCTCCAAGGTAGGCATCAAGCTGGTCATCGAAGTAATCCCCATGGGCCAGTGGGTCGACCGGGTCTTCAAGAATGCCGACTACGATTTGACCGTCATGGGGCACGCCGAGCCCTTCGACATCGAAATTTACAGCCGCCCCAACTATTATTTCCGCTACGGCAACCCCAAGTTCCTGGAGCTGATCAAGAAAGCGGAAGGGGAGATGAACGAGCAGGCCCGGAAGAAGATCTACGAGCAGGCCCAGAGGATGCTGGCCGATGATTTCGTCAACGTGTACCTCTTCATTAATCCTGCGCTCCCGGGGATGAAGAAGGAAGTCATGAACTGGTGGAAGGATTATCCCACCATCGTCGTGGATGCCAGTGAGGTGTACATTCAGAAATAGACCGCCCCGAAGGGGCTCGAGGAGCGTCACGCCCGGGGCGTGACTTGAGGACCGGCCCTGCGGGCCTTGAGGAGCGTTCGCTTTGCTCACTTGAGGCAAAGGCAGAAAAATAATGCTTTTGCCTCAAGCGAAGCGCTCCTCGAGGCTCCCCTCGGGGGCCGGTCCTCGAGCCCGAAGGGCGCTCCTCCAACCGTTCTTGTGACTCCCGTGGCCTACCAATTCATTAAACGCCTCCTGATTCTTTTCGCCACCCTTCTCCTCGTATCGGGAGTGATCTTTCTTGTCCTCCAGGTGATTCCCGGAGACCCGGCCCAGATCATCCTGGGGATCCAGGGGACTCCGGAAAACCTGCAGACCCTGCGGAACAAATTGGGACTGGACCTTCCCCTGCCGGTTCAGTACTGGAACTGGATGCGCGGGGTCCTGCGGGGAGACCTGGGTGTTTCGATCACCTATGACGTGCCCATCAGCGAGTTGATTCTGTCCCGCCTGGCGGTAACTTTCCCCCTGGCCCTTCTTTCCATTTTTTTTGCCGTGGTCTTTTCCGTTCCCCTGGGGATTTATGCCGCTCTCCACCGCAACCGTCCCGGGGATTACGGAGTGATGGTCTTTTCCCAAATCGGGCTGGCCGTCCCGGCCTTCTGGGCCGGGATCCTTCTCATCCTGTTTTTCGCGGTTTACCTCCAATGGTTTTCGGCGGGGGGATTCAAATCCTGGATGGAGAGCCCCCAGGGGGCTCTCAAATCCCTTCTCCTGCCCGCCCTTTCTCTGGGACTCATTCGAGCCGCCGTGCTCGCCCGCCTCACCCGCTCCTGCATGCTGGAGGCTCTGGGGGAGGACTTCGTCCGAACAGCCAGGGCCAAGGGGCTTGCGGAGAGAGTCGTGGTTTACAAACACGCCCTGCGGAATGCGCTCATCCCGGTGGTCACCATTGTGGGGTTGCAGATGGGGGAGCTTCTAGCCGGGGCCATCGTCATCGAGAACGTTTTCAACCTGCCAGGTCTGGGCCGCCTGATCTTTCTGGCCATCGGCCAGCGGGACCTGCCGGTGGTCCAGGGGGTCAGCCTGCTGATCGCCTTCTTCATCGTGCTCGTGAATTTTGCCGTGGACGTGATCTACGGGGTCGTGGACCCGCGCATTCGTGCGGGAAGCGAGGAAATCTGAGGGCATGAAGCGGCCGATCAAAAACGTGAACCTGATCATCGGGGGAGTCCTTGTGCTGGCCATCCTGGTCACCGCCGGCCTCAGCTTCTTCTATACCCCCTATGATCCCAACCGCATGAACATGGGCAAGCGCTTCCAGCCCCCAGGGGCAGAATACCTGCTGGGCACGGACCAGTACGGGCGGGATATCCTGAGCCGAATCATGAAAGGAGCGGTGAACTCTCTCGTCGTAGGATGGGTCGCCGTGGGAATCGGGATGGGGTTCGGGGTCCTGCTGGGGTCCTTGGCGGCCTTTTGGAGGGGCTGGAAAAGCGAAGGGGTATTGCGGCTCATGGATGTCCTGTACGGCTTTCCGGCCGTGCTCAGCGCGATCCTCATCACCTCGATCCTCGGGCCGGGAATGGTGAACAGCATGCTGGCCATCGGCATCTTCAACATTCCCATCTTCACCCGTCTCACCCGAGGTACTTCCCTTTCGGTCTGGCAGAGGGATTTCGTGACCTCCGCCCGGGCCGTCGGACAAAGGAACGGGGCGATCATCTGGAGCACGATCCTTCCCAACATCCTTTCTCCCCTCATCGTCCAGGGCACGGTCCAGTTCGCCATCGCCATCCTGGCCGAGGCGGCGCTGAGTTATCTCGGATTGGGCACTCAACCCCCCCACGCCAGCTGGGGACGGATGCTTAACGAGGCCCAGACCTTCATGGAAATCTCCCCCTGGCTGGCCATCTTCCCCGGCTTGGCCATCGCCTGGGCGGTGCTGGGCTTCAACCTGCTGGGGGATGGCCTCCGCGACCTGCTGGATCCAAAGCTCTCCCGGACGAGGCGGTAATTTAGAAAATTTGTAACAGGTTAGCTTTTTGAAAAGCTGTCAAATCCCCCTTCATCCCCCTTTTCCAAAGGGGGAAAAAAAGGAAGGAATTCTCCATCGAATCCCCAAAAGCTCTCCTCCCTTTGAAAAAGGGAGGACGGGAGGGATTTCTGGCAAGGCCTTTTCAAAGCGCTAAAGTGTTACGAAAACTTTTGAAACGCCGGGAATGGTCATCTGATTATTAAATCCAAGAACTAGCTGAAAAAATTAGGATTTGGCCAGACAGGCAGTGTCAGGGATGGATTGATACCCAAACCAATAAGGAGAAACAAAAGTGATCGACGGTCAGTAAGGAATTGGCTTGACAAGTTTCTTTTTTTATGTCAAAAAGCATATGATTTTTTGGGAAATTGATAAGGGTAAAAGTCTATTTTTCGTAATTTTTAAAACTTGAATGCCCCATATCTAGAGAAGAGATAACAGTCTGGTAGCTGATCCCAGAAGGAAATGGGGTTTCACAATGTCCTTATTAGATCGCACCTATCCGATCCTCTCTTTTTTAAACCTTCCCTATTTGGCCGACCGAAGAATTACTTGCCATATGGCTAATTATCTTCTGCCTCTTCCTTCAAACGATCGTTGCTTGAGAAAGACTATGATCTGTAATTGAAACTGCACTGAAATAAAGCCTCTGCGTTACTGGCCAATAGAGAGGAATTATACTTTTTTATATTTCCCGAAGCCAAGAGAAAATGAGATTAAATCGGTTGGAAATCGAACAAGGCAAACTTCCCAAACCTTATCGCCGGCCGAAAGAAAGATGTATCCCGGGTGAATTCCTTTTTCCATCCATCCAGGAAACAGAGAGAGAACTCCCTTCCCGCAATGCCCTATCCATTTATTGTCATATTCCTTTCTGCCGGACCCGCTGCGCGTTCTGTGATTTATATACCTTTACGCTCTCGGGAAAAAATCTTTCCTTCGCCGAAGAATACGTAGATGCCTTAACCGAAGAGATTCTCTTGTGGAGCCAAACCTTATCTTTAAAGAAGCGCCCTATAACGACCATCCATTTCGGGGGAGGGACCCCTTCCTGCCTTCCCATTCCGCTGATGGATCGGATTCTGGAGGCACTGCATAAAAATTTAAGTCTTCAAAATACAGAGATTGCCCTGGAGATGCCGGGGTCTGATTTAAATGAGTCCTATCGGTCCTATTTGCGGGCCGCAGGAATACAACGCATCCATCTGGGGGTCCAGTCATTAAATGATTCAATCCGACAAAAAATAGGCCGGAAAATTTCGGCCTGGGAACTTCTGAATCGGATTTCTGGATCCCTGGAGGAGCGCTTTATCCTCTCGGTTGACTTGATTTTTGGTCTTCCAGGGCAGACCTTGGAAAATTTCCAGGAAGATATAAAGATGTTGATCGGGATTGGAGTTCATGGGTTTTCTCTATATGAACTCCAGGTTCCCCATAACAATGCTCACGGGATCAATACCTTGCCTCATTTTCAAAAGGATCGCCGCCTTGCTCATCTTATGTTCCGGGAAGGGAAAGAACAACTGGAAGCCATAGGCTACCGGCAGAATTATTTTGTCCATTTCAGTTTGCCTCCAGATCAAAATCTTTACTGTACTTTTCCCCTGCGAGGCGAAGATTGCCTCGCTTGGGGGGCAATCTCCGACGGACAAGTGGGGAATTGGTCCTTTACGAACCATCGCTTGGAAGGCTATCTGAAAAATATCAGGAAAGGACAAGCGGGTATTGAATCCGGCTATTTGATGAATGAGAAGGAAAGATGGCTGCGGGCCTTGGAAACAAGATTTTTGTCAACGAATATCCCCGAGGGGTTTATCGCAGGAATGAGCAAGGCCTTCCCCCCTTTGGCCGAAATGGTTTCTCTCTGGGTGCAGGAGGACCTCCTACGGAGGATTGAAAATAATTATCGGCTAACCACTCGAGGATGTTGGTTTCTAGGCAACATGTTTGACGATCTGAGAGATCGAATTTTTTCCGAGGGTGCGGAAAGTGAGGATGAAAACATCCTGGCTGTATCGGAGGAAAGGAGGCCGGATAAAACCCCACTGAAAAAAACAGGGAAAGGGGATTCTTCTCCCGAACCCAGGACCCTTCATGCAATGAAGAATCTGGGAGAATGGAAGCTTACCGAAGAAGTCTTCGTGATCCCGGACAATGAGAATTTTATCCTCTATGCTCCGGCGGTCAAAGGGGTCTTGTTGGTCAATGAAAAGGCAGTTCAGGTTTTACGGCATTTCAATAAAGGGGGGAAAGACTACTTCGACGGGAAATCTCCTTTTTGGGCGCAGATGGTCCAAGCCGGGATTATCGTTCCGGAGCAAGAAGAATCCCCCCGGGTTAAATTTCCGGATAACCCAAGAGATTTTGACCCGGAGGAAGTTTCTCTCTTCTTGACTACAAAGTGCTCGATGCGATGCATCTACTGTTACTCCAGCGGGGGAGAACATCCCCGCTTGATGCCCTGGGAAACAGCCCAAGCGGCGATTGGTTGGCTCATTCAACACGTTAGAAGTCGTGGGAAGGACCGATTTACTATAAGTTTTCACGGTGGAGGGGAGGTCACCCTGGCCGGGATCCTGATGAAGAGATGCGTTGCGTATGCTCGCGAACAGGCGAAAGCCCATGGATTGAAGGTCCGAATCAGGGCTGGGCTGAATGGAGTTATGAGCCCAGCCATGAGGGACTGGGTGGCCCGGAATATTGACTCCGCAACCGTTTCTCTGGATGGAATTCCTGAAGTGCAAAACCATCAGCGTCCCTTGTCCAACGGGAGGAATTCTTCAACCGCAGTTTATTCCACTTTGAAATACCTTGATAGTAAAAGTTTCAACTATGGCCTCCGGAGTACCGTCACCCAGGAAAGCTTGGGCCGACTAGAAGAATCCGTTGAATTCATGTGCCAAAACTTCCAAACCCAGATGATTCAGATTGAACCTGTTTTTCAAGCAGGGAGGGCCCGGCGAAATCGAGTGACTCCAGTAGTTCCCCGGGAGTTTGTGGAACAGTACCGGAAGGCCCAGACGGTCGCCCGATCATATGGTAAGGAGTTGAAATATTCGGGAGCTCGGTTGCAAACGATTACCAATACTTTTTGCCTTGCAGCTACCGGGAACTCTTTCTGTGTTACCCCCGATGGCCTGGTGACGTCGTGTTATGAAGTGTCCAATCCAGAAGATCCCAGGGCTGCTCTCTTTCTCTACGGCCACTTGGATTTTTTGGCTAAGGCGTTTTCCTTCGATGAGGATAAAATCCAAAAATTACTTTCTCTGCGGGTGGAAAACAAGCCCCACTGCAAGAACTGCTTTTGCAAATGGCATTGTGCAGGGGACTGCCCTGCCAAATTAGCGCTCCTTGGGAATGCTTGGGATCCTTCCTTGAATCCGCGATGCTATATCATTCAGGAACTAACCAAGGATCAGTTGAAAGAAAGATTATCTTAACATCAGATCGTTTCAGCATGAGGAGGGCTGGTTATGAAAAAGAAAGAAGACCGAATCCAAAAGAATCAATCGCCAGACTTTACCTTGGAAAGCGAGAAACGGGCAAAAGGACAGGGGGAGCCAAAAGTAATCAAAATAGGATTTCTGAAAGATCGAAACCGCTCCAAGACCATTAGCAGACGGGAGTTTCTTCGAGGAAGTCTGGCTGGTGGGGCTGGGGTCGCAGCCGCTACCCAAGTGAGTTGTGGTGGCGGAGGAGGCGGAGGAGGCGGAGGGAATTATTCAACGAATTATAGCCATTGCGCGATCGAACAAAATTTGCCCCACAGCGATCTGGTCAGTACGGTTGCTTTTAGCCCTGACGGGACAAATCTGGCCACCGGCAGTAAGGACAAGACGATTAAAATCTGGAATGTGACTAAGGGCTCACTCGAGAAAGCCATAACCGGTCATACGGGCGCGGTCAATTCCGTTTCCTTCAACTTCGACGGGACTCAAATTGCCTCCGGCAGTAGCGACGAAACCGTAAAAGTCTGGAATGCCTCTACAGGGGCCTTAACGCTAACCCTTATCGGCCATGGAAAGATCGTCGACCGGGTGGCCTTCAGTCCGGACGGAAGAAAGATTGCATCCGCAGGGGAAGATAATACAGTGCGGATTTGGAATGCGTCCACAGGGGCCCCGATCTTGACCTTCACCCATCCTACAGATTCTTATAGTCAAAAAGTTTTAGCTTTAGCCTTTAGCTCCGATGGAACCAAGATTGCCTCCTCCGCGGGGAATGATATAGTTTATGTCTGGAATGCTTCCACAGGTGATATTCTTTACCAATATGCGGGGCACTCTAAGAATACGGGTAACAGTGGAATATGGGCAGTCGCCTTCAGCCCGGATGGGAAAAAAGTTGCCTCGGGGGGTACAGATAATACAGTTCATATTTGGGACATTACCGCTACCATTCTTAAAGGACATCCTTCCGATGTAAATGCGGTAGCCTTCAGCCCCGATGGAACCAAAATTGCCTCGGGCGGTAGTGATCGGGCGGTCAAAATCTGGAATGCTTCCACGGGCGCTCTCCTCTTGACTTACATCGGGCATAGCGGAGAAGTTTATAGGGTGGCTTTTAGCCCGGATGGGACCAAAGTCGCATCGTCAGGGAATGATAGAACCGTCCAGGTTTGGAATGCTTCCACGGGTGCTCTCTTACTGACTTACACCCATCCCGATAATTTTTTCAGTAAAAAGGTTAGAGCCATGGCTTTCAGTCCAGACGGATCCAAGATTGCCTCTGCAGCAGGAGACGACATCATTCATGTCTGGAATGCTTCCAACGGATCCCTCCTCTTCACTTATTCTGGGCACACTGCTAATACCTTTGACAGCGGGATCACTGCGGTGGCTTTTAGCCCGGATGGCACAAAGGTTGCTTCGGCCAGCACTGACAATACCGTCCATGTTTGGAATGCATCCACGGGTGCCTTTATCCTAAAATACTCGGGTCATACTCCTGATATTTTTGGAAACGGGGTTTATTCGTTAGCTTTTAGCCCGGATGGGACCAAGGTCGCCTCCGGAGGAGGAGGAGACGACAAAAGCGTTCATATCTGGGATGCTTCGACGAGCGCCTTCATCTTGAAATATAGCGGACATACCTCTAGTGTTATTGCGATAGCCTTCAGCCCGGATGGGACCAAGGTCGCTTCGGCGGGGAGTGGAGAAAGCACCGTCCATGTTTGGAATGTTTCCAATGGGGCCTTGCTGAACACCTACCAAGGCCAGTCAGCAGGAGTCACCTCCCTTGCTTTCAGCCCGGACGGGACAAAGATCGCCTCGGCCAGCCTGGATGATACGGTTCATGTTTGGGATGCCTCCAGCGGAATTGTCATCTACCGAGGTCACACCGGAGACGTAAAACACCTGGCTTTCAGCTCGGATGGGGCCAAGATTGCCTCGGCCAGTGTGGATACAACAGTCCATGTCTGGAATCCCTCCAATGGGGCATTGATTTTCAAATATACCAAGCATACCAATGAGGTGAATGGGGTTGCCCTCAGTTCCAAGGAGGTAAAAGGAGCTTCGGCGGGGAATGATAAAACAGTCCATATATGGGACTCGGCATTTGGAAATATGCTTCTCTTTCTCACCGACCCCTCAATCATATATAAGCAGAACTACGTCTCCTGCGGCACTGGGGGGCAAACCCTGGCATGCACCTGCGATACGGTTTGCACCTGCGACCAGGTATGCACCTGCGATACCGTTGCTTGTACCTGTGATGACCAGCATTACTGGTATCCCAACTAGGAGAAAGGACGGATAGAGCGATGAAGTCTCGTCGTACTTTTTTCTCCACCGTGGCGGGCAGCATCCTGGTGAGCCTTGACGAATTGCGGGGCAGGCCTCAACATAAACTCGCTGGTTTAAGTAGCTTACCGGAAGAAGAGTTGAAACGGATTATCCCAAGGGTCGTGGATAAAAATTCTTTTTCTGTCGAAGAAGGAAAGCTATGGAAGAAAGACCCGAAAACCGGCAGGGCTCAGTTGATCTGCGATCTGGGGGGCATGGAGCAAAAGATTTTCGAAAGATTTTCGGGGGAAAAAACGGTGGGTGAAATATCTGAGTGGGTTGCCCGGTCTTATCATATGAGTCTGGAGGAAGGATTCGGGCCCACCAAAAGTCTTCTCCTTCGACTCATCCAGAAGCAAGTTTGCTTACCCATCAACAGTCGAATATGAATCTGCCCTACATTCCCATAGGAGAGGACTATCTGATTTATTCTCCTTTGCAGGGGCTTGCTGCGCTTGTGAATGGCGAGGCCTTCCACTGTTTGAGGAAGCGGGGGTTATCTGCTGGGCTGAAGAATCGGGATGGATCCCTAGAACAACTGCACAAGAGGCTGAAAGATCCTGGCGAGCCGGAACCGTCTCCCCGATCTGGTCCTTTTGAGCCGCATTTTTTGGGATTGATAACCACCCGGGGATGCAATATGTCTTGTTCCTACTGTGATTTCCACGATCCGGAAAAAGATCCAGAAATTATGGGTATTTCTATCGCCCTGCAGGCTCTCGGGTGGATGGCGGATCAAGAAGTAAGGCGGGGAACCCGATTTTTAAATATTCATTTTTTTGGGGGAGAACCTTTTTTATCCATTGATTGGATGAAGCAGGTGGTGGAGGAGGCAGGAGGCTTAGCTCGGAAGAGAGGATTGCAGGTGCGGTTCGTAGCCTGTACCAATGGGGTCATGAATGAGGAGGATGCCTTGTGGGTTCGAGATCATTTTGACTCCATCGTTTTATCCATGGATGGCCCCGCGGAGGTTCAGAACAAATATCGGCCCTTAAAAGGAAAAGGAGACAGTTTTTCCACCCTCAATCGAAACGCGAAAATTTTCGGGGAGGGAAGATTAGATTTCGTGATCCGGATTTGTGTGCTCGATCAAACCCTAAGTAGACTGGAGGATACTGTTCAATTCTTTTCCCGGGAGTATGGACCTTCGGCCATTGTCTTAGAAAGCCTCAGGGATTCAGATGCAGTTTCAAAAGGGAGCTTTGGGCCACCCAATCCCTGGGAATTTGCAAGGCGATTTGCTCACGCCTCAATAATGGCAGAAAGTCTGGGAGTTAAGTTGGTGCATTCAACCTGCCGCTTGGATAAGACCCAATCCAGCTTTTGTCCTGTTGCCAACGACGGTTTCATCATCGATCCTCAGGGGCGTATCAGCTCTTGTTATCAATTGGAGGGAGAGTGGCTTAGGCAAGGTTTGAGCTTATATTTTGGCAGAATTTCCCCTCAAGGGAAAGTTCATATTGATGAGGAAGCCTTGGCCCGAATTCGCTCCCTTGTCGTTCAGAACAAGCCTCGATGCCGATCTTGTTTCTGCAAATGGCACTGCGCCGGCGGGTGCCATATCCTCCATACACCTCCAGGGGGTTCTGAAGAATATTCGGACCTGTGCCATCAGACGCGATCCATTACCGTTTGGAAAATACTCCATTCCCTCGACCTGGAGGTGGTAGCAGAGCGTTTTTTGGAACATCCCAGGGTTGAAGGCGATGGTGTGTTGGAGTTTCCTGAAATATGAGATTGGGTGAATCTCCGATAAGGAATTGGGAGGTAAGATCACGCAAAATCGCTCTGCGGCCCCGCTTTTTCGGTCTCAGATCACGATTCATTTCTCCAATATTCCGCAAATGACCAAACCGGAGATGCTTAAGCATTAAAGGCCTTCGGGAAGGGCGAGGAAGGTAGGGTCTTCAACATCTCGAAAAGGAAGATGGCCTTTTTCAGTCTGCAAGGCATAGCCGATATTTTTTTGAATTTCACAGTCAAACTGAGAAAGGCTTTGGAGGTAATTTGGTTCCAAAGGACAAACTTCTGGACAACCGCGCGAGCAGTGGAATCGGTTTAAACATTTTTGGCACTTCCCAGCTTCTTGCCTCAGAGAAAGGAAAAACGATTGTAGTTTTTGATATTCAATCTGAATTCTTTTTTCCTTACCTTCATAAGAACCATATAAAAAGCGGCTATCATCGTCGCAGTTCTTTCCAGTAACACAAAAACATGCGGAAAGAAACCCCTCGGGGGTTATCACAAGATTATTCTGCAAGACTGGACAAAATTGGCGGTGTCTTTCCCCAGGCCTAGTTCCCGCATACATAAGATCAATTCCGCAGCTTCTGGCCAAGGCGCGAGCTCTTAGAAAAGCAGTGACGAACCTGCGAGGTTGAAAACTCGATCCCGCTCTCCTGCGGACATAAACAGGTTCTAAATGCAGGTTTTTCAACCCAGCCCATCTTTCCGCGAAGTAGCGGATAATGGTTTCTAAGTGATCTACTGAAGCCTCAGAAATTGTGGCTCTGACACGGAGGTTTCCAGGATTGCCCATCTTAGTAAGGAATATTTGGCCCGACCTCTCCACCCTTTCAAGCGATCCTTGGCCTGATGCAGTGACCCGAAATCTATCATGGAAGATAGCAGGGCCGTCACAGGAAATGGTGATTGAATCAAAAAGAAGGGCTGCCTCCAGTGCTATTGGCTTGCAAAGAACCCCGTTGGTAGTTACGTGAAGAAAGGGGGTAATCCCAGATTCCCGACAGATATTCTTTACTTCCTTTAGACACACTTTTATGAAATCGAAATCCAGAAGGGGTTCACACCCGCCATGGAAACCTACGATGAATGGACGATTTTGCTTCAGGCAATTCGAAATAATGAAGGAAGTCGCGGCGCTTATCGCTTCAAGTGAAATGTACTGAGGCTTTTGAAGGGTACGGTCCTGACTATAACAGTAAAGACATCGCAGATTGCACTGGTTGTGGGGATAAAGAGTTAAACATATTGGAGCAAACGAAAGAGCATTGTCCATTTTAGGAGACATCAAAAATCGTGCCTATTCCCACTTTCTCAGGTGTGTTTTGCAACCTCGGACACAACGTCCCCTTTGCTTTATTCAAAAGTCTTCCTTACCCTTTCAACTTGGTGGTGGAACTCTGTCTTATTGTTTGACACCATCGGAATTGTACTTGACCAGGAAAATATCAGCGCCCCCTGCGCTGGTGTTCCCGTCCAGACCGCCAGATGTATAGCCAGTCACATAGGCATTGCCGCTGCCGTCCACTGCAACTCCATAACCAAAATCTGAAGATGCCGTACCCAGCTGTTTCGTTCCTGTCCAAGGGACAACAACTGGCGCGATAGGGGTGCTACTACTTTCGCCCGAGGAACCTCCTCCCCCACATGCAGTGAGCGCCATCACAAAAGCCAATAAAGACAACCCAAGAACCCTCAACGTGCATTTTTTCATGGCTTCCCCCCTCTTCAAAAAAAATTTTATTCTAATCACCGCTTCAGAGCGACGAGACGCGCATTATTATAAAAAGGGGACGCAATTTTTGCAATGACTTATTCACTTCCCCAAAGGGCAGTAGTTGTTCGTTAACCCGGAAATAGGTCCCCTTTTCCCCATCGGGGGCGGAGAAATTGGGTCGCAAGATTTTGCGTTGAAAATTTTGATAATCTCTATCCTCCGAGAGCATGCATGATCCGGTTGCAGATGGCCGGAATCAATCGGAATCAGTGGCCGGAATGCGTCGGAATACGAAGGCTGGGGCATGAGGGAGGAATTCATGAATCAAGGTAGATTGAAAGACCGGGTGGCCGACATCTGGGATGATCATCATCACCAGCCCCAGGCGTAGATATGGCCAAAAATTAATCCAGCACCGCCCTCATCTCCGCCGCCGTAACCGGCAAAATTGAGGTCCGAAGAGCTATAAGAACGCCCCAATCCTTTCCTCTCATTGGCTTTCAGCCTTTTTGGGAAGCATGCATTGGCAGCCTGGTTGAACGAGCGAAATAATACATTAATTTTCCTTGACAGCGAAAACCCTATGTGTAAAAGTCTCGGAAAATGTTGATAATTACCGATGAAATTACACAATGGAAACCTCTTCTCCTTTCAGAAATATATTGAAATTATAAAGGAAACTGAGGTTCTTCGGCCCCGCGATTTGTCGAAAACCTAAGAATTTTATTTGGATGTTTTAGCATTTGGTGCTTATTTGGGATTTGGTGCTTGGAAATTGGAGTTTTTTTAGTAGGCTCTGTGTTCTCTGTGCCTCTGTGGTGAGAATCTTTTTGATAGGAGGTTATATGAGTCAAGGAAGATTACAGGGGCGGGTGGCGATGATCACCGGGGGGGCCAGGGGAATTGGCAAGGCCACGGCGGTTAAGATGGTCAAGGAAGGGGCTTCCGTGGCTCTGCTGGATATCCTCCCCAAGGAGGTGGCCCAGGTGGCGAAGGAGTTAAAGGCCATAGGGGGGAAAACCCTGGGGGTCCAGGCGGATGTGAGGCAAAAAAAGGAAGTGGAGAAGGCCGTTGAAAAGACCCTCTCCAAATGGGGGCGGGTGGACATCCTGGTCAATAACGCGGGGATCGTCAAGCCGGCCCTGCTGGAGAATGTCCAGGATGAAGACTGGGACGAAGTGGTCGATGTGAACCTGAAGGGAACTTTTTTCTGTACCCGCGCCGTGCTTCCGTCCATGAAAAAGCACCGCTACGGGAAAATCGTCAACATCAGCTCCCGGGCGAGCCTGGGCAAGGAGCTCCGGACGGTGTACGGGGCCACCAAGGCGGCGTTGATCGGGGCCACCCGGACCTGGGCCCTGGAACTGGCCCAGTACAACATCAACGTGAACGCCATCGGGCCGGGTCCGATCGCCACCGAGCTTTTTACCGCGGCGAATCCGCTGGACAGCCCCCGGACCAAAGCGATTATAAACGGAATTCCCCTGAAAAGAATGGGACAACCGGAGGACGTGGCCAACCTGATCCTCTTCCTGGCCTCGGATGAGTCCTCCTTCATTACCGGCCAAGTCATATTCCTCTGCGGAGGGCTGACCGTGGGATTGGCGCACTACTAAAATGCGGAATGCGAAATGATAAAGAGTCGGATAGCGGAATCGTCGCATAGTCGGACGGTAACGACAGTCATTTGATTAGCCCCAAACGGGAGGCGCAGAAGAGGTAGAAAACGACCCATCTCTTATCGGGCCCCCATTCTTCCATCATTTTCCGCAATTCTTTCTCCGTGACTCTGCGGCCGGGGCCCAGGTATTTTCCCACCAGGTTCTGGATCCCCAGGTCGCCCCCGGCCACCACTTCGGTCCGGCCCAGGCCGCGGGCCAGGAGGTACTCCGCGCTCCACCGTCCGAATCCCGGCAAAGAAGTTAGCGTAGAAATGACTTCTTCATTGGACCGGTTCCGGAGGCCTTCCAGGTCGAAACCCTCCATCGCCACTTTTCGGGCCAGTTCGATGAGGTACTCGGCTTTGCGGGTCGAAAAAGAGAGCTTCCGCAAATCCTGGACCGTGCGCCCGGCCAGGGTCCGGGGCGTCGGGAAGGCACGGTATTCTCTCCCTTCGACCTTCATTTTTGTGCCCAGGGATTGGACCAGCCGGGAGCGGATCTTGATGGCGGCGTTTAAGGATATCTGCTGCTCCGACAGGGCAATAACGGCCATTTCAAATACGGTGGAAGGGCGGAGGGGTTTCACGCCGTAAAGGGCCTTGAACAGGGGGCGGAGGAAGGGATTCTTCCGGGCCCGTTGGTAGAAGCCTTCCAGGGAAGCTTCGACATGGAATTGCCAGCGGACTCTTTCCTTCAGGAGGAGGGGATTTCGAGGACGGGCCGGGTGGGTCCGGACGATGAGCCGGGCCTGATCATCCTTCGACCCGAATTCCTGCTGAACCATGATCAGAATGGGCTCATCTGCCACTACGTGGAGGCGGTGGTATTCCGCCGGCAGAGTCTCCCGGGGGGGAATCCAGATATCGGTTCCATCCTGGGGAAAATGGCAAAAAGCCCAGGCGCAACGGGTCAGATCGTAGGGCCCTTCCATGAGGAGCTCAAACTTCATTTTCCCATCCGTCCTCTTTCCCCTTTTCTCCTAATGGGCAGAGTCTCCACATTTCGTAAAGAATATTTGTTATGCAGACTTGCCTCTGAAATCCCCCCAACCCCCCTTTAAAAAAGGGGGGCGAAGGGGGGATTTCTGGAATGGACCGGGTGCAAAAATCAAAGCTTTGGGCCGGAGTACTGCTGTACTAGGCTGCAATCTTTCAATTTCGGTTATATGTTCTTGGGAAGTAAGCCGTGTTTATCCATGTTCATCCGTGCCCCATTTATTTGCCTTGGTTGCGGCTTTGCCGCGCCGTATCTTTTCAGAGTTATCCTAGGATATTTTCCTGGCCCAGGCAAGTAAAGAGAGTGACGTGGTTTTAAAGGGACCCATGGCGCGAAGGCTCTCCTGGAGACCAAGAAAAAAATCTTGTTAAATATAAATTTTTTCGCTATGGTAAAAATGATTTGAAAAAAGAACCGCGGGAGGAGTCTCAGATGAAACCATATTTCGAGAAAATGCCCGGTTTCGGCAAACCTTTGTCGGAAAGGCAAATGCAGAGTTCGGAAGAGAACCTCAAAAAGATTCGCGAGGTGGAACAGGAGATCGCCGAGGCGGTGAAAAAAGTGAAAGCCACCGGGATCTCCACGGAGGAGATCAATAAACGGGGGGAGATGACCGTTTACCAGAGGCTGGAATATCTGGTGGACCCCGGCACCTGGTGCCCCCTGCACACCCTCTACGACCCGATGGAGGAGGAGTCCGGGACCACCGGCGTGGTGGACGGGCTGGGAAAGATCGGCGGGAAATGGGCGGTGATCATCGGGTTTGACAACAAGGTGATGGCCGGGGCGTGGATTGCCGGGCAGGCGGACAATGTCCTGCGGGTCACGGACATGGCCAAAAACCTCCATCTCCCCCTGGTCTGGCTGGTGAACTGCAGCGGGGTGAAGCTGCCGGAGCAGGAGAAAGTTTACGCCAACCGGAGAGGAAGCGGGACCACCTTTTTCCGTCATGCCGAGTTGGAAAAACTGGGGATTCCCGTGCTGGCCGGGATCTACGGGACCAACCCCGCGGGCGGCGGATACCAGGGAATCAGCCCGACCATCCTCCTGGCCCACAAGAACTGCAACATCGCCGTGGGCGGCGGGGGGATCGTGAGCGGCATGAGCCCCAAGGGCTCCTTCGACGAAGAAGGGGCGGAAGTCGTGATCGAGGCCACCCGGAAGTTCAAGGCTGTTCCCCCCGGCCGGGTGCAGATCCATTATGACTCCACGGGTTTCTTCAAGGCCGTCTTTGAGAAGGAAGAGGGCGTGCTGGACGGGCTGAAAGAGTACATGCGTTTTCTTCCGGCCTATGATCCCAAGTTTTTCCGGGTGGCCGAGCCCAAGGAGCCGAAGTTCTCCCCCGGAGACATCAATCGGCTGGTGCCCTTCAATCAGAAGATGGCCTACAATTTCGAGGAGGTTCTGGCGAGGCTGACCGACGGGAGCGAGCACATGGAGTTTCGGCCTACCTACGGCCCGGAGGTTTACACCGGCTTGGCCAAGGTAGACGGGTTTCTGATCGGCATTATGGGCAATAAGCAGGGAATCTTGCCCAAAGGCTACCCGGAGTACGCCCCGTATCCGGGGGTCGGCGGAAAATTCTACCGCCAGGGTCTCATCAAGTTTAACGAGTTCGTCACCCAATGCGCCAGAGACCGGGTACCCATCATCTGGTTCCAGGACACCACCGGAATCGATGTGGGCGACATCGCCGAGAAGGCGGAACTGCTGGGGTTGGGGCAGTCCCTGATCTACTCCATCGAACAGTCCAACCTGCCCATGATGTGCGTGATCCTGAGAAAAGGAACCGCCGCCGCCCATTACATCATGGGAGGGCCCCAGGCGAACAACAACAACATTTTCACCCTGGGGACGCCCACCAGCGAGATTTATGTGATGCACGGGGAGACGGCCGCGGTCGCTTCCTTCGCCCGGAGGCTGGTGAAGGAAAAGGATTCGAACCGGCCCTTGAAACCGGTCATCGACAAAATGAACGCTCTGGCGCAAGACTATTACAACAAGTCCCGTCCCATCTATTGCGCCAAGACTGGATTCGTCGATGAAGTGGTTCCCCTGCCGGAAATGCGGAAGTACATGGTGGCCTTTGCGGGCGCCGCCTACCAGAACCCCAGGTCCATCTGTCCCCACCACCACCTCATGCTCCCCCGGCTGATCAAGGGATAAACAAAAGGCCCGCCTTCGAGCGGGCCTTTTGTTTCGATCTCACAATTTTTTCGGGGTTAAGTCATCCTCTCCCCTGGAAAGTGTGAAATAATCCAATAAATCACCCCCACCCTTCCCCTCCCCCGTCGAAGGGGGAGGGGATTTTTTCAAATTTTATAATGTTTACCCTCTCCCCTGGCGGGAAAGGGTAGGGTGAGGGGGGGATTCCGATGAAGAAAATTTTGAGTACCTCCGATCAGGCTTTTAGGGCATTCCTCAATCGCATTATACCACGACTGTTTTTCCCCCTTTGCCCTGGGAGATTCCGACGGCCAGGTATTCCAGGTCTTCTCCTCCGGCATTTTTCATTTCGTGAACTATTCTCGGGGGAATGACCACCGCTTCTCCTTTCCCCATTTCAGCCTCTTCCCCATCGACGAGAATTTTGGCTTGCCCCTTCAAGATAATGAAGATTTCCTCCATGTCCTCGTGGTAATGGGCCCGAAAGGCTTTCTCCGGTTCCATCCGGCACCAGTTCACCATCTGCACCCGTCCCTCCAGCAAATCGGCCTTTTGCAGCAGGACCTTTTTCCAGACGGAAGGGGACTCCCGGTTTTCGTGACTGGCCGGAACCCACTCCAGATTCTGCAGACGAAATGTTTTCATGGCATGTCCCGAGTCATTTGAAGTCGATGCGACAGATTTAAGTCTACTCTGAAGCGGTACCGATTGGCAATTCGAGATTGTGCCTTTTATTCCGCATTCCGCATTCCCAATTCCGCATTTCTCGGGTCTCCTTTTGGTATTGACAATTCCGAAGGGGGGGAGATAGATTTTGAATGGCCCAAAGAGGAGAAGGTCAACCGGATGCTCGATGAGTACTACGATCTGCGGGGATGGGATCAAAACGGCATTCCCACGGAAAAGAAGTTGAAGGAACTGGGACTCAGCAATGTTGCTGAAGATTTGAAGAAGATGGGGAAGATCGAAGGTTGATCAAATTCCAATCCCGCGAAACGCGGCACCAAGCACCAAATCACCAACAAGCATCAAATCTCAAGCACCAAACAAGGAGGTGGAAAGATGAAAAAAGCATTGGGTTTGACTCTCATCCTGCTTTTCGCTCTTGGCTCCCTGGCCTTTGCCCAGAACACGGTCAAGATCGGCGTGGTCGGGCCGAGGACCGGACCGGCGGCGGCTACCGGAAAAGCCTTTGAAGAAGGCATTGCCATTGCCCTGGACCACCTCAACGCCAAAGGCGGGGTGATGGGGAAGAGGGTCGAGGTGGTCTTCGAAGACACGGGAGGAGTTCCCGAAAAGGCCGCTTCGGCCCTGGAAAGACTGGCGACCCGGGAAAAGGTTCCCATCGTCGTGGGGGAGAGCCACTCTTCCTCCGCCCTGGCGGAAATCGAAGTGGCCAACCGCTACAAGATCCCCCTCATTATCTGCGAAGCCTGGCACGACGACATCACCAAGAAGGGCTACAAGTGGGTCTTCCGGGCCGGCCCGGCCAACAGCGGCGTGGTTGATTTCTACATCGCCCCCTTCGTGAAGGAGAACGGTTTCAAGAAGGCGGCCATCGTCCGGGAGAACTCCGACTGGGGCGCCGGCATTGCCGAACGGACGGAGATGAACCTCAAAAACATGAACATTTCCTTCAGCACCCTGAAAGTGGAGCGGGAGAGCAAGGACTTCTACACCGAGCTGACCAAGCTCAAGGGCGAGAACCCGGACATCATCCTCGCCTACATCTACGGGACCGGACTCCACTTCTTCATCAGCCAGGCCAGTGAAGTGGGCCTCAGCCCCAAGGCCCTCATCCTGGACGGGGCCGGACCGCCCAGCCTCTGGGACAGCTACTGGAAGAACGTGGGCGAGGCCGGGGAACTGGAGCTCTTCATGTCCAGCATGCATGAAAAGGTCCACCTGACTGCGACCAGCCGGAAGTTCTGGGATGATTATGTGAAGAAGTACGGGAAGGCTCCGACGGACTACAAGACCCGGTCCATCTACAACGTGATCCTCATCGCCGCCGACGCCATCAACCGGGCCAAATCGACCGATCCCGAGGCCCTCGTGGCGGCCCTGGAGAAGACCAACCTCGAAGTCACCACCGGCATGGTCAAGTTTGGGCTGAAGCAGGGATCGTACGAATACCACCAGTGGATGCCCCCCATGCTGGTCGTTCAGTGGCAGAACAAACAGCAGGTGGTGGTCTATCCCAAAGAGGCGGCCACAGGCCCCGTGAAGAAAACAAAGTAAAAAGCGATGCCCGGAGGGGCGGTTCGCGAACCGCCCCTACCTACGGGATGAGATATGGCTGAATTTTTGATGTATCTGACCAATGGAGTCGTGATCGGGGTGATCAACGCCATCTCGGCGATCGGCGTGTCCCTCATCGTGGGCATCATGAAGGTGGTGAATTTCGCCCACGGGGAGATGTACATCTTCGCCGGATACTTCAGCTACCATCTGAGCAGCTCCCTGGGCCTGCCCCCCGTCCTTTCCATGATCGTGGCGGTCGGTTTTGTGTTTCTCTTCGGGCTCCTGATGGAGCGTACGCTCATCCGTCCCACCTACGGGGATGACATGTATTCCCTGATCATCACCTTTGTGCTCTCCATCGTCCTCCAGAACCTGGCACTGCTGATCTTCGGCCCCTACCCGAACAAACCCCCCAACCTGGTGAGCGGGGCCACGAACCTGTTCGGCCTTTTCCATTACGGAAACCAGCGGCTGGCTTCATTCTTCATCTCCATCGGCATCCTCCTGTTCATCTTTTATCTGATCAAAAAGACCTGGTTCGGAAAGAGCATCCGGGCCATTTCCCAGGACCGGGAGATGTCTTCCCTCATGGGAGTGGATCATCTGCGGATGAACATGTTCTCCTTCGGATTGGGGGCCGCCCTGGCCGGGGCCGCGGGGGTCATTCTGGCTCCCGTCTTCCCGGTTACGCCCACCGGGAGCTCCTCGATCAGTCTGACCGCCTTTGTCGTCGTCGTTCTGGGGGGAATGGGCTCTCTCAAGGGTTGTCTGGTGGGAGGACTGGTCCTGGGAATCATCGAAAACCTGGGCGCCGCCTACATCTCCACCATGTACCGGAGCATCTTCGCCTTCGTCATCCTGATCCTGGTCCTGGTCTTCCGGCCGTGGGGACTGTACGGACAGAAAACATAAAGACGCATAGAGCATGGGGCATGGAGCATGGAGCATGGAGAAAAAAAGACAGAAGACCTAGCAGAGGGCAGGGTGCAGGGGGCGGGGTGTGGGGTGTAGGGTGTAGGGAAAACCAAGGAACGAGCAACGAATAACAAATAACGAATAACGAGTAACGGATAACCAGTAACGATCTTATTATGGATTTGAAAAAACATTGGTGGATTCCGATTTTGGCCGTTGGGGTGATCCTGCCGCCCTTCGTCCTGTCCCAGTACTGGCTCCACACGATGATCATCAGCCTTTATTACGTGATGATGGCCGCCTCGTGGAACCTTCTGGCCGGCTACACCGGGCAGGTTTCCTTTGCCCATGCGGCTTTCTCCGCCGTGGGCGCCTACGTCTCGGGAATGCTGGCCGTGTTTCTGGGGTTGTCTCCGTGGCTGGGAATCATTGTCGGAACGGCGGTCGCCGCGCTGCTGGGATTCGGCCTGGGATTTCTCTGCATCCGCATGGGGGGGATCTACCTCTCCCTGACCACCCTCGGGTTTTCCGAAATCCTGCGCATCATCATCACCAACGAGGAAAGTTGGACCCGGGGGACCATGGGCCTGCAGACCCCGGGCCTTTTTGCCGAGTATTCCAAAACGAATTACTACTTTGTCTTTCTGGCCGCCGCCGTGGGGATGTTGATCTTTATCCACCGGCTGATCCGGTCGGAGTGGGGACTCACCTTTCGGGCGGTGTTGAACGACGAGGTGGCCGCTTCCTCCTCGGGGATCAACACCATCCGGGTTAGGGTCCTGGCCTTCACCCTGACCAGCGCCATGGCCGGGCTGGCCGGCGGGCTCTACGGGCACTACCTGATGCTCGTCACTCCGGACATTCCCTCGCTGGGGCAGATGTTCCTGGTTCTGGCCATGGCGGTCATCGGGGGGATGGGCAGTTTTGCCGGGCCGATCATCGGGTCTTTCGTCCTGGAAATCCTTTCCGAATACATCCGGGTTTACGGCGAATACCATGTCCTGCTCTTCGGCCTGGTGGCTCTGGCCGTATCCCGGTTTGCCCCCGAGGGAATCATGGGAACCTGGGCCAAAATGCGGAGACAACCGTGAGCGCCATTCTGGAAGGAAAAAACCTGACCAAATCTTTCGGCGGTCTGACGGCCGTGCGAGAGGTGGATTTCCAC
>Ga0315294_10001822_pt1 | contig 23383 bp, 13 predicted proteins | sample YL17G13_40_MG_FD_203626 | JGI IMG/M metagenome (GOLD analysis project Ga0315294, IMG submission 203626) | Sediment microbial communities from Yellowstone Lake, YNP, Wyoming, USA - YL17G13_40 | ecosystem: Environmental > Aquatic > Freshwater > Lake > Sediment | place: USA: Wyoming | collected...
ATTTACTGCACCTTCAGCAGTTACACCTTTTTCGCCCTTGAAAACATCCCTTCCAAAGAGCAGGGAGCCGGGTGCTCTACCAATGGTTGTATATTCCTGGATACCACTACCGGCTGAGATAGCTTCGGTGAATGCAATGAATGTACCTCCCTGCCTTATATCTATAAGGAAGCTGAGGTTAAAGTTTTTAAATCTGAAAGTATTATTTATACCGCCTAACCAGTCTGGATTCCAGTTTGCGACCCTTTCTGACATACCAGGAGTGATCCTTGGAATACCGTTTGTAGCGATAATAACATTTCCGTTAGTATCCCTGAGCCATGACTTTGCATATACTTCGCCAAAGGGTTGTCCTTTAACCAGTTTATACTCTCTTATGAAGTCGGTTCCAAATGAAAGCACGTCAAATCCTTCAGCTATTTCGAGGATCTTGCTGGTATTTTTTGCCCAGTTGAGGTCTATATCCCATGAAAAGTCTTTTCCATCCACAATAGCAGCGCCCAGGGTAATTTCAGCGCCCCTGTTCTGTACATCAGCCCCGTTCTGGAATATGCTTGCCACACCTGATGTTGCAGGTACCGGAGTTGCAAAAAGCTGATCGTATGTATTTGTCTGATACCACGTGAAGCCCAGCCTGATCCTGTCCTTAAGAAGCCTGAGGTCAAATCCTGTTTCAAATGATTTGGTGGTTTCAGGTTTAAGGTTTGCATTTGGAAGCGTGTTGCTGAGTGTAATAACTCCGCCTGTACCAACAGTGGCAGTTCTTTCCAGTTTGTACGGATCTGTATCATTACCCACGATAGCATACGAACCTCTGAGTTTAAAATGAGTAATGATTTGCGGCAAAGTTATCAGATCGCTTAAGACAGCAGTCAAGCCCACTGACGGATAGAAGTAGGACCTGTTGTTTGACGGAAGGGTTGAACTCCAGTCATTTCTTCCTGTGATATTCAGGAATATGGCATTTTTCCAGGAAATTTCGCCAAATCCGTAAACCGAATTGACAGCTTTCTTGGTGTAGTCTTCAGATGGCCGCGGATTAGCTGTATTTGTCAGTGCAAAGAGGTTTTCAATATTGAAAACAACTCCACTGCCGGTTATCCTCTGGTATTCAGTTTTGTAACTATTGGCTCCGGCGTTAAGATCAAGATTGAAATTTCCAAAAGCTTTTTTAAAGTTGATGAGCACGTCACTGTTCCAGCCGTATGATGAGGAATTTTGCTTTGTATATCCACCATTGATAGCCTGTGTATAAGTATCATTGTACATCTTCAGTTCGTATTGGTTGAAAGAGGCATCAACGGCAGATCTTCCCATAATTGAAAGATCCTTGGTAATATTGTATTTAAGGCTCATCATTCCAATAGACCTCCAGTTATTGGATGGTTGCAGAACGCGGTTCCTTGTCCAATAAGCGTTACCTGTTCCGTTATCGTTCCATCTCCAGTAGTGCTGTCTCATCTGACCGGCTGCATTTTTATATTCAAATTTCTGAATATCCTCGGTACGGATATTCCTGGGAAGAACGTAGAGATATCTCATAGGATTATTAAATCCCTCACCAGTTGAGAATGTATTCTCAAATTCCTGTTTAATAACAGAAACCTTGGTGTCGACAGTAAGTTTATCCTTAAAATTTGCGCCAAACCTCAGGTTAATGTTATGGGCATGGAGATTATTTGATTCAACAATACCTCTTGCCTGTGTATTAGTATAGGAGAATGCAGTATTTGTGGTTTTGGTTTTCATGACAACCTGCAGGTTTGTAGCAATTTCCATACCCTGCTGGAAATAGTCTTTAACGTTATTTGGCTGTGGCAGGTAAGCATAAGTTTTTCCATATAACGGATTATTAGGGTCAGGAGTCCAATGAGCTACCTGGGTGCCATCCATTTTTGCTCCCCATGATACAATTGCACCCGGGGAATAGATACCATTACCACCCTGGCCATATTCGTTCTGCATTTTGTCAAGCAAAATAGCAGACGTTCCCTGGAATGTGAAACCAAGATCAACAGCCACTCCTTCACCCTTGTCCTGTCCGGATTTTGTCGTAATTATAATAGCGCCATTGTTAGCCCTGGCTCCATACAGAGCGGCAGCATTGGCGCCTTTAAGAATCGATATGGATGATATGTCATCAGGGGAGATGTTTGAAATTCCACCCATTGGAATACCATCAATAACATAAAGAGGCTGGCTGCTTCCGGCGATAGACCTGTTACCGCGGAGGAGCACTTTTGAATCAGCTCCGACTCCAGTACTTGCAGTTGTTATGGAAAGCCCTGCTACCTTACCGCTAAGTCCCTGAACCGGGTTCAGCGATCTGGCTTCTGCCAGAGTTTCGGAGTTAACATTCTGAGCTGCATAGGTAAGCGCCTTTGCCTGCCTCGATATACCGAATGCCGTTACAATAACCTCTTCCAGTACAAGAATGCCAGGTGTCAATATGATATTGAATACTGTCTGATTTCCAATTGGAACTTCAAGAGTTTTCATTCCAATAAATGAAACAGCCAGAATAGCTGCATCAGAAGGTACACTTAAGGTAAATGCCCCGTTCAAGTCTGTTAAGGTTCCTACAGTGGTACCTTTTATCATAACTGTAACTCCGGACAATCCAAGGCCATCCTCTGAGCTGGTTACTTTACCAGAAATGGATTTTTGAGCAAATGCGCCCTGCAAACCTGCAAATAGCAGAAAAGCAAGAAGAATTGCGATTTTTCTCATGGTTTAAGATTAGGTTAGTAAATGTTAAAAGACTATGGTATTAAAATTGCGTTAAAATTCGTCGCGTAATAATTAACCCTGATCAAATATTAACAGATTTTTAACAAATATATTAAAAAAAGATTAAATGCGAATACCGGATAAGCTTATTTTAAATCAATTTTAATTTAATTAGACCCGGACTTAAGTCAGCGCCTTTCTCAATAATTCATAATTTAATGATTATAACTTTAATGCGGTATTAACGATCAGAGGCTTTCCTGGTTCGTGTATATTAAGATAATATACATCTAGTTTTTTGCTGCTTTAAGTATTTTCAGAGTTTTAATATAATTATTTTTTATATTATATTCTGAAGGAAATTTTTGAGTATTTGCTTCTATGTGTGAAATAATAGTATCCCTTTCTGCAGGCAAAAACCATTCATTGTTTTTTATCAGAGAAACTGATATTTTATCGCTTAATCTGCCCAGATCCATGGTTTTATATTCATCTGTTTTAACCTGTTCGTCCAATAACCTCACAATAAGTCGTACATAATTATGTTTCACGGCCTGCATACCTGACTGGATGCTTTTATCAGACTCATCATCCGAATCCATGATTATCCAGGCAAGTTCAAGCATTTTTTCGTGAACAAACAATCCTAAAATTTTTAAATCAACCAGTTCTTCCTTATAGTAATTTTCACCTTCTGATTCAACAGAATAGAACTGCTCCAATTCGCTCTCGAAATGTGTAAAGTACTGTATCAGGTATGCCCTGATTCTGAGAGGGAACACTGTATCTTGAATAAATGACAGATTTGCTTCATTGACAATCCTGCTAAATACTTCACCGGATTTTTTACTGTTCTTTCTGGGTAATGATAATGGATAGTTGGTCTTTAAAGTGCTTAATGTTATATTGGCATTGACATAATCATCATTGGTCCAAGTTTTGTTATGATCGGGCATGCCAAGTTTCCTGTACTCTTCAACAGTAAGCGAGAGGTCTTTTTTTGATCCGCTTTTACAGGAACCGGTCGCTAAAACGATGAGAAATAAAGCAATGATGCCGCTACTCAGTCTGTACATATTTTCAGGTTATTATTTATTGCCGGCGAATCCATACAACCTCAAAGAATCATTATTAAGTGCAAAAACAAGAAGATTTTCCCCATTAGCCAGCCTTAATTTATTGATATCCCGTACTTCACCCCTAATATAAAGTCCGCTTTCAAGGTCTGAAACAACTTTAAAATCCCCTTCGCCGTTTCCGGCCAGTAACAATCCCTTGTTCGCATCATATTCACCAAATTTAATCATCGTACCATAGAAATTACCGGCCAGGACCATATCCGGATTTCCGTCTCCGTTAAAGTCGCCCGAGTTGATTCCGTAAATGGGTGAATACTGAGCTTCACGCGGAAGAGGTGCGAGACTGAACTGATTATTTCCCAAGTTTTCCATGTAACAACTTTCAAGAATATTGGCTTTCAGAATCAATGCATCTTTCAGTTCCTGGTCAGTGAAGATATCTGTAATAGTCTGGCTGGCATACGATTTATATGTGGGGTATTTTTTCTTAATGAACGGTAACTGGGTCTGAAGATCATCCTTTGAATAAAAAGGATAACTTTTGCCCTTTATATAATAGCACATAACCGCATCTGTGGATCCGTTATTGTCAAAATCCCGGGCATAGATGGTAACAGGCTCTTTTACTGATGCTTTAATCCGTGAATTCAGACCTAGGTTACCTATTACATAGTCCTCATCACCATCCTTATCAAAATCATCAGCCAGTATCGTGTTCCACCAGCCTTCAGAATCTTTGAGGCCGCATTGGTCGCTGATTTCATTAAAGTGGTTCCCATTGTTCAGAAATACTCTTATCCCCATCCATTCCCCGACAATAATAAGATCAAGCTTTTTATCGGCATTGAAATCAGTCCAGACAGCATCGGCCACCATGCCAGGATTTAAAAGCGCATTACTGTATGATCCGGTGACATCTTTAAAGTGTCCTTTCCCATCATTCTCAAGAATGTAGCTTCTTGGAGCAAATGGGTACTCCGAAGGTATTAACCTGCCCCCGACAAAAAGATCCTGATCGCCATCATTATCCAGGTCGCCACTTTTTACGCACGATCCGCTTGTGAGCATTACAGGAAGGCAATCAGTTCTTTTTTCAAAGACACCGGATCCATTGTTGAAATATAGCCTGTCCTGCAATTCCGGCGCCTCTTTTGTAAACTCATTCCCTCCGCTTACTACGTACAGATCATTATCATTATCGCCATCAGCGTCAAAAAAGAGCACCCCGGTATCTTCGCTGGCTTTATCCTCATCAAAACATGACTGTACCTGCAATTTAAACGATCCATCTTTTTTTTGAATGTAAAGCTTGCCCGGGTTGTCCTTAGCGCCGCTGAAATAAAGATCCTCCAGTCCGTCACTATTTACATCATCTTTAGCAATATGTGGTCCCTGTGTGGAAAGGAAATGATGCAGCAGGATTTGATTCCTGAAATCCACGTATTCATTTTCAGCATGTTTGAATTCAAGTATCCCTTTGCCATTCAATGGAATAAAGATTGGCTGCGTTATTGAATCATACTTCTCTGTTAAAGGTTTGGCATCAGTGTTATAAAGAGTTATTGTCTGATCAACTCCAGGATCTTTCAGAACCTGTTCCGTAAGATCAGGCCAGATAACCCGCAGCTCATCTATGTTTACGGCCTGCCCAAGACCTATAATAAGCTCATGATTCATTGATGACATGTATCCGCGGGAAGGCATAAATTCCTGTGTGAAGGTTTTTCCATTACATTTAACTTCCACTTTTGCACCAATTCCACCACGGTTCATACCTTTACCGGCGAACCTTACCTTAATGAAATGATTTGAATTGATTTTTTCAGAGTTATTCCGGTAAATCAGGGGAAAATCATTGATCGTACTTACAACCAGATCCATATCACCGTCATTATCAAGATCAGCATATGCTGCCCCATTTGAAAGGGATGGTTTTTCGTCTCCCCATGTTTCAGTAACATTTGAAAAGGTAAGATCACCATTATTTTTATATATATAGTTTTTCAGTACTGTGGCGGGTATTTTTTCAATAATATCCATCTTCGGAACCATCGCTTCTCCTTTTTGCTGCTTCATTATCTTTTCGACTGAGAACATAATTGCATCCATATGTGTGCTGTTTCTTCCATACCCGTTGGTTATATAAAGATCTTTATTCCCGTCATTATCAAAATCACAAAACAAAGGAGCCCAGCTCCAATTGGTAGCGAATATTCCTGCATATTGCCCTATCTCTGTAAAATAACTTCCGTGATTATTCATCTGTAACATATTACGGGTCGACTGATTGTAAAATCCCGTATTTTTCAGGACTGTGAATTTATCATAATTGTCCGGGCCTGCCACGAGCTTATTTTCACAGTTATCTTCCGGATCCATATCAAGGGTGAAAAGATCAATAAAACCATCATTGTTAAAATCTGCTGCATCCATCCCCATTGTTGAAAGCGAAACATGATCAAAAAATCGCGCAAGCTGTTCAGAAAAGGTGCCGTCTTTCTGGTTAATGTAAAAATAATCCTGCTCGGAATAATCGTTGCCCACATAAATATCGGGCCAATTGTCATTATTGAGATCAGTTACAGCGACACCAAGGCCAAAATTCATAACGTTTGCAGTCAAACCTGTTTCTTTACTTACATCTAAAAATTTTCCTCCTGTGTTCTTATATAATCTGTTCTCAAATCTTTCATCCCGCTGGTTTTTATATTCAACTTTAGGCCTTGCAAATTGGTCCAGTGAATGATTCAATACAAAAAGGTCAAGATCCCCGTCTTTATCATAGTCAAAAAAAACACTGTGTGTTGAATACGAAGAATCGTCGATACCATATCTGGCAGCACTTTCTGTGAAAGTAAGATCCCCGTTATTGATAAATAATAAGTTTTTTCTGTATTCGGCTCTGCTATCAGTTGAACTGCAGACATAGATGTCAAGGAATCCGTCACCATTGATGTCAGCCATTGAAACACCGGTATTCCAAGTTCCTCCGGCTACGCCTGCCTTTTCTGTAATATCTTCAAATCTGAAATTACCCTTGTTGAGGAACAACTTACTTGGAGCAAAATTACCGCAGAAATAAATATCCGGTAATCCATCATTGTTAACGTCCCCCACACCTACTCCAGCTCCGTTATAGAGATAACCGTAATCAAGCACATTGAAAGTTTCACTTTCTTTGATCCAGTTTCTGAAATCGATTCCGGTTCTCCGGTGCGGGAGCGAGGTAAAGAGTTTATCTTTGCCCCGGTTGCAGAAAATGAGACTAATAAGTATGAGAGGCAGGATTAAACTGAAGTTAGCATGTCTCATTGAACAGAAATGTTATTCGGCAGGATTTAAATGAATCATTCATTCAGCTTAAACTAATATTATTTAAAACTGATAAATTCCCCGTTTTTGTAACAATTTACACCGTTATCGGTGCCGAGCCACACAACACCATCAAGGTCGACAGCTATGCAAAGTATATTGTTGCTGTTCAATCCATCATCTATTGTAAATGATGTCCATACAGAACCATCAAAAACAGAAACACCGCCTTTTGTTCCGAACCAGAATTTTCCATTATTATCGGCAGCAATTGCCTGAACGAAATTATGCACAAGGCCGCTGTCGGTTGTAAAGGCAGTCCAGTTTTCAAGCGTTTTATTACCTGTGTGCCTTGCAATACCCTGATCGGTTCCAAACCATTGTGAACCATCATAAGCGATAAAAATGCTGTAGATTTTGTCGGATGGCAGAATAATTGGTCCCCATTGTGCATAATTGGAAGCTCCTGAAATAGCATCTACATTCCTGTAAACTCTTGCAACACCTGCTCCCTCTGTTCCGACATAAAGTGAATCTCCACTGCGATCAGTAGCCATGGAGGTTATCATAAATTCTTCAAACATACTCTCAGGATAAATCTCATTATATGAAGGAGAAAGCCATTTACTATTTCTAAAAGCAGATATTCCTTTATCTGTTCCAAACCAGCGGAGGGGACTTTTCCCGATTGCAATACGTACTACATTTTTGCTCAGAATAGAAGTGTTCGCAGTATCATAAGTAGTTGCACCTGTTCTGGCATCTATAGGGAGACTGGCTACTGTTGCTCCATTGGGTGAGGCAATCCAAAGCTCTGACCCGTGAGGATTATGTTCGAATGCAAAATTCTTAAGATTCTGTGTCGGAACTTTCCTGTTTTTATTGTGCAATTTCCATTCTTTCCCATTAAAACTTACAATCCCCGCTTCAGTTATAAACCATTTGATATTGTTGTCATCTACAATAACTGCAAAAAAATCTTTTGCCGGAATTCCTGTTTCATTTGAATAGCTGACCTGTATAGAATTACCCGCAGGTTCCTGAATCTTAACCGGCGTTTCAGAAATGGAGACCAGTACAACAACTGCAAGAGCACAAATTGGTAAGGGTCTGATCAGGAAAATATTTTTCTTCATTTCATACCCAGAAATGACAGTTCTCCTAAAGGTGAGCAGATAAAGGACAAATCCCAACATTTTTTTGTAATTCATCATGAGAATTATTTTTACAGGCAAGTAAAAATATGAAATCTGTCTAAATAATAAATATAATAAATACTATTTAGTGGAGTTTACAATTGTTCTTTTTATTATTCCAAAAACATTATATCGTTTTGGGCATCGTTTTGTGCTAAATTTTGTATTTTTAATCACGTTATCCTGTTTTTCCTGGCAAGAAAGTCATTCATAAGTTTGTGATTTTCCTGGCAGAATAGTCCTTAAACTTACAGATCATGTAACAATGAATGCAAACTAACAATTATAATAAAATGATCTTATTGAATAAAAGAAATGGTTTATCAGATAATTCATTGGCATTCATCCTCATTATTTGTGCTTGTCTCATGCCTGTTCAGCAGGTGCAGGCACAAATAATTGATATTTTGTTAAAAGGTGGTCAGGTAATTGACCCAAAAAACAACATAAATTCTCAAATGGATGTGGCCATTTTTGATGGCAAAATATTTCAGGTGGCGCCTGACATTTCTATAAAAAATGTCAAAAAAGTTATTGATGTAAGTGGAATGTATGTGACTCCCGGACTTATTGATATGCATGTGCATGCCTTCCATGGTACGGATCCTGATTCTTATATCGCAAATGGATGGGATGCCTTGCCTCCCGATGGATTTACCTTCAGGGCTGGAGTCACTACAGTGGTTGATGCCGGATCGGCAGGATGGAGAAATTTCCGTCTTTTTAAGGAACAGACCATTGACAGATCTCAGACAAGAATACTGGCATTCCTGAATATTGTCGGAACAGGAATGTTTGGAAGATTTGAAGAACAGGATGTGACTGATATGAATCCTGTTATGGCAGCCTATATGATAAACCGGTTATTTCCGGATATCCTCGTAGGAATAAAATCAGCCCATTATTGGGGTGCAGATTTTACACAGGTAGACTGTGCTGTTGAAGCAGGCAATTTAGCTAATGTCCCGGTTATGGTTGACCTTGGTGAACATCATCCTCCGTTGTCTATCGAAGAGCTTTTTATGAAGCATCTGCGTCCGGGCGATATCTGGACGCACACATACGCAAATGCACCCAATGATCGTGAGGTTCCTGTTGATGAAAATGGTAAGGTAAAGCCCTTTATTTTTGAAGCACAAAAAAGGGGGATAATATTTGACGTCGGCCATGGTGGCGGTGCCTTTCACTGGCGTCAGGCAATCCCATCCATACAACAGGGGTTTATTGCTGATGTTATAAGCTCCGACTTACATATCGGAAGTATGAATAGTGGTATGAAGGATATGGCCAACCTGTTGTCCAAGTTTATTAACATGGGTTTGTCTGTTCAGGACGTCATTTTACGCGCCACCTTAAATCCTGCAAAAGCTATAAAAAGGCCTGATTTGGGTAATCTGAGTGTAGGAACAATGGCTGATGTTGCAGTATTCAGTTTGAGAAAAGGCGATTTCGGATTTCTTGATGTTCGTGGAACAAAATTAAAAGGAACTCAAAAACTTGAAACCGAGCTGACTATTCGTGCAGGAAAAATAGTGTGGGATCTGAACGGCATTGGTGCACCTGTGTGGGATGCCAAACCTCAATAAGATCATAGTGGCATTAATTAATATGGAGAAGATTCTAATAATGAAAATATTAAATGATTAATTAAATCAAAAAATATCATGCATGCTAATCACTTTGTAACTAAAAACCGGATAAAAGGAATAGGTCCAAACATCACGACTTCATTGTTGCTTGTATGTTTTCTCCTCTTTGTTACGGCTGCTGGTCAGTCACAGGAGATTGATATTCTCCTGAAAGGGGGCCATGTAATTGATCCGAAAAATAATATAGATTCTCAAATGGATGTTGGCATTGCCAATGGTAAAATCCTCAGAGTAGCCGCCGAAATTCCTGTAAACAGTGCCAAAAAGGTAGTTGATGTGAGAGGTATGTATGTAACACCAGGACTTATAGATATTCATACGCACGTTTTTGTCGGCAGCAATTCGGGTTTTGCAGATGGATTTTCGAGCGTGTCTCCGGATGATTTCACTTTTAAGGCAGGTATTACAACAGTTATCGATGCCGGAACATCGGGTTGGCGGAATTTCCCTGTTTTCAAGAAACAGGTTATTGACCGGTCACAAACGCGTGTACTGGCCTTTCTTAACATTGCGGGTTCGGGCATGACAGGGTTTCCTTCTGAAGAGGATATCAATGATATGGATTCCCGCATGACTTCTCTTGTAATTCAGCAATATCCGGATATTATTGTCGGAGTAAAAATTGGACATTATCGCGGCAGCGAATGGACCCCTTTTGACAGAGCTTTGGAGGCAGGACGCATAACAAATCTACCACTAATTGTGGAATGTCACCTTCCCCTGCTCCCTTTAGAAGAAATACTGGTTCGTATGCGGCCAGGAGATATTTATACACATTCATTTTGCACTGCATCTGATAGAACATGCCTGCTCGACGAACAAGGAAGAGTCAGACCATATATCCTGGATGCCCAAAAGAGAGGGATCAGGTTTGATGTTGGACATGGCGGTGGTATGTTCCATTTCAATGTGGCAATACCTGCCCTGAAACAAGGTTTTTTACCCGATTCATTTGGTTCTGATCTGCACCGTTTCAGTATGAATTCGGGAATGAAAAATATGCTCGACATAATGTCCAAGTTTTTAAATATGGGCATGAATTTAAAAGATATTATATTCCGTGCTACCTGGAATTCCGCCAGATCTGTCAAGCGTGATGACCTGGGACATTTGAGTGAGGGAACGGAGGCCGATGTTGCAGTATTGAGCATAAGGAAAGGCAGCTTTGGTTTTATTGATACAGGTGGTAATAAGTTGGAAGGTGACCGGAAACTTGAGGCCGAATTAACCATTCGTGCAGGCAAAATTGTATGGGATCAGAATGGTATCTCAGCTCAAAACTGGTTAAAAAAATCAGGGGATTAAGTTTTGTATAATATTTAGATATAAAAACACAAGACATTTGGCATTAAGTTTATATTCATGAATTTAATCTAACCTAATAAAAATCAATATGGAACGCAGAGAGATTATTAAACAATTGACAATTTTACCATTTGCGGGAAGTTTTCTTCCGATGGAGTCTTTCTTGTCTGCCTCTAATGGGCCGCTTGTAGAAGGACCAAATATTTACCAGTCTATCGGTGTTGAGCCCGTGATCAATTGCGTAGGTACTTATACTATTATCGGTGGATCGGTCGAACGACCAGAAGTAGTTGAAGCAATGCACGCCGCTGCTGGTTTCTTCGTGCAATACGATGAGCTGGCGTTCGGTATCGGCCGGCGTTTAGCAGAACTTACAAAAGCTGAATGGGGAATGGTTTCAGCAGGTTGTGCTGCAGGAATGAAGCATGTTACTGCTGCTTGTGTTACAGGTGGCAATCCGGAGAAGCTGGTACGTATTCCCGATCTGTCGGGTTTTGATAAGACTGAAGTTGTCATTCCAAGGAGTTCACGGAATCAATACGACCATGCAATTCGTAACATCGGCGTGAAGATCATAACGGTTGAGACTCCGGAAGAACTCGGCAAAGCACTTAACCTGCGGACAGCTATGATTTACTTACTGGCCAACGACGAAACCTTACCGGGACAACCCTTTTCAGTTGAAGCAGTTGCAAAAATGGCTAAGCCATTAAACATCCCTGTTCTGGTGGATGCAGCAGCTGAGGATCTTACAATACCTAACGTACATCTTGAGAATGGTGCAACAATTGTAACTTACAGCGGAGGGAAAGCATTATGCGGACCACAGTGTGCCGGGCTGGTACTGGGCAAAAAAGACATCCTGATGTCTGCATGGCAGGCATCCTCACCTCATCATGGCACCGGTCGTGACAACAAAGTCGGGAAAGAAGAAATGCTGGGCATGCTTGCAGCTGTTGAATCCTGGGTAAAACGAGATCATGTTGAAAAAATGAATACATGGTACTCCTATCTTGATACTATTTCAAAGCATGTTTTGTCCATTGATGGTGTGAAAACCAATTTGCAGGATCCCCAGGGTCTCTCCAACCATAGTCCTTCGCTGGTCATTTCCTGGGATCCTGAAAAGTTTAATATCGATGGACGTGACCTGGCTGAGGAAATGGCAACGAAACAACCGAGAATTGCTGTTCACAGCAGCTACAGAGACGAGTCCGGAACTACATCCATTACCATCTCATCGGGGCAGATGCAACCAGGAAACGATAAAGTAGTTGCGGAAAGGATCTTCAATTTGCTTTCACAGAAACGTGCCAAATCAGAGGAAATGGTTCCACCTGCAGCCAATATCACCGGACGTTGGGACGTTGATATCGAATTCTTCAGCAGCAGGAGCCAGCATACTTTTTTTATTGAACAGCAGGATAGTAACTGGATACAAGGCTCTCATAAAGGAGATTTTTCAACACGCGATATGGTTGGTACGATTGATGGAGATCAGGTGAAGCTTAGCAGCGCCGATCGTCAGGTAGCTGATAACATCCCATTTATTTTCTCGGGTATCGTATCAGATGATAAAATGTCGGGCCAGATTTATCTGGGTGAATACATAAATGCCCGGTTTACAGCAATACGGCACAGCCAAAAGGTGGTCCGCAGGCAAATCAGGTTTCCAAAAGGTCAACCTCTTTCTAGCTAAGATGCACCTCTTAAACATAAAATCAGTCTGCCTGAAACAAATCGTTCTGAAAATTGTTTAGTTTTGTCGATGGTATTTTAATTTAATGTAACCATAATTTCAGGAATAACAAAAGGTACGTAAATGAGAAGACGCGATTTTATAAAAGTTTCATCAGCGGCTGGAATAATGGGACTTGCAAGACCAGTATATGGGGCGATGGCAAAACAAGCACCTTTAAGTGAGAGCGGATTTGACCTTCACCCGTTCATTAAGGAGCATCCCGAAGCAGTTTTTATTAACCTGACCTCTATAAACGATAAAGGCGACAAGCAGGGAATATATGATTCCGCTTATAAACTTGCCAGCGAAATGTTTATTAAAACAACTAACGGTGCAGGCTATCCCAACTCAACAAAAATAACATTTAAACCCAATTGGACATGTAACGGTCCGGTCAATCCTAAAAACCCGCTTTCAGATATTGGTATCACCACCGATCTGAATTTTGTTGAAGGATTCCTGATGTCTGTGAAGAATAAGGGACCTCAGGAAATCTACCTGAGAGAATGCGCATGTCCTCATACATGGGAAGCTCGCGGCTATACACCAATGGCACAGCGAAATAATTTTGATCTGAAAGATCTTAGTTCCAAAAATTTCTGGGATTTGGGGAAAGATGATCTTATTTTCAAAAAAGTTGATGGAATTGTCTTCACAGAGATTGGTTTCATGGCTCCTATGAATGCTCCAGGCACATTTCTTATAAACATTGCAAAATTTAAATCCCACCAGATGGGAATTACTGCCTCTATAAAAAACCTCCAGGGAATCACAGCCAGAGAATTTCACCAGTTTTGCGGAGGTCATTTTAATATTTTCAAAACCTATGATAAACGTTACCATCCTTTCTTCCAGCCCGATTACATGGAAAAAGTTATCGAACTTCAGAAAAAACATGCGTTGGCTGGCATTCCACGCTGGAACAGCCGAATGGAAAGACCTCCATATGGCGGAGGTCTTTTTATGGAACAATGGGTTCAGAGAATGTTAGATTCTTTCAGTGTTACACCAACCGGAATAAATATAGTAGAAGGCATATACGGTCACGATGGTGACGGTTTTTCAGGCGGACCACATGCAGGAAAGCCTATGGATTTTATGAGTAATAACATCATATTCGGGAAAGATGCTTTCAGGGTAGATATTATCACGCACTGGATAGCTGGTCATGAACCGGGTAATTTTGGCCTGTTCCATATAGGCATTGAACGTGGTCTTTCAAATGTTCTTGACCCCTTCGATATTCCTGTTTATATTTGGGAGAACGGCCAGGCAAAACTGATAAAACTGGATTCTTTAAAACGGACACCTCTCCTTACCTTGTATCTCCGGAGAAATTATGACGGATTAAACGAAGATAAATATCATCTTTGCGATGAACCTTTCGACTATACTTCATGGAAAAAAGGCAGGCTTACACGGACTGAATCTCCTTCTATCCGGGCACTTGGTATGGATTCGGTTGACAGAGTGGTACTAGAGGTTTCGGTTCCTGAAAAGGGTGATGTTTATGTGGATATCCTGAACCGTAATGGTGAAGTTGTTTGGCGTCTCGAAGCCGACGGACTGGAACCAGGAAAACATGAATTGGTATGGGATGGATTCTCACAACCAGGGCTTTACAACATGTATGTAAAAGGCATGGGCTGGGACGCCGAACGGCAAATGGTTATATATTCATAAAGAAGCTTTTATCAGCTCCTCCCGGATACGGTTTGCTACGATTTTTTCCTGACCTGGTTTTAACATGAAAACAGTAATGACAATGCTATTATCGTTACCACCTCTCACCTCGATGGAAGGATTACCCATTCGCAATCTTTCCTGAAATTCATCCCTCGTCACTTTTACTTTGTTGATATCCCAGGATAAATTCAGTGTAGGTGTATGGTTTGCAATTGGAGGAATTGTGACTTCGGCAGTAACCCCATTAACTCTCCTTGCAGCGTTTTCAATTAAAGAAATCCTTTCTTCCCAGATCTTCCATTCCTTCTCATGATCCTGATTAATGTACCTATCCAGAGCCACGTACATACCAAAAATCTCTTCTTTATTTACTTTCATTCCACGACCGATATTGTCTCCCCGTGGAGGTGCATTTAAACGGGCAGCAGCAATAAGATCCTTCCTTCCCATAAGTATCCCGGCACTTTGCGGACCCCGCAAGCCTTTACCTCCGGAAATGCATACCAGATCAAATCCCATATCATTATATCTCCAAAGATTCTGAACGGGTGGAACATCCGCAGCCATGTCAATCATCGTAGGTATATTATGTTTTTTACCCAAAGCTACCCATTCTTCATGCTGAATCTTACCATTCAGGGCGGCATAATTCAGGAACCACATCATGGCAGTTTTTTCATTGATAGCATTCTCCAATTCCTGAGCCGTTTCAATTTCAACCATCTTTACCCCAGTATTGGTAAGTGCATGAACATATCCTTCATTATGGCTTTTCTGCACAATTACTTCTGATTTCATTCCTTCGAGTTTGGGCAATTGTGCAACCTTTTTAGTATCCATGCCTGTAAGCACTCCTGCAGTACCCAGAACCAGGGCTGACCAACAACCGGCAGTTACGGTAGCTGCTTCAGCATGACACATAGCTGCAATTTTTTCACCAACTTTATCCTGTACTTCGTCCAGAAGAACAAATTCCCGGGATGTCGAAACAATGGCTTCTACAACCTCATCAGGCATCAAAGAGGCTGTCATAAATGTATAAGTGCCGGCAGCATTAATGAACTTCCGCAATCCCAGCTCTTTAAACAAGTCACGCTTAGGAGCTGAAGAAGTCGCAGGAGCAGATATTGTATAATCAAGTGGAAAAGAACTTCCAATAACTACTCCTGCTACCGGCAGAATAGATATACTTTTAATAACCTCTCTGCGTTTCATGTCAATTATTTTTGGATTTATATTTATTAGAAAAATATTTGATCCTAAATATAAGCAATACAATCCATTTCAACCAGGGAATCTCCTGGCACTCCGCCTTTAGCTACAGCAACAGTAGTGCGAACGGGAGGCTGGTTGCCAAAATGGCCTTTATATGCCTCATTCATACCCTGGTAATCTGCAATGTCATTAAGATAAACATTTACTTTCAATACTTTTTCCATTGAAGAGCCGGCTTTTATAAGCTCATCCTCAAGAGCCTTAAGAACAATTTCAGTATGAGCTTTGATTTCAAATGGTGCAACATGTGCGCCTTTCCCGGCTACAAAAATGAGATTTCCAAACTTGGTGCAGCCCGAAAATAAAGGAGCATTCTGAAAGTTGGTAACATTCATTGCTTCCTTTTCTTTCGAAAAACCATTTTTTGCATTAGCTGCTAATCCAAGTCCAGTCAGACCTACAGCAGAGGCAAACATTTTTTTAAGAACGGAACGTCTTCCTGTTTTCATGATAAATAGATTTAATTAAAAACTTTAAATAAAATTGAAAGTTATTTACTATATTAATTCGTTAAGAACTCATGACTAATATATTGTGTTAAGCTTGTCATTTATTGTACTTATACACTTTAATTGACAGGTTTCCTGCCATAAAGAGTCACAGGTTCTGCAATACCATTTAAGTCATAAACAATCTTTCCGGCTCTTATTGTCATTTCACATTCAAGCTTTTTATCAGCTTCTATTTTATAGCCGGTATAATCAAACAAGCCAAACTTGCCCTTTCTGACGTTTAGTACAGCTATATCGGCTTCTGATCCCAGCGAAAGAGTGCCCAGTTCCTCCCGCTTTATAACCTGAGCAGGGGTCCATGTGCTTGCTTTAATAACACTTTGGAGATCCATTCCCATGGCCAGAAATTTAGACATTGTAGTAAGCATATCTTTCATGGCGCCATTCATACTGCCAATATGGAGATCAGTACTGATCGTTTGCGGATAAAGTCCGCTTTTAATTGCCGGGATACCTTGCGAAAAAGCAAAGCTGATACCGCCATAACCAACATCGAAAATTATACCTCTTTTAACTGCTTCCCGCACAAAAGGCTTTACACTACTTGTCTGAGGATCAACAATTGACTCTCTGCTTTTTCCCAGCTGAGCAAAACAATGTGTGAAAATATCTCCGGGACGAAGATGCTGCATAAAAAGCTCCTCAATGGAAAGCGGAGGATTACTCCCTCCAAAATCGATCATTACAGGAATATTTGTCAGTTTCCCTGCTTCAACGGATCTGTCAACTGGCGTCCAGTCAGGACCTTCAAAATGTGCCAGTTTAATCCCGACAATATCACTTTTGTTATCTAAAGCAAATTTAGCAGTTACCTGAGGATCCATATCTTTGAGATTCTGCTCAAAAGGATTCCCTCTCATACCTTCACCCACGATATTCAGAAATGCCAGCACCCTGGTCTGAGATCTGTCAATTGTTTGCCTTTTGAATGCAGGGAATGTTCGCCATCCGGCACATCCGGCATCTACAACCGTGGTAACACCCACCCGGAAGGTAAATCCATCAGGTACTACTGAACTCGGACCATTCATATATTGCTGATCAAGATTGGTCCCATTAAAAACATGCACGTGTATATCAATAAGACCGGGTGTAACATACAAGCCTTCAGCATTAACAACCTGGATACCTTCCTTAGCATCAATATTTTTTGCAATCACCGAAATCCTGCCATCTTTAACAGCAATATCCATTACATCGTTGATGTTGTTTTTGGGATCAATAACATGACCACCCTTAATTACAATACTATATGTTTGCGCTTTTATTAAACCTGTCATCAGAAATCCGATAAACAGCAGCAAAAGAGATATTTTTTTCATTGTTATGGTTTTATTTTCTTTGCATTTCCCATTCACGGCCTGGTATATCTACACGGAAACATTCAAGGTTACCCTGATCCTGAAGTGTAACGTACATTGTCCGTCCGTCATTTCCACCAAACGCAACATTGGTAGGTCTTTTACCAGATAAAGGTATCTCGCGGATTATTTGACCCTGAGGTGAAACCACTACTACCGTACCTTTGCCAAATCTGGCTATATATAAGTTACCTTTAATATCACATCGCATTCCATCCATACCAAAGTCGCTGAATCCGACAAGCACGCGTTTATTGCTGATATTACCTTTTGGTGACAGGTCATAAGCCCATACCTTGTGTGAGGCATTCACATAAAGTGTTTTTTCATCCGGGCTCAGTTCAATGCCATTTGTAGTTCCGAGGCTATCAAGAAAAGTGACCTTCCTATCAGTATCAATACGCCAGATACGTCCTGTACCAGCCTTAAAATCAGGATCACTGGCATACAGCCGGTCTTTACTGTCGATAGCAATATCATTAGGCTGGTTCATCCGGGGTTCATGGGCAAAAATGGTCAGCATTTTTGTATTCATATCTACCTTAAGTATATTGTGGTTGGTATAATCTGCAATCAGCATATTACCCCGGCTGTTGAAACGTATACCATTTCCGATGCTCCCATCCGGCAATTCAATAAATATACTTGTTTTACCTCCGGGAGCAATTTGACCTATTGTACCCTGACGGGCCAGATTAACGGCATAAACTATTCCTGTTTTATCTACTGCAGGCCCTTCTACTCCGTTAGTAAAACTATTTACAGGTGTTAATACAGAAGATTTAAATAATTCAGAAGACAAAGAATTCTGAGCACTTGCTGCAAAGGAGAGTGCTGCATAAATCATTGAAAATATTAAAATACGGGACATCAACCTTAATATTGTTGTTTTAGTTTGATAAAGCGGTAAAGATTGATCATCGTTCCACAAATAACTCAACCCTAGCAACCTTTACTGTGATCGTTCTGGTTGATAACAAATATAATTATTTTCCTGAACCTCAGGCAAACATTGGATATTCCAGTTTCCAAAATCTGTTTCAATAATTTCCATCAGAGAGTTATGGCCTTTATTCCGGTCAATTCACAGAATGCTTTTAACTCTTCGTAAAGATGAGCTCCGTAGCCCAGGCATGCATATTCGTTATTCCATGATTGCAAGAGAATATCAATATCACAGTGAGCTTTAACAAAACCGTGGGGCCAGAAAGGAATACCGCATTCATTTTTCCTTTTTTCAAGTTGATCTGCAGACGGCTCAAAAATAGTGCAACGCGTAATTACCATCTCAAATTGCCCGTCATTTCTTCCAAGCCTCGCAAGCACACCTTCTCCAACCTTACAAACCAGTTTTATGGAGAGACCTCCTGCTTCGCCCTCGGTCGGGATTCCATGTTCTGCAAAGCCTGCCGGGCCAAGTTTACCAGCAAGAGAAGGCGGACAAGCACCATCACCAATGATCTTTATTTCATTGTTTGATTTATCAATATGCTGTAAGTCACCATAATAAACAGGTTCCTTGCTTAGATCTGTTAAACATTTAACAGTAAGTGCTGTATTGAAATCTCCCAGAGTTGAAGTGCCCATTCCATCTTCCAGCATCATGCTCTGTGCGAAACAGGTGGCACTATATTCATCACCAAGACCGGGGAAAGACTGGATAGTGTAGAAATCCCATTCATTCTTCTTAACAAGCTTCTTTAAAGCCAGGTAAAGCCGTATGGAACGTTCAGACTGGTCGTTAACAGGGATTGGTTCTGCAAATAGTTTCTGTATCCTGACTTTAGTATCTTCAATCTCTTCTTTAGAAATTTTCTTTGCAGTTTCAAGTAATTCTGAAGTATCCCGGGAATCGATATCCACGCCGAAGACTTTCATCCATTGTGATGGATCGGCTGCGCCGCAGGTCTGTCCCATGCCTCTTCCTCCAAATGTCCCTATCGTGCTCATATTCAACCTGTTTTTCATGGCACTTGCATTGCAGTAAGAGGTGATCTTTTCAATCTCTGCGGGGTCCTCATAACTGCCATAAACAAAACGGTGCTTTATTCCAATCTCTTTCAAAGCACCCTGCAATACTAATCCTCCTACGGGTCTCCATCCCTGGCTGCCCGGATTAGTCCAGATAAGAATACCCTTACCTGACATGGCAAAATCACGGATAGCACCAATCAGATGCGCCGCCCAGACCCATGTGCCGGAGAAGAGGACAACAGAATCAATCTCATTCATTTTTTTGAACCGGTCAAAGCAATCTTTAGCTTCCTTCTTGGAGGCAATTACAATGTTGTGCTCCACAAGTTCAATTCCTGCATTTTTCAAAGATAATTTTGCACCTGACACTATCTTGTCATCGATAAATGGTGCTCCCATAGGGTCCAGGAGCATATCCTTATGGACACCATAGACAATAAAACCAACTTTTGCTCTTATCATAATCAATTTTTTATTTAAAATTTATTACTGACTTTAGTGATGGAATGATCTTGAGTATATTTTCATAGTATATTTTTCTGAGAACTTCTTTCGGAAGGCCGATGCCGCAGACCGGCCATCGTGCTCTCTCAAAGGTACCGTCATAATCAGGCGAATAAAAGGATTCATCAAATGTTTCAAGGAACCTGAAATAGGTCCTGTACATCTCGACAGAATCGTCAGTATTTGCAGGCATATCGGTTCCAAAAACTATTCTGTCCTGATGCCTTATAAAAAACTCCCTTGATGAATATGGTTGTCTGCCCAATTCATCAATTCTTGCAGAAAAATCGATGTACACGTTCGGATTTTCCGACAATAAATCAGATACATATTGAATATTTTCTGCATAATTAGCGAAATGTGGTAAGATAAAAATTGTATCCGGATGCTTTCTGATAAGCTCATCGCGCCTTTTGAGCAGTTCGGTTTTGCGTGGGAATTTCGGATCAGCAAAGCTCCATGAAGGGTACTTTTTCAGACTTTCATAATGTTCATTTTCAGGAGTAACAGGTTCAAAGAAGCCTGACGGATCAGCCTGATGGATTAAAACAGGAATTCCAAGACGGCCAGCCTCTTCCCAGATAGGAGCCAGCCGTGGATCTGTGCAACTAATCAGCGTTCCATCCAAATCGCGATAATGCAGACCTAATTCCTTTAATATTTTCAGACCCTTTGCTCCTAGCTGAACATGTTTGTTTAAGGTTGCAATGCAATCATCTACAAAACGTTTATAATCAGAAAAAAGCGGACTGCCTGATGGTTGGGCAAAATTGGCCATGGTAAAGCAGTAAAACCGTCCCGGATATTTCAATGAGCAATTATCAAAGAAATCAGAGATATTTCCGGAACTGATCGAATAACCGCCCTCTGAGAATTCTATTTTTACATTACCGGTAAGATCGCAGTAGCCTATAACACCAACCTCATCCATTGTCTTAATAATCCTTTCGACCTGCCGGTTGCCCCAGAGATGGTTATGAGCATCAATTACAGGGAAAGAAGCTTTCTCAATAACTGTATGCTTTGTTACAAGATATATATTTCTAGTCACCTCTTCTATTTTATCTTAAAAATATTAATTAAAACGATCAAAGACAATTAATGATCATAAAAGTACTTTAATCCAAGAACTTGCAAAAGTCTGAAACTGCAACAAATTAGATTCCTGAAGATATAAGTTGTTCGATTATACGGACATTTGCATCCTTCTCATTCTCAGGTAGAATGAACTCTTTATCATTTTCAAACAATGCCTTGCTCCATAAAAGACTTTTATTATCAGGAAAATCGCTGATCTGCCGGTTGATAAATGACCCTGCTTCATTTTCCCTGTTCAATCGTTCAAGAGCCCAGGCAGTTACCAGTGTATTTGCCGGGGTAAAATTTCTGACTGTGTTGTCGATACGCGGTTGAAAGCTTACTATCCGGTTAAGTATCTTTTCAGCTTCAATAGATTTCTTCAGGTTCTGGAAGCATAAGTAATTCATCCATTCCTCGAGTCGGGTATCAATATCTTCATCATAAGGTTTTCCAACGCCCAAATTTTCAGGCCATAGCCTTGCTTCGCCTATAAATTTCAGAGCTTCATTAAATTTTTTCTTCCCCATTGATTGTACAGCCTGCAATTGTAAAGCTTCAATATTGAAACGGTTGAAATCAACTGCACGCTCAGCATATCCCATTGCCCTCCTGAAATCCTTTTCTAAAAGATATATCCGGCTTAAACCGGTATATGCCGCACTACGATACTCCGACGACATTGTTGCAATGTCAAATCCGTCTTTGGCATCTACAATATTTCCAGCTGCAAAGTTAACCAGTCCATAATAATAATTTGCTGCACCGTCATGAGTATCAATACTTAAAGCTTTCTTTAACAGATCAAGAGCCTGTGGGTACATCATATTGCGATATTTCAGCTCTGCCATTTTAGTTATGGCGGGCAGAAAATTATGATCCTTATCCAGAGAAGCCTGTAATTTGGTTTCAGCTAACGGATACATTTTCTGGTCCATTGCTTCCTTCCCCTGAATGTATAATCCATAGGCACTGGTCCAGTCAAAATCAGCTGGTGCTTCAACAGGTCTGCTTAATACATTAAACCGGGGATCTGAATGATATACCATCTTGTTTATTCCCAGAGTAACCGTCAGATCTTTATCATTGCCACTGAATTTTATTGAATCCATGAAAGTCTTTAAAGGAGATGAATGAAGTTTCCTGCTGTAAATTATCTTTTGTCCTTCCCTGACTTCAAGCGTATCATCAATAAATTGTACAGGACTGAAGAATAATTTCAGATATCCTTCTTCATTTTTCACATTCAGGGCACCAAACTCATTTGCCTCCACAAATCCTTTTGTATGTAGTACAGGGAAAAAATATTCAGTCCATATGTCAGTGGCATAAGGGGCAAAACCAAGGTGCTTAAAAGGGGTAAATGTTGCATTGGGGCTATTCTGGTTAAACAATCTGCCTGATTGCATTTCAACGTATTGGCCGTCTGTGTCAGTCAGCAGGTTTTCCCAGATCATTCCCTGCCTGGAAAGACCCCATATCCATATTTTCTTTCCGGCTTTATCATCATGTGAACCATATCGTACCATCCCAAAGTCATCATCATGCCAGTATCCTCCAAGAAAATTAGTATATTTCCCAAAAACATGGTATGATTTATAACCTCCGAAATCATTGGATTCATAGAATGAGATATTCTTCCCATTGCTCTTATTTATAGGCCATTCGTCATATTCACCACCATGTCCGATATAAGTGGTACCGGGGTAAATAAATTCCAGATTGCCACCGGCTTTATAGCCGCCATTTAACCAGTGATAATAGGGCTGACTTATAGGCATCGAGTTGTACCAGAATGTCCTGGTTATGAAATAGGCTTTATCTTTTGGCAGTCTGATTTCAAGTCTCCAGTTGCTTCTTGTCAGCAGATCCAAAACGCCAACGATACAGCTTACACTGCCGTCGTCGTTATTTTTTATAATGTAATCAACAGGGGTTGCACAATTGGGAGTATGGCCTATGATCCCATAGTTGAGTTCCAG
>Ga0315294_10001823_pt1 | contig 23379 bp, 14 predicted proteins | sample YL17G13_40_MG_FD_203626 | JGI IMG/M metagenome (GOLD analysis project Ga0315294, IMG submission 203626) | Sediment microbial communities from Yellowstone Lake, YNP, Wyoming, USA - YL17G13_40 | ecosystem: Environmental > Aquatic > Freshwater > Lake > Sediment | place: USA: Wyoming | collected...
TTAAGAACGACGAACGTCGGCACGGCCTGGATTTTGAACGCCGCAGCCAATTCCCTGTTCTCCTCAAGGTCAACATTGACCTTGATAACCATGACATCTCCGGCCCTCCGCTTGGCCAGGCTCTCAACAATCGGATGCATCATGTGACACGGGGCGCAGGTCGTCGAATAAAAATCGATGAGCAGGGAAAGGCCGGCCTTCTGGATCAAGTTCGACACACTCCAGGCCGCAGGTTCAAGCATCCGGCCCGGCACGGGAAGCGGCTTTTTGCATCTGCCGCAGACGACGGTTTTACCCGAGGACTCCATCGGGAAACTATTAGTTGCCCCGCATTCAAGACAGCTCACCTTGACTTTGTCAGCCAACGTCCTTGACCTCCCTCCCGTGTTTTTTTTGACCCCGTTTTTGTTTTCGCCAACAACCGCTTTCGCTTTTCCTCAGGGAAGCGTTCGATGGCATAGCGGAGTGTGGTCCTTGGGATGGCGACTCCGTTTTCCAACAGGAATTTTTCAAGCCTCTGCATATCCGTTTTGCCGGCCTCCCGGAGCAACCATCCCGTGGCTTTGTGGATCAGGTCGTCGTCCACGGGAAAAAGGCGTTTGGAAATTTCGTAAACGTCGTCCAGATACCGGCCGCGCCTGGCCAGGGTGATAAAAGAAACCGCCGAAGCCCTTTTCACCCACCTGTTGGGCGATTGCGGCCAATCCTTGATCTTCTCGACGAGCTCCGGATATCTCAAAAAGAGCGTCTCCATGGCTTCCGGGCATAAGACATCGACCAGGGCCCAATTGTCGCAATAGTTCCGGATCAGCCATTTTTTTATGCGCGAAAATATTTCAGGGCCGAATTCTTTTTTAAATCTCAACAGGGTCAGGATCGCCTGGGCTCTGGGTTCGAAATATGGATCGGGCAAGAGGATTTCGCAGAGTTCGACAGCCTCCCGAACGGTCCATATGCCTTGGATTGATCGGTACACTCCGTCCGCGATTTCTCGAGCCTCGGGGGTGGTCATGCCATAGAAAGCGATTTTCTCCTTAAAATATCTCTGGGCGCCCTCCGCTCTTTGCGGATTGGCTTTTTTCTTCAGGGCTTGAATGATTTCGTCGGCAATCGCCTTCGGTGTTTTCATTTTTTACAGACCTCTTTATCTTGACTGAAAAAGCTGGAACAAATCCTTATAATCTATAACACCGTCCGGATCCAGGTCCGCCAGCGGATTCCAGCTCCCAGGGGCCGGAGTCGCAAAGGGGCCGACTCCGAATGCCCCCAGGCAACGCATCAAGTCCTTCACGTCGAGAAAGCCTTTTCTCCCGTCCATATTCAGGTCGCCGAATAAGGCCGGTTCGAGATATCTGGCCAAATGGGCGACGGTCAAGAAGTTGATCCCCTCGAGATTCGGGCTGAGCTCGGCCAACAGCGGGATAGGGATGAATCCGTGCTCGGCGTTCTTCACCTTGATCAGGGCGCAGGCATTGCCGGCCAGCCGCAATTTCTCGGCGAATCGCTCGGCTTGGCTGTACGGCACCAGGCTGTCCTTTTCTCCATGGAGGATAAGGATGGGCGGGTCGTCGGAAGTCACGTAGGTCACGGGAGAAGCCTGCCTGGCCAGGGCCGGACAATCGGCCGGGAGGCAGCCGAGAAAATCGAGGAGCATGCTCCTTCCTTCATTGGTGGTTTGAGATGGATCGACATTCAAATCGGCGGGGCCGAAATGGTCTACGACCGCCGAGACCCGGCTAGAGACGCCCTCGAGCCCAGGACCTTCCAATCCGTTGTCGTCGTCCGCGGTTCCCATGAGGGAGACGAGATGCCCGCCAGCGGAGCTGCCCCAGAGTCCGATCCTATCGGGGTCAATGCCGAATGTATCGGCGTTTATCCGGAGATATCGGACGGCCAGCTTGCAGTCTTGAATCTGAGCGGGGAAATGGAACTGGGGCGCGAGGCGATAGTTGATCGAGGCGACGGCAAACCCCAACTCAAAAAACATCTTTGAATCTCCCCTCTGAAAAGCCCCGGCCTTATCCCCCGACCGCCAGCCGCCGCCATGGACATAGATGACAAGTGGGACTTTCTGTCCCCGGCAGAGTGTGGGCTTAGCAAAATCGAGCCTCAGCTTTTGTCCACCGGCTTCTCCAAAGACGACATCCATCATTTGGTCAAGCTGAGGCGTTGCGGCATCCGAGCGGGGCGGCAGAGGGCCCGGGACATCCCTGCCACCCAGCTTCCGGGCTATCTGTGACGAACCGCTCCCGGCAAGTATCAATAGAAGAAGCAAAAGACTCAGAACGGGACAATATCGCTTCACGCGGCCTCCGTGATTTTTAGTCGTGAAAATCTTATCCTAACATAAAAAATCCTGTCAAACGTTTAAAAGATCCGACCCAAGCAGGATCCCCTCTGTCCTGAAGAACGTTTTCCCGGCCTCGGAGATTTTATCCTGGACATGGGCAAGAGGTTTTGCGTCATCGGGGTCAAACCTCAACATTCAACATTTGATAAATTGGGAAGAGACGAAATCTCGAGGCTCCTATTCCAAACTGCAAAAATCGTTGAATGTTGAGGTTTGACCCCGCAGGTCTCTAAATTTATCGTCAAATGCTCCTTGGAAAGGAGGCAGAGAGCGGAGTGATCGTTGGAGGGAAACCCGGAATAAGGATTTCCCTCCAAGATTATCCGACAGGACCCGTCGGGCGCTTCTATCGTCTCGCCTTCTTGTCGCCGACCTGCTCCTTCTCTCGATTGAGCTCGATCATATCCACGCTGCTTGCCGAATCGCCAATCAGGTGCTGGCAGAAATAATCGGCCCGAAGCCAGAAGAAATAATCATTCATATCACCGTAGCCGTGGCGTTGCCCCGGGAACAAGAAGAAGTCGAACCGCTTGTTGGCTTTGATCAGGGCGTTGGCCAGGCGGATTGTGTTGGCCGGATGGACGTTGTTGTCCATGTCTCCGGTCACGATCAGCAGGTGGCCTTTCAAGTTCTTGGCGATATCGGAGTTCTTCTCGATGTTGTATTCGAACTTGACCTTCCCGTCCTTGTCTACGACTTCCTTGAGGCCGTGGTGTTTTTCGCTCCAGGTATTGTTGTAGATGTTGTTCTCATGATTACCGGACGAGGAAACAGCGACCTTAAAGAAATCCGGGTAGACGAGCATGGCCGCCGTGGACATGAATCCTCCGCCTGAGTGACCGTAGATCCCGACCTTGTCGATATCGATAAAGGGGCACTTGATGGCCAGCTGCTCGATGGCCCGCTTCTTATCGGCCAAGCCGTAGTCCCGGAGGTTTCCATAGCCGAAGTTATGGTACCATTTGGAGCGCTGGGGGTGACCGCCGCGGTTCCCGACCTCGATGAGGATGAACCCGAACTGGGCCAGGGTCATGGTCTGGCTGCGGGGAGAGAACGTCTTTGTCACGCTTTCCGTCTGGGGGCCGGGATAGACGTAGGCGATGACCGGATATTTCTTATTAGCATCAAAATCGAAGGGTTTATACATAACGCCGTAGAGGTCCGTGATCCCATCGTCGGCCTTGACCTTGAACGGCTCGGGATACTTGAAGCCGGCCTCCAGGAGCGCGCTGACATCGGTCGTTTCCAGGTCCAGGAGGACATTGCCCATGATATCCCGGAGCTGGGCCTTGGGCGCCGTGTCGACCCTGGAAAAATTGTCGATGACGTATTTCGAGGCATCATTCATGTTGGTCGCGTGAGAGGCCTCCCCGGGATTGAGGAGCTTCATTCCCGTCCCGTCGAAATTGACGCGGTAAAGATGGATGAAATACGGGTCTTCGTTGGACTCGCGGCCGCAGGCGGTGAAGAACAGGACGCGCAGCTTATCGTCCATCCCGATAATGCCCTGGCCGACGAACTCGCCCGAGGTGATCTGGTTTTTGAGCTGGCCGTTTTCATCATAGAGATAGTAATGGCCCCAGCCGTCGCGCTCGCTCCAGAAAATGATCTCTTTCCCGTTGTTGATGATCCGCAGGGGCTGGGACTCGATATAAGTGTTCAGCCGCTCTTCGATGAGGACCTTGACATCGCCCGTTTCCGTGTTGGCGACGCAGACATCGAGCTTGTGCAGGTCGCGGCTCTGGCGCATGAAATAGAGCTTGTCCGGCGTGTCGCTCAGCCACTGGGAATAGACCTTCTCTTTTTCCCGGTCGATGGATTTCATCCGGTCCGTGGAAACGAACAGCGACTGGTCCTTGAACTTTTCGGCTTTGACCTTGACGATTTTTTTTGTCTCGCGGTCGAAGATCAGGATCTCGCGCTGGGAGATATTTTCTTCGCCGGGCATGGCGTAGCGATACGTCTCGAGCGTCGGCCGCGGGGCGGCCAGCGCGTTGATAACCCACAGATCGGCGACTTTGCGCTCATCGCTCCTGGCCATGCTGAACTTCCGCGAATCTTTGGACCAGCTGACGCCGATGGACGGCACGCGGAAGTCCTTTCTGTCCTTCTCGTCCTTCTGGTATTCCTTCTTTTCTTCATCGTTCAGATCCCGGGCATAGCTGTAGTGCTCGACCCCATCGGTCGTCAGCTGCACTTCCTTGATCTTGGGATCCGTCGCTTTCTTCTGGGCCAGGGCATAGCTTTCGGCATCCATCATGAAGAGGTTGTAGCCCCGGGCAAAAATGATAGTCTTTTCGTCCGGAGATAGGCTGGCCCATCGGGGCTTCTTGGGCGGCGCCTCGTAATCTTCGAGCAGGGTCAGCTTTCCGGTGGCCAGATCATACTCGAAGCCGAGCTTCATTGTTTTGGATTCCTCCTCCGTGGGCTTCTCCGCTTCTTTGCCTTTTTCGACATCTTTCTTGTCCTTGTCCTTTTCCTGCTCTATGGCCTTTTCTTTTTCCTTCTCGGCCTTCTCTTTTTCAGCCTTTTCCTTTCCGATGTCGCCGGCCTTGATGACTCCCTTGGACGTTGCTACGTCGATATCCTTCTGCACTTCGAGCTCGAATTGGATGGCCGTATCTTTTTTGATGAATTTGATGGCGGTGATGGGCAGGTGCTGGGCATCGTAGGGAGTCAGGACGATCTTGGTCAGCATGGCGGCCATCTTGGCATTGTCGTACACGGGCGCTTTCGTCCGGCGGACAGGATCCACGATGGAGTACGATCTGCTCTTGCTGGTCTCGTAGCTGTACCAGAATCGGTCGCTGAATTCGAGCCAATGCGGGGACACGGATGTGTCGAAGACGAGTTTTCCGGCTTTGGCCGATGTCCACCGGGCCGCCAGCTCATAGTTCGCTTTTTTAACGGGGATCGTTTCGGCCAGAATGGCAGGAGCGGTGAGGGCAAGAATGACAAAAATCAGGGTCACCCTAAAAACAATGCGCTTCATAAAACCTCCTCCTTTTTAAAACTAAAAAAAATAGGTTGAGACACGATGAGATGAACAAGTTGTGAAGGCAAAGACGGGAAGGACGTACACTCATGAAAAGAGATAAAACTTATACCAACGGGATGAAAAAATCAACTTCCCGGTTCAAAAGGAGCATCTGGCATTGAATTCATGGGATGATGCTCCTTGGAGGGGTGGCAGGGCGGGCGGGTATTCCCGCCGCTCGTTGGAGGGGGACCCTATGAAAGGGTCCTCCTCCAAGAGTGTCCGGGGCCCCCTCCGCTAGGGGGGCTTCAGGGGCGATGCCAACGCCTCCTTGAAATCACATAATTGGATTCTTCCGGTCAAACCTCAACATTCAACATTCGACGATGGTCAGCCCCGATGCTTGGCCGGCACGACCCACAAAATGTCAAATGTTGAGGTTTGACCCCATAAATTCAAGTGTTTCAGGAAGAGAGCGGATGCCGGCTGAAGCCCCGGCCTCTGTGACGCACAAGGCGCCGACCGCGTTGGCCAATCGAGCCGTTCGCTCCAGCGGCCAATCAAGCCAGACTCCGGCGATAAAGCCGGCCGCGAACGCATCTCCCGCTCCTGTCGCATCGACGACGGACACTCTGAACGCCGGGATTCGGAGTTTCTCGCCTTTCCCCGTCATGACCAGGCAGCCTTCGGCGCCCATCTTCAGGGCCACGACTCCGACTCCCCTGTCCAATAATGCGCGGCCGACATCCTGGGGATGGTCAAGCCCTGTCAATTTTTGCGCTTCGCCCAGGCTCGGCACAAAATAATCGATCAAAGGAAGACAAGGCGCCAGGAGCTCGATCCAGCGGCCCGAAGCATCCCAAACCGTATCAAGGAAAGTTGTAACGCCCGCCGCCCGCGCCCTTTGGAGCAAAATGACCGTGGGCTGGCCATCCATTCCGGGCAAGACAAATGAACCTGCAAAATGAAGGATAGCCGATCTTTCGATCAGGCCGAAATCGATGTCCCCGGGAAGCAGCCTGGCATTGGCGCCAAGATAATGGACAAAACTGCGCTCGCCGTCGGGATGGACCATGACCATCGTGGCCGATGTTCCCGTTGTTGGATCCCTCCGGACTCCCTTCGTGCCCACCTTATGTTGTTCAAGCTGGGCCAACAAAAAATCTCCAAACGCATCTTTCCCGATTTTCCCGATGACATCGACAGGGATTCCTAATTTTGCCAAGCCGATGGCGGCATTCGCGGCGCAACCTCCGGTGTGAAGCCGCATGTCATCGACGAGGACCAGCTTTCCCGGGTCCGGAAAAGATTTCACGGGGCGGCCGACAATATCCGCCACCATGATCCCAAGACAGACAACCGATTTCTTATGATCCATCATTTGCCACCCGGCCAGCCGTCTTATCTAAGCGACATGCCAAGAATGAACATGGTTTCGATATAGCTTCCGAACAGAATAAAAATTCCTGAGGCCAGATACATGAGGCCGAGGAACTTCAGCCCGTTCCGGAAGGCCTGCTTCCTGGCCTCGAAACCGAACTTTTTATAAAGCAGGGTCCAGAACAGGGCTGTCAGCGTGCCGCAAATGGTTAGGAAATACCCGCCGAATTCACAGATGAGCGTGCCCCACGTCTGGTAGGAGACGGAATATTGGGCGACCGTCAATCCCTGCATGAAGCGGCCAAAAGGATAGAGGATCATCGGCGCCAGGAAAACCGCCCTGACCATCATCGTCAGGTTGCCGACGATCCAATTGTTAAAAAAGATCGTGAACATGGACTTCACGACGCGGCTTTTGAACAGATGGCCGAAGAGTTTCTGCCGTTCCCAATTCTTATATTTCTGGAGGAGAGCCCCGTAGCCGGGGACTTTGAACTCAAGATTCCTGTTGAGCTCGGAGAGTTTCGAGGCGCGGATTTTATTGAGGTCGGCCAGCTTGAACCTGCCCGCCGCGAATCCCGCCCCGAAGCCGAGGACATAGACGGCCAGCATGATCAGAAAGACCGGCTTGGATTTTTTAAACAGCTGTCCGATGCTCACGGTCGGTTTCCTCGGCGCTTGAGCCTTCACTCCCTGATTTTACACGGAGATGTCCGCGTTTTCTATCAATTATTTTCGGAAAATTATAAAATACCGTTTCCGTCACAGGAGAAGGTCCTCATGAAAAGAAAGCCGAGCTTAAAACTTCCCCACACCTTGGTCCTGATCTACGGCCTGGTGATCGCCGTCTATGGTCTCAGCCTTGTCATCCCGTCGGGACAATACCAGCGCGCCGAAAAAACATTCCAGGGCCAGACTCGGCTGGTGACCATCCCGGGCACATACGCCGCCATAGAAAAAAAACTGTTGGGGCCGCAATGGCTCTTAATCGCCCCGATCCGGGGCTTCCAGGACGGGGCCCTGATCATCTTTCTGATTTTCATTTTCGGCGGCGTCTTTTCCATCCTGGGAAAAACGGGAGCCATCGAGTCGGGAATCCAAAAACTGGCCTTCTTCTTTTCCAGGAACCCGAGGTCGAAAAAATTTGTGATTCCCATCCTGATGGTGGTCTTCTCCTTGGCCGGCGGGATTTACGGCATGGCCGAGGAATCGATCCCGTTCGTTCTCATTTTCATCCCCCTGGCGCTTTCCCTCGGCTATGATTCCGTCGTGGGCGTGGCCATCCCGTTCTTGGGGTCGGCGGTCGGTTTTTCGGCCGCCTTTTTCAACCCATTCACGGTCGGGATCGCCCAGGGATTATCCGATATCCCTCTGTATTCGGGTTTGGCCTACCGCTTGATCCTCTGGGTATTCGCCACGGTGATCGCCATCGTCTTTGTGATGCTCTACGCAAAGAAAATCGCCAAAGACCCAAAACAAAGCCCTGTTTACGAGATCGACAGATCCCGAGACTATGCGGTGTCTGCCGACACGGCGAAGAACTTTCCTTGGGGTCCCGCCCAGAAACTGATTTTGCTCGTCCTGTTCCTGGGAATAGGCCTGTTGATCTACGGGATTCTGGCCAAGGGCTGGTACATGGAAGAAATCGCCGCGCTGTTCCTGGGCATCGGGCTCGTTTCGGGCATCATCGCCAGGATCCCGCCCTCGGAAATTGCCGTCCATTTTGTCGCCGGGGCCAAAGACGTGATGAACGTGACCTTGATCATCGCCGGCGGCAGGGCCATCCTGATCATCTTAAAAGATGCCGTGGTGCTGGACACGGTGCTCCGATTCACGGCCGGGTTGATTTCGGCCGTTCCCAATCTGATCACGGCCCACATGATGTTCCTGACCCAGGGCGTCATCAATTTCTTCATCCACTCGGGAACGGCCCAGGCGGCTCTGACCATGCCGATCATGGCCCCCTTGAGCGATCTTGTCGGAATCACAAGACAGACAACCGTCCTGGCTTTCCAGCTTTGCGAGGTCATCAACCCGATCCTGCCGACCTCGGCCGTGACCATGGGAGTCCTGGGAGTCGCCAAGATCCCCTGGGAAAAGTGGGCCAAGTGGTTCGTCCCGCTGATGGTCGTTTTGATCATCTTCAGCCTCATCGCGCTCGTCCCTCCGATTCTGATGAATTGGGGTCCGCTGTAGAGGCCGCAGCGGCGTTTCTCGGACCCAAATTTGCAGATAGAAATGCCCGACGGGTCCTGTCGCGGTTCACCCCCGGCGCCCCCTCGCGGTCTATCTTGTTTATTTTTAAGCAGGAGGATGATCGGCATCAAGCGCTCGGGTCGGCGGGGGGCCCCCGAACCACGCCACCCGTCGGGCGGGGGCTCTTTACGTTGATTTAATGGAAAGCAAAGCACTTTTGGTTTATAATCTGTTTCTATCGGCAAATTTGGGTCGGATAGCCGGCTTGACAAAAATTGGAGAATATGATCTTCTAAATGGAGAAATTGATATTTGTTTTTTAGCTTATGAAAGAGTTATTTCATTCGGCGCGGACCCAGAGAGGCCGCCAGGTCCCCAATTCAAGGAAGGAGAGATAACATGAGAAAAAGAAACCTCGGGATTTTCATCCTTTGTTTCGTGTTCTTGGCGGGTCTTGTGACCGCCCAGGACTCCCTTCAGACGGGAAACATCTCCGGGACGGTCGTCGACGCGGAAGGGAACGCCCTGCCCGGCGTCGCCATCACCATCACCGGAGCGACGATCCTCAGAGGAACGGCTTCCGCGACAACGTCCGCAACGGGCGCCTTCCGGTTCAATTTTCTTTCCCCCGGAACCTATGACATGACCTTCGCCCTGTCCGGATTCAAGACCGTCAAGAAAACGGGCGTGGAAGTCTCCGTCCGAAAAACGACGTCCATGACGGTCACCATGGAAGTCTCGGCCATCGAAGAAAATGTTACGGTCGTCGGGGAATCCCCTGTCGTCGACCTCAAATCCAGCACGATCCAGACCAACTTCACCCAGGCCATGCTGCAAAAGCTTCCCAGTGCGCGCGATCCGTGGGTCATCATGTCCATGACCCCGGGCATGGTCATGGACCGCGAGAACGTGGGGGGAAGCACGGCCGGCAACCAAAGCAGCGCCTATGCCCACGGCACCCTGCGCAACCAGACCAACTACAACATCGACGGCGTAAACATGACGGACGCCGCGGCCAACGGCGCCTCAGCCATGTATTATGACTTCGACTCCTTCGAGGAGATCCAGGTCGAGACCGGCGCCCATACCGCCGACATCCAGGTCGGCGGCGTCGTCCTCAACATGATCACCAAATCCGGCGGCAACAAGCTCGGCGGCGGGATTAGCCTCTACGGCGAGAACGACAAGCTGCAGTGGGACAACATCCCGGACAAGATCAAGAACCCCCAATACGCCAACGTCGGCACGGGCAACCCCTTGGATTATTACTACGAATGGGGTGGTGAGTTGGGCGGACCGATCATGAAGGACAAATTCTGGTTTTACGGCGCTTTCCGCAACACGGTCATCAACAGCTTCATCATCGGCTATACCCTGAACGGCGTCCCCCAGACCAACTATGCCTCGCTGACCCACGGCACCTTCAAGCTGAGCTTCCAACTTTCAAATAACAATAAGCTCATGGGCTGGTTCAACTACGACAATAAATACCAGCCCCACCGGAGCGCCTCGATCACCCGGCCGCCGGTGACGACCGCCCTCCAGGATTCCCCCTCCTATTTTTATCATTTGGAGGATACCTGGACGTTGGGATCGAACCTCATCCTGAATTTCAAGCTCGGCATCAACGATATGTGGTACCAAACCGGCAATCAGCCCGAAGTGGACATGAGCCAGCCCGCGGTCAGGATTTACTACACTACGCCCGTGACCGGAGGGTATGAGAACGCCTATTACAACTACACCTGGTACTATTCCGACCGCTACCAGCTCAACGCTTTCGCCAATTATTTCAAGGACGATTTTTTGGGCGGCAACCACGAGATCAAGGTCGGCTTCGAGTACCAGAACTCGCCCTTCCACACGACCCGAAAGCATCCCGGCAACATCCTCCTCTATTTCGACAATCCAGACCACACCAGCCCCTATCAGGTCTGGACCTTCCGGGAGGAGGTCTGGAACCAGAACGATATCGTCTACTCTGCTTATATTCACGACGTCTTCAGCTTGAAAAAACACCTTACGCTCAACTTGGGCTTGCGACTCGACAGCACTCACATGCACATGAACGAAACGGACGTGGCCGCGTCTCCCTGGACGGATTATTATTACACCCGAATGAACATCACGCCCATCTATCATCAGGATGCCCAGAAGAACGTGGTTTCATTCACTATGCTCTCGCCTCGGCTCGGCCTGACCTATGATTTATTCAACGATGGCAAGAACGTTTTCAAGGCTCATTTCGCCCGCTACTCCTATCAGGTCAGCTACGGCCCGGTGGACCAGGCCATCACCACGGGGTATTGGGAAGTGGATTACAGCTGGAACGACGCCAACGGCGACAAGCTCCCCCAGACCAACGAGTTCGGCAGCATCAAATACACCAACATCGGGCAGGCCGTCAAGATCAATCCCGACCTGAAATCGCCTTATACAAACGAAGTCGTCGTCGGGTTCGAAAAGAAGCTCGCCCGGAATATCGGCGTCAGCCTGAACCTCATCTACAGGGACACCCAGAGATTCTGGTGGTCGGACAACCAGGCCGTGGATCCCCAGCTGGACTACACGCCCAAAGACGTCCTAGACCCAGGACCCGATGGAGTTTTGGGAAGCGGTGATGACGGAGGAACGATAACGATCTACAACCTGGCCTCGGCCAAAGTGGGCGTGTCCCAGCCTTATGTCACTGAGAGGCCGGGCTACAAAACATCCTACCAGGGCGTCGAGCTCGTCCTGAGCAAGAGATATTCCGACCGCTGGCAGTTTATGGGCTCAGTGACTTTGGGCAAAACCAACGTCAAGCTGCCGATCGAATCCGTGGACGATCCCAACAACAGAACGTTTAACGATAATGCCGTCGATTCGAACGACTCGCCTGTGATCATCAAAGCCAGCGGCAGCTATGACCTGCCCTGGGGATTTTACGTCGGCGCCTTCTTCAACTACCGCGCCGGCTATCCGACCCAGCGGTATTTCAACACCAGCACAAGCCTCCTCAACCAGGGCCGGATCAGCGTCTCTACAGAGAAAACCGGCGCCAGCCGGTATCCCGACATCGCCATGCTAGACCTCAGGCTGAGCAAGGTCTTCAGCTTCGGCCGCTATGGAAAGATCGAGTTGATGCTCGACGGCTTCAACATCCTCAATTCGGTGACGACCCTAAGCTGGAACACCCAGTCCAGCAGCACCTATCATTTTATCACCCAAGTCCTATCGCCGAGGATTGTCCGGCTGGGCGTGAAGTGGAATTTTTAGCTTCCTGCGGATAAAAACGCAAGAATTGAAAAGGGGAACCCGCTTCGGGTTCCCCTTTTTTTTCGGCATCGCCTTTCAAAAGTCCGTTTTTTCCGATAACATAGTCTTCTGGAATCCCATGAAAAAAAGCCGGACACCGAGGAGGTTGCCTTTTCTCCTGTCTTGCGTCTGTCTGACCCCTCTCATCCTTCCTTTTTCCGGGCACGGCCGGACTGTTCCCGCGCCCGGGGGAAATCTCAACCTCCTGGTCATCACGATCGATACTTTGAGAGCCGATCACTTAGGAATTTATGAAGACGCTAATCAACCGCTCGTCAAAACGCCGAACATCGACCGTTTGGCCGAGAATGGCGTTTGGTTCAGGAACGCCTATTCCCATGTTCCCCTGACGCTGCCCTCACACTGTTCGCTTTTTTCCGGAACCCTTCCCATTTTCCATGGCGTCCGGGATAACGGCTACCGGCTCCCCTCTTCCACGGAAACGCTGGCAGAGATTCTCAAGAAAAGCGGATATCTGACGGCCGCCTTCGTCGGGGCCTTTCCCTTGGATTCTCGATTCGGCCTAGACAAAGGTTTTGATGTCTACGACGACCTCTATGGAAGCAAAAATCCGATCCGCGACCTGACCTTCGTCGAACGCCCTGCGGAAGACGTCAACCGGAATGCCCTAGCCTGGCTTGCCGGCCACAAAGACCAAACGTTCTTTATGTGGGTTCATTATTTCGATCCTCATGCACCCTACACGCCGCCCTCGCCGTTCAAAGAAGACTACCGCGGTCGAGAATACGACGGGGAGATCGCCTATACCGACGCCGCGATCGGCTCGCTCATGGAGAAGCTCGCGCAATGGAAATTGATGGACCGGACGCTCATCGTTCTTACCGCCGACCACGGGGAAGCCTTGGGGGAACACCAGGAAACGACGCACGGGATTTTTATCTACGATTCGACGCTGAGCGTACCCTTGATCTTTTTTCATCCCCGCCTGGCGCCCGTCCAAAAAACGGTTTCCGACCCGATCGGTCTCGTCGATATCGCGCCGACAATCCTGGATTTGATGGGACTGCCTAAAGGCGGGAAGATGCAGGGGACGTCGTTCAAGGATCTGCTTCTCGGCGGAAGGTCCCGTCCCCAACCCCCCGGCTATATCGAATCTGTGGCGGCAATGATGGATCGCAACTGGGCTCCCCTTCAGGGGATCAGGACCGCCGAATGGAAATATATCGAAGCGCCAATTCCCGAGCTCTATGACCTCAAGCAAGATCCGCAGGAAACTAACAACCTCATCCAAAAAAATCCCGGCCAAGCCCAGCGTCTCCAGCAGGAATTGAAAAACTTGATCAAAAGCCTTTCCTCCCCGGCTGCCTCGCGAGTGCTTCAGACAGAGAGGGACAAGGAGACGCGAGATAAACTGATGTCATTGGGCTATATTTCGGGCAAAGCTTTCGGCAGCGATATAAACCGGCCCGATCCCAAAACAATGATCGCTTTGGACAATCTTTTTAATGAGGCGATCATCGCCTCCGAGACGGGGAACCTGGAGAGGGCCGGCCGGCTTTACCAAGAGGTCATCCAGAAGCAGCCCAATTTCATCATCGGGTATGAATATGCCGCCTATAACGATTATAAGATGGGCAGGCTGGATGAGGCCGTCAACCTCCTGAAAAAAGCCGTGGATTCCGACCTTACGACAACGTCCCTGATTTCGAGGCTGGGCTTGTACCTCCAAGAAGCGGGACGGGCCGAGGAATCCATCCAAATCCTGGAAAAAGCCGTCGCCCAGGATCCGAGCTATACCGAAGCGTATAACTATCTGGGCGTGAGCTATTTTAAAACCGGACGGGCCGAGAAAGCCGTCGAGTCGTTCAAAAAAGCCATCCAGCTGGATGGCGACTACGCCATGGCCATGAACAATTTGGGCAACTGCTTTTTAACCCTCAAAGAATACGATTTAGCCATCGAAGAATATAAAAAAGCCGTCGCCATCGATGCCGGTCTGGCCTCGGCCTATAACGGCTGGGGAGCCGCCTGCTACAGGAAGGATTTAACCGACGAAGCTCTCAACCGCTGGGATAAATCGCTTCAGCTTGACCCTCGGCAGCCGGACACTTCCTATAATCTAGGCCGGGCTCATCTGAGGCTGGGCCATAAAAAAGAGGCCTTGAAATTCTTCGAACTTTTCATCCAGACGGCCTCGCCCCAAAAATACGTTACGGATATCGAAGAGGTCAAGGGCGTCATCGAACGGCTCAAGAAAGAAATTGGTGAGAATATTATCCGATGAACAGCGGAAAAAAGATTTTTCGGCTGGGGGTTTTGATCCTGGCCTCTCTGACCGTCCTTGGCGACGGCCGACAGAAGAAGCCTAAAACCGACCTCCCTCCCGTCCATCAAAGCTGGTTGGAAAAAGACGTCGTTTATATCATCTCCGCTAAAGAACGGGACGTGTTTCTCGCCCTTCAGACCGACCGGGAGCGGGATATTTTTATCGAGGCCTTCTGGAAACAGAGGAACCCGACGCCGGGAGCTCCCGAAAACGCATTCAAGAAGGAGCATTACCGCAGAATCGCCTACGCCAACGAATTTTATGGTCGAGAGACGACACGGCCGGGATGGCAGACCGACCGCGGCAGGATGTCCATCGTTCTCGGCCCTCCCCGCGATATCGCCGATATTCAAGGCCAGGGCACGGTCTTCCCCGCCCAGATCTGGTATTACGAGGGTCAAGCCCGATATGGGCTCCCCCCGAATTTCAACCTGATCTTCTTTAAACGGGACGGCCTTGGCGAATACGTCCTCTACAGCCCGATGCAAGACGGACCGGCCCGCCTGCTTGTCAACTACCAAGGCGACCCGACCAACCCGGAAGCCGCCCTGCAAAAGCTTATGAACTATGACTCCCGGCTCGGACGGGCCTCGATGTCGCTTCTCCCCGACGAATCCCCCGTTTTCGGACGGCCTTCCCTGTCCTCGGAACAGCTGCTCAACCAGATCGCCTCAGTCCCGGAACGGATGGTCGATGACAACTATGCCGAGGCGATTCTCAAGTACAAGGACTTCGTCGAGGTGGATTACACGGCCAACTATATCCCCAGTGATGCCCTGATCTGGGTGACCCAGGACAGGTCGGGGATTTTCTTTGTCCACTATTCCGTCGAGCCCAAAAGGCTGTCTGTCCTGACCGAAGGGGGCCAATACAGCCTGAATTTTGCGCTCAACGGCATCGTCACGGACCTCCAGGGGAATGTGATTTTTCAGTACGAGAAGAATATTCCTCTCAATTTTGGCAAAGACCAGGTCGAAGACATCGGGAAGACCTCTCTAGCCCTCCAGGACATGATCCCCCTCATCTCCGGAGATTTTAAATTCAGCCTCTTGCTGAAAAACACCATTTCCAAAGAATTTACCTCTTTTGAGAGCACGATCTCCATTCCACGGGATTTGACCACCCCTTACATAGGCCGGCTCATCCTGGGATATCGGGCGAAAAGCACCGCGCCTGCCGATTTCAACAAGCCGTTCAAAATCGAGAATATGCAGATTTCCTGCCAGGCCGGAAATGTTTTCCAGGCCAAGGAGAACCTCGCCGTCTGTTTTCAAGCCTACGGCCTCGGCCGTGATGTCTATGACCTGGGCAGCCTGAAATACGCCATCATCAAGGACGGCCAAGAATTTCTGACAAAAGCCAGGCCCCTGAAGGACATGGCCGGCTCCTATTTTCTGGAAGAATTTCCGCTCGCCAAATTTCCTCCGGCCACCTACAAAGTCAAAGTGTCCGTTTTGGACGGGGCAAAGAGAGAAATTCTGGGCGGGGCCCAGGATTTCCAGGTCTCATCCCGGGCCGACATACCGCGGCCCTGGATCATCTCCAAAGTGATGCCCGCCTCGCGCGACCTCGAATATTCCTATATTTTGGGCAATCAACTGTCGAACGCCGGAAGGCTGGATGATGCGGAGCGGTCTCTCTCAACCGCCTACAAACAAAATTCATCCCTGAAGTACGGGCTCAGCTACGGGCAGCTTCTTTTCAAAAAGAAAGATTATCAAAAGGCCAAAGACATCTTATCGCCCTATGCGGAAAAACCGGAAGCAAACGCCCCGCTGTTATGGACGCTTGCTGCGTCCTGCCAGGCCTTGGCGGAATATGACCTAGCCATCAGCTATTATAAAAGTCAACTTTCTCACGCCGGAGTCATCCCCTCCGTCCTCAATGCCATCGGAGAATGCTATTCGCGCCTGGGAAACTCCCCTGAAGCGCTGAAAGCCTGGGAAAAATCGCTGGAGATCAATCCCAACCAGGAATCCATCAAAAAACTGGTCGACGAGCTCAAGCGCAGGATGGGCTGAAAACGCTCTTCCGATCTAATGCCCCTTTTTTTAAAGAGTGAAGGGGATCCTCCTGCTGTCTCAGGGAATAACGATTTTTCTTTTGTCAAGGTTATATCGGCTTCCAGGCAACAAGACGTGGATAATCATGTTCGAGATCCCGATGGCCTTCGACGGAGAAATCTTGATTTTAGCCCGCGCGGCGTCATAAACCACGACATTCTTCTCGCCGATGACCTCAAATGTGTCATCGGGATTGACGATGATGGCCGTGGACTCGTCGATGCCGATGCCCAAAAGCTTGGGATTCTCGGCGACCAGGCTGATGAGCCGGTTATGCCTTTTACGGGTGGCGAAATGCTGGTCGACGATCGCCATATTGATGAACCCGAAGCCCGGGGCCGTGACCACAATCCCGGCCTGGAGCGTCTCGAATTCGCGGCCTTCCTTGACCTCCCGCCGTTCATCCCCCGTGATCATGACTTCGCTCATGACGGCCGCCCCCGCGCTTGAGCCGCCCATCACGGCGCCCTTCTCATAGATCTCCAGGAGCTTTTTATGGATAGGCGTGTTGAGAAGAACGGCAGTCTGGCGCGATTGATCGCCGCCCGAGAAATAGACGCCTCCCGCGTCATCCAGAATTCTTGAGCTGTCTTCCTTGAGGGCCTGTTCGCGGGTGAGGATATGGAATTCCACGTTTGTCGCACCCAGTTTCTTGAACTCTTCGACAAGTCCGGGCCCGACTTCGTTCGGCACGCTGCTGGCCATGGGAAAGACGACGATTTTCCCGCTGCCGACCTGCTGGGCCAGGGCTACGAACCTTTTCATCATGCTTTCGGGACGGTCCCCGCCTCCGATGATGAACAGATGGCCCTTGGATGCGGCCGGGAGAGAAAGACAAAACACAAACAACAAGAGGTTTAGCGTTACGGCTGTTTTCTTCATCTCATCCTTTCCTGATAATATAGACGTATTAACTTCGATGTCATCGCGAGGAGCGTAGCGACGCGGCGACCGCATGGGATTGCCACGCTCCCTTTGGTCGCTCGCAATGACCGTGTAGCCTTGCTTACAGCATTAATATTAGATTGGCCTTGTCCTCAAAGGCCTCCGGAACAAACTCCGATTGTGGGACGGGACTCCGTATCACTCTATATTAACATACAGTAAAGAACCCAAGTCCTGGAACAAACCCATCCATTTTTTCGCTTGTTCGTCGCCGCGTTCGGTTTGACCTTTTTTATCGTTCATCGTCGTCCGACTGATTTCAAAGTAGACGTTCTGGGCTTTCCAAAGATCAAGGTCCAAATGGAGTTCGGCCATCAACCGCAGCCTGTCGACCAATTTGTCCATCAACGAGAGATTGTCTCGATGGGTGTGGAACATTTCCATCTGAGACGTCAGCCATTGGCTGGCTACATACCGCAACCCGTCCTTGTCGAGTTGGAAGGAGAATTTTTTCACGTGAGCGATCAGGTCTCGAAGCCTCTTGAGATCGAGTTCGTCCTCGAGAAAATGCTTTTTCAGGTCCGCATTCATGATGTATTCCGCCGCCAGATGGAACGGGGCGGGAATGGGATAGCCGAATTCGCCCAACATATCCATCACGGCAGAATTCGCCTTGTAGACATCGCGAAAAGATCCTTCGATCTTGCCGATGGTTTCGGCAAGGATCTCTCGGATGATCCGGCGCTGTTCATCTTTAAAGAGATGCCATAAACAATAATTGTCAGGGCCAAAATGCCGCATCATCCGTTGGAGGACTTCGGTCATGTTCCCTTTTTCGAAGGCCTTCGTCATATCCGCCTGGATGCAGGCATATTCCTGTTGATCATCGATGACCCGGACACCACCGCTGATATTCAGATCCCCAAGATACAGAACGGCATAGCTGATCGATTTTTCTTCCCAGGTGACGTCGGAAATAATCTTGACTCTGCCCAGCGCCAGATTGAATCGGCCGGCTTCCTTTTTAACGCGGGCTTCATTTTCGACCGTGTAACAATAGAGCGATGCCCGGCGAGGATATTCCGCAAAAATGGAAGAGATTCCATAATGGGCCGTGACGCGAAGCAAATCGACTCTGGCCGGCTTGACCAAAAGGTCATACACGGTTTTTCCGTTGTCATAGACGTTGCTGGGAGCCTCGGCCATTGTATTCCGGAATTCCTCTTCCAAAGGAGTCCCCCACAGCTCCTCCCCGGTCTGGATCGCTTTCGAGGCGTATTGTAAAACTTGAGTCGTCTCGATGTCCGAAATTTCACTGAAAAACCAGCCGCAGCTTGTGTACATCAACAGGCAATTCCGCTGGAGGTCCAGCAGCTTGAGAACCTTGACATTTTCTTCTTGCGAAAGCTCCCGTTTGGCGTGTCTCTCCAGGAAGTTTTTGACATTGTCGGACGAGCCGTCATGGATGACGTCGACATATTCGTTCCGGGCCGCCCATGGATCTTTGACGTACCCGGCAGCCTCCTGTTCAAACAAGGGACTGAGCCGATCGCGCAATCGATCAAAGGCTTCGCGCAAGGGCTTGCGCCAGGCCTGCCTCCAGCCCGGCTTTGAGCGGGTCGTATCGCCGCAGTCGTCACGCCACCGTTCGATACCATGGCTGCAGCTCCACGAAGAATTCTCGACAATCTCAGCCTGGTCTCGCGGCGGATGGTTGGCCAGGTACTCGCCGTAATTGGTGAGCCTGGCCGCGTTCGTGGATTGGATAGAATGGAGGCAATAGGACAACGCCATCTCGCCGTATTTATGATGATGGCCGTAAGTTTCACCGTCCGTTGCGACATGGACGAGCTGAGAATCATCGGCGGCCCCTGAAAACACTCCCAGCAATCTTTTGGCCATGGCCCCGCCGTCGTTGAGGAGTCCGCCAAACGCGATGTCGTGCGAGATCGGTCCATCATAAAAGAAGAGAGTGATTGTTTTGCCGGAAGGCAGGCCGCAAAGATAGGGTTTGGTCGGATCGAGAGAGTCCTTGGCTTCGTGCCATCGACCGCCTTTCTCCAGGGGCTTTGTCCTTTTCGCCTGGGAAGGAGCCAGGATCGTGAATTTGATGTTATGTTCGGCCAGAACTTCGAGCGTCTCCGTGTCGACGGCCGTCTCGGGAAGCCACATTCCCTCGGGCTCTCTGGCGAACCGTCGGATAAAATCTCGGATGCCCCAGACGACCTGGGTCTCTTTGTCCCTCCGGTTGGCCAATGGCATGATCATATGATTATAGACCTGGGCGAGCGCCGAACCATGTCCGGAAAAGTTCTGCCGGCTTAGTCGATCGGCTTCGATGATCGCGCTATAGACATCGGGCTTGTGTCTGGCCATCCACGACAACAGGGTGGGGCCGACATCGAAGCTGATCAGGGAATAGTTGTTGATGATGTCGATGATTTTGATGTTGGCGTCGACGATCCGCGAGGCCGTGTTGGGCGCGTAACATTCGGCTGTGACCCGCTCGTTCCAATCGTGATACGGAGAAGCGCCGTCCTGAAGTTCGACGTCGTCCAGCCAGGCATTCTCTCTCGGCGGCTGATAGAAATGGCCGTGGATACAGATGTATTTTCCCATCTACACTTCTTTCCGAGGAGTCCCCTTATATTTGAAGAACACTACGCTTAAAGGCGGCAGGGTCAGCGAAAGAGAACAAGGTCTTCCCTGAGCGGCCGTGGGGGCTGCTTCGACTCCCCCAAAATTTCCCTGGCCGCTCCCGCCGTAGATCGTAGAATCGCTGTTCAAGACTTCCGCCCAAAATCCGCTTCTCGGCACGCCGACCCTGTAACTTTGGCGAGGCACGGGCGTGAAGTTGCCGACGACAAGAATCATGTCGCCCGTTGGACCGGCCTTCCTGATAAAGCTGATGATGCTGTTTTCCCAGTCGTGATAATCCACCCATTCAAAGCCGTCCCTGTCGAAATCCTTTTGGAAAAGGGCCGGCTCCTGACGATAAAAGCGGTTGAGGTCCTTGACCCACGCTTGCAAACCGCTGTGAAATGGATACTGAAGAACATGCCATTCCAAGCTTCGCTCGTGATTCCATTCGGACCACTGCCCGAGTTCGTTTCCCATGAACAGAAGCTTTTTGCCGGGGTGGCCGTACATATATCCGAAAAGGGCCCGCAAGTTCGCGTAGCGCTGCCATTCATCTCCGGGCATTTTGCCGATGAGGGCCCCTTTCCCATGGACGACCTCATCGTGGGAAATGGACAGGACAAAATTTTCGAAAAAGGCATACCAAATGCTGAAGGTGAGCTCGTGATGATGGAACTTCCGAAAAACGGGGTCCTGCGAGATGTATTTCAGCGTATCGTTCATCCATCCCATGTTCCATTTCATGCCAAAGCCCAGTCCCCCCGCATAGACAGGCCGCGAGACCATCGGCCAGGCTGTCGATTCCTCCGCGATCATCTGGACATCCGGGAATTCTTTATAGACCGCCTCATTCAATTTTTTTAGGAAAGAGATGGCCTCGAGGTCTTCCCGGCCGCCCAACGGATTAGGGATCCATTCCCCTTCCTTTCGCGAATAGTCGAGATACAGCATCGAAGCTACGGCATCGACCCTCAGCCCGTCCGCGTGATACTTCTCCAGCCAGAACATGGCGCTGCTCAATAAAAAGGACCGCACCTCATTGCGGCCATAATTATAGATATAGCTTTTCCAATCGGGATGATAGCCGCGCTTGGGATTCTGGTGTTCAAACAGATGCGTGCCGTCAAAATAGCTCAGCCCATGTTCATCGCTGGGAAAATGACTCGGCACCCAGTCCAGAAAGACGCCGATCCCGTTTTGATGGAGCGTATCAATGAGAAACATGAAATCCTGAGGCGTCCCATACCGGCTTGTCGGCGCAAAATAGCCGAGTGATTGATAGCCCCAGGATCCGTAAAAGGGGTGCTCCATCACGGGAAGAAATTCGACATGAGTGAAACCCATCTCTTTCACATAGGCGGCAAGCTGCAGGGCTGTCTCGCGGTAGGTCAGAGGCCGGTTTCCCTCTTCGGGGACTCGTCGCCATGAGCCAAGATGAACCTCGTAGACGGAGATCGGCCCATGAATGGAATTGTTCCTGTGGCGACCCTTCATCCAATCGCGGTCGCCCCAGTCATACTCCAAATCCCAGACGATGGACGCGGTTTTAGGAGACACCTGCCATAAGAAGGCATAGGGATCCCCCTTGTCGACTTCGTAACGACCGTGATGAGAGACCACGTGGTATTTATACATGACACCGGGAGTGATCCGGGGAATGAACGTTTCCCATATTCCCGATCCGTCCCATCGGACATTCATCGGGTTCGCCCGCGGATTCCAGCCGTTGAAATCTCCGATCACGGCAACGGCTTTGGCATTTGGAGCCCAAACGGCAAAATGCGTTCCTGCCGTTTTTCCCATGATGACCGGATGGGCGCCCAATTTTTCATAGATCTTGGCATGACTGCCCTGCTTAAATAAATAGATATCCATATCCGTCAGACGGATTTCGTCGTGTTTCTTGAATTTCAAAATGACGTCTTTCATCGCCGTCTCATCTTTCGTGGAGTCCTAGCTTCAATGATTGTTTGGGATGAGTAAAATTCCGTATACTTGCCCCTTGGCTTTTTTCATCCCGATTTTGGGCACTTCGTGATTTTCTTAATACCGGCGGAAACTCACCCGGACTTCTTTCTTGTCTCCGACTCGGCCAGGGAAATCCATATCTTCGTCGCATCCTTCCGTAATTCGATTTTGTCTTCTCTGGCCAGCCAACCGACGGCCTGATAAACGACCATCGATTTCTCTCTCAGCAGCTTGGGCACTTGGGCGATATTGAGCTCTCCTTTCGCTTCAAGAAGCATCCAGATTTTTCCAGCCGTTTCACCGATTTTGTGTTTCATTGTCCCTTCCTCCAATCCTGAACTATTGGAGTCTTATAATTAGTATATGCCAGATCATGCCTTTTTTCAATTCAAATGTTTCGAAAAAGCTTCTTCCAATCTTTATCGGAGCACCGATAGCCGAAAAAAAGCAAATTTTAATCGTCAATTTTCGATCTTTCCTAACTCAAAAGAGGAGTAAAGGGAGCGCGCCCGAGAGGATTTGAACCTCCGACCTTTGGATTCGAAGTCCACCGCTCTATCCACTGAGCTACGGGCGCAGGAGAGCATCATATTATATCATCGGAAGGCCGGGGTAAATGGGAAGAAATTGCGGAATATTCACCGACTCTTTCTCTCATCCCTTCTCCCCCTTTAGGAAGCACGATATTCATAGGGGAAGAAATGAAAACCCAACACCCGGATGGGGGTCTTGGGCAATTAAGTTGACAACATTGAGTCCAATGGGCCTCCGCGGCCCCAGATAGGCTGCTCAGTTTGATTTCAATGATCCGTGAGAGATATATTAGATGGGATTTGGCTAGGAGGATCACGACCATGAAAACTCACCTGCCATTCATTCTCGCTGCCGTGTTCTGTGTTGCTGCGCTCGGTTCCACGCGGTTACTGGCCGCTGACATCGGCCAACTCCAACGCGATTTCGAAAAGCCGCCCGATGATGCCCGGATCATGGTCCGCTGGTGGTGGTTCGGGCCGGCGGTGACCAAACCGGGACTGGAACGCGAAATGAAGATCATGAAGGAAAGCGGCGTCCCTTCAACATTAAACCCGACCAGCCGATTTAATTGCTCGTAGTGTCGGGGAAAAGCAAAATCACGGTTAAGGGAGGGAAAATCCTGATCAATGACAAATCGGAGAGCCGGGATCGAGTGAGACGGTGAGGCCTACGGCATCGTCTCTCTTATCGAGATGACCGAAAGCAAAGAGCTCCAGGGACTTGACAGCGGACATACTATCGTTCATACTAATGGTATGAAAATTGCCATCTCCATCCCCGAAAGCATTTTTCGGGGCGTCAA
>Ga0315294_10001825_pt1 | contig 23369 bp, 20 predicted proteins | sample YL17G13_40_MG_FD_203626 | JGI IMG/M metagenome (GOLD analysis project Ga0315294, IMG submission 203626) | Sediment microbial communities from Yellowstone Lake, YNP, Wyoming, USA - YL17G13_40 | ecosystem: Environmental > Aquatic > Freshwater > Lake > Sediment | place: USA: Wyoming | collected...
GAGCAATCCGACGGTGCGCGCGAACACACGCGACATTACCCGCGCCGACGCGCCGCTGTGGAGCGGCAGCCTCGCGATCATCAGCACGATCATTTTCATCTTCACGCAGAACGCGTGGTACTGTCTGATCGTTCACCTCTTGCTTGATCAGGGTCTGCGCGGCATCATCGGTTTTCCGCGCGGGCACCCATACGAGAAATAGAGAAACCCGTTTTCCGCTGAAGGCGAGAAAACGGGTTTCCGTTTTCAACTGAGGGATGCCCACCCTTCGCTTACACTCAGAGTAAACTCCGGGTCGCTCCTATTTGATCACGAACGACAACACAATCAACACCGCGAAAAAGAAACCCGCGAACAACGCGATGCGTCTCAGATCGCCGTAGATGTGCGTATAGTCAAACGTCAGCGGAGTTACGGGGCGCGCGCTCGATGGCAGCACACGCGCGGGCGCGATGGCTTCGCTCGCGGACGCGCCTGCAACTTCGACATCACTCGCGGGCGTTTGGGCAACCGCCGCGCTGCGGCGCATCGCGGCGCGCTGTTTCATCTTGCGAGTTTTCTTGGGCATGGACTAGCTCCTTCAATCATTATTCCACGAACGACATCGATTATAAACGAAATACGAAAAAACGCCAAGTTTGAAAGAAGACTGCCGTGTCATTGCGAGCGAAGCGAAGCAATCTTCAAATCGGGACTTGGGGGATTGCTTCGTCGCAAAAACCGCTCCTCGCCGTGACACATCCATCACGGCGCGAGTTCACCAATCACAATGTAGCGATGCGTATCCACGCGGTACGGCGTGCACGTAATCAGCGTGACGACGGGTGTCTTCGATGGTGCGAGCGGAGTGAGATCCGTTGGCGCGACAACACGCTTGGTCTTGACGACATAGCGAAACGACGTTGCGCCTGCGTAGACCAAAACATCTTTGCCGATTTCGAGTTTCTCCAAATCGCGGAACGGTTCGCCGTACACGTCGTTGTGACCCGACAGGATCAAATTGCCGCGCTCGCCTGGATTCACCGATCCAACGCGATGTCCGATTCCCTGCTTCAATTCCTCCCAACTATCCCCTTGCACGATGGGCCAATCCACGCTGATCGCGGCAATCACCATGCGCGTCGGCGAGCGCGGACCCGGCGTTGGCACGGGCAGCGCGGCAATCGCGCGCAGTTGCACGCCGAGCGCGGGCGGCGCGGCTTCGGGTGCAAACGAACTGCCTGGCAATTCGGTTAGCGGATTCGACGGCGGGAACGACGAGCCCGGTAATTCTTGCCCGCCCGAACTCGCGCTGAGCGTCGCGTTCGGCGTCACCGTGAGTGATTGCACAACTTCTTGATTGAGCGATTGCAAATTCGCCAGTGAGCCGACGATGATCAGCAACAGCCCCAGCACCGCGAGAACTTCAACAACAAACAGGACGCGGTCGCGGAACGATCCGCGTTTTTTCGGGCGCGCCTCTTTCGCCGATTGCACTTGATCGGTCGGCATTACTGTCACAGGACGGAATCGCCGACCGTCCGCGTTCTCCGCGAATTGCTTGGCGCGCGCAATCCGTCGCTTTTGCTCGACGAGCGATTCAAGTTCTTCGAGGGAAAGTTCGTCTACAGAACGTTTGTCAGGCATACCCGATTATTTCTTCGTCCGCCGATCCTGGCGCTTTGTGCTGACTACCCTTTTGGCAGCCAATTTTTTCTTGCGCGTCACAGTGGCTTGTCTGTTGACGCCTCGATGCTTGCGCGTCAATGCCACTTTCTTTCGCAACATCCGCGTTGAACGTTTGGCGCGCACAGAACCATTCTCCAATTCGTCAATCACGCGCTCCATCAAACTCACCGCATCGCGCAGCGTCGCAGTATCGAACGCGAATTTCGCGCCCGCAGTCGCGTAAAGTTGCGGGAGCGGCACGGTGCCACCCAGCGCGAGCGCGCGGCGATAACTCGCGACCGCGACCGCCTGATCGCGCAGCGCGTTCGCCCACACTTGCACCGCGCCCAACTGCGCGAGCCCGTACTCGACGTAGTAGAACGGCAACTCGTGGATGTGCAGTTTGCGATGCCAGCCCGTCATCATTTCGGGTTCGAGTCCGCGCCAATCCACGCCGACCATGAAACGATCCCACTGCCGCGCCCACTCCGCATCGCAATTCGACGCGTCCAGCGCGGCGTCGGGATTTTCGTAGACCCACTGCTGAAACGCGTCCACGACTGCCATATAGGGCCAAAACAGGATCTCGCTTTCCAGATGTTCGATGCGCGCGCGTGCGGCATCCGCATCGGAGTAGACGCCGCCGCGATTTTTCGTGAGGTACGGCGACGCGAGCAATTCCATCGCCATCGACGCGACTTCGGCAAATTCCATTCCGACTTGACGCTGCGGCGCGTACGGCAATGGGTATCGTTCAAAGTTGTGGAACGCGTGACCGCTCTCGTGCAGAATCGTTTGCAAATCGCCGTGCAAGCCAACCGCGTTCTCAAAGATGAACGGTCGCTTGGACATCGGAAAGTTGGTGCAGTGCGCGCCGGGCGCTTTGTTCTTGCGATTCTCCAAATCCAACAACGATTCGCGCACCATCGCCGCGAAATATTCGCCCAGTTTCGGATCGACGCGATTGAAAATGGACGCGGCAATCGTTTTCAGTTCTTCCCCCGTGCTGAACGGCTTGAGCGGCGCGCGTCCAAGCAAATCAACATCCAAGTCCCAGGGTCGCAGTGACGACAAGCCAAGGCGCTGGCGGCGCCGTTCGTAGATGCGCTTCGCCGCAGGCACGACCGCTTGTTCAATCGCGCGATGGAACGCGCGGCAGTCGTCTGGTGTGTATTCGAAGCGATGTAACTGCTGCCACTTGTACGCGCGATAATCGGGCTTGTCCGCGTTCGCGGCGATCTTGCGCCGGAGCGACAAAAATTCCTTCCAGAGATCATTGATCGCCTGACGATCCGCCAACTGCCGCTGCATCGAAGCGCGCCACGCGCGTTCGCGCGTCGCGCGGTCGGGGTTTTGGTAGACGGGGCGCAGTTGCGCAATCGTCACCTCTTTGCCGTCCCACGCGACCGTCTGCGCGCCGATGATTTTTTGGTACTGCGAAACGAGTTTCTGTTCCTGGGTCAGCAAAGGCAGGTTTTGCTCGCGAAACAATTCCGCGCTCGCGCGCATCTTCCTCAGCGGCATCTCGAAACCTTTTGGCTCAAGCCCGCTCGCGAGCAATTCCTCGCGCAGTTTTTGACGCGCGGCTTCGGCTTTGGGGAAGATGTCGTCGAGGAACGCGTTGAACGCTCGCTCCGCGTCTTTGTCCGCCGTGTTCTGCACTTTGGCGAGACTCAGGCGCGCGTACGTTTCGCTGATGCGTTCGTCGAGCGCGCTCCAATCAGCGAGCCATTCGCTCACGTTCTGCGCGCTGAGCGCGCGCATGGCAAGATCGTGAAAGTGCGGTTCGATTTCTTGCCACGACCATTGCAGTAGCGTGGATGCCTCTTGGGGCAGAAAAGCAAACATTCAGAACTCCACTAGATATGATATAATTGTGAACAACAATTCTACAATAGAGCAAATGCTATGCCTGCCAATTTGCATGCCCGAATACTTCGGCAAGATGAAACAACACAAGCCCTAGAATTTGTGAAAGGGATCTCGCGTCTTTCTGACCTTCAGATTACTTGGATGATAGAAAAAATCAAGGAGTCAAGTAGTACATGTCTATCTGATTCTCACATCATCTTATCTTGCTGGAACAAATCGCAACTAAACGGGCTAATAGCATTTCGGAAACGTCCACTTACTGTTTCTACCTACGAGATTAGTCTGATAGTTGCATGGCCCAATGACGCTAGAAATGTGCTGAGAGTGATGTTAGAATCTCTCACATCGATCTTACGGAATAGAGGATGTGTCCTAATGTATACTGAAGTATGTGCATCGCCAGACTGCGAAACGGTCCGAGATGCATTAGTAGAAGAGGGATTTTCGTATGTCGGCAGTATCCCTCATTTGTACGGACTGGAAGTCGGCGCGATTTGCCTCGTCATGAACCCCTAGAAACACAATCTCCTGACCTCTCAGGATGGAGAGACTAAAACATGTCACTGCCTGCTAATGAGAGATTAGACATATATCCAACCATACCTGATGACCGACCGCGTATACTTGAAATCACGCACACATCAGGTCTTTTCTCAAACGAGGAAATCCGTTGCGTTACCGAGTTGATAGACGACTACTTTCAAAAGGCAGCAATGAGTCCTTATATGTTTCTTTCGTGCAGGGCAAGGGCCAATCCTATTGGATACATTTGTTTTGGGCATCGAGACATGACCAATGGAACCTTTGATGCATACTGGATGGCCATAGATGCTAAATACAGAAGGATCGGTGTTGGGAAACGCCTGATGTTGGCTACTGAATCCCATGTCATTGAAATGGGAGGGCATCTCTTGACCACAGAAACATCCGATAACGATATTTACTCACCAACAAGGACTTTTCTCCAATCAATTGGATTCGATGAAGTAGCACGCATTGCAAATTTCTACAAACCGAATGAGGGCATAGTAATGTACGCCAAATATCTAGGCGATGGTTACGCGATCAAAAAGACAGGTATATTGCCAAGACAACCCAAATAGCGAGAAAGCCAAGACTGACGATGGACAGGGTTTGGTATATCCTTAGAACTCGGGCACCTCTCGGCAGCTTGAGTTTCTCGTTACCGAGCATCACCTCACCTTTACTGAAATATTCGTCTCCAAGCTGAAACGTATTAATCGGTGCTAGATACTTCCCCTCCAGGTATTTGATTTGCTCCGCCCAGTAGTTGTAAAAAGCTTCGCTGCGTAGGATTATTATCAACCAAAGAAGGTTTGCTAAAACACTAACTGCACAAAATGCTAGGTAGAATTCTTTTGGCGTAACCGTCGGGGACGGTGACTGGCTGGGGCGAATTACGCCAAGAGCGGTAATCATGGCCCCATTTATCACTAAGAAAGCCTGATTCCGACTCCAAAGCATCTGTTCTTCATGCTCAATCAGGCCCACGAGCAATTTGTATGCTTCGAGGGGTAGCTCAGATGATTTCTTGGGTCGCCGAAAAGAAGGGGGCATGGTTCTAATCACTCCTTCCGTAATCAAATCCAGAACTGTTTAGAGTGTGCCACTTTCCCGCCTCGCGCAACGTTTTCAAGTCCGCCTCAAACTCCGCAACGTCATAGTGAATCGGAATTTGCCGACTGGAGAGCAAGGATTGGAATTGAAACTAACTCATCTTTGCCAATTTGCTTGCTTGACCAAGGGTCAGTTTTTCTTTTTGGTAAAGCAAGATCGCCAACTCTTGCATCAACTCGGTTGGCGTCATGCGAGTGGCTTGCACGGTTTCATCAGGAATCACAACACTCATCCTTCACCTCTTGCTTTCGCGGTTCGCCCAAAGATCATCCTGTCCTTGTGTCACCGATTATACCCTCATCGCCGCACGCGCGCAAGAGCCAACTCCCACACGCGCGCCGCCTCGCGCACGCGCAAGAGCCGCAATATTGCGACATACACCGCGCCTGCAACAATCGTCGCCGCGAGCACTTGTAGCAAGACCGGCCCAAACATCTGCGCGATGACAAACGCCACCGCGCCCATCGCGATTGACGCGACGATCACTTTCAGTGTCAGCGCGACCACACCTTGCCGACCAAACCCACCCAGCCGCGTGCGCGTCAGCCAGAGCATAACAAACGCGTGTCCTGTCAGCATCGCCGAATTTGCAATCACCAAGCCGATCATTCCAAGTGGCTGCACGAGTGCGAGCGCAACGGCGAGATAAATACCGACTGCGACGAACTGCACGACATTCGGCAGGAAAGTATTTCTGCGCGCGTAGAACGCGAACACGAGTGGCTGATCGATCGCGGCGAATGGCAGACCGATCAAATAGAATTGCAGCGCCAACGACGTCCAGTACGTATCGTTCGGCGTGAACGCGCCGTGCTCAAACAACAGTGCGACAATCGGACGCGCGAGAATGAACAAGCCGACCGTTGCGGGGAGAATCAGGAGGAGGACGAGTTTGATGCCGAAGGCAAGAGTGGATTGGAAGTCGGAGGTTGGAGGTTGGAAGTTGGACTGTTGACTGTCTACTGTTGACTGGCGACTTAATTCTGGAAGTATGGCAAACGAAATCGCAGTCGCAACCAAGCCAAGCGGAAACTGCACCAGCACCGTCGCGTCCTGCATCCACGCGAGTGATTGCGGTCCCGTGTGCGACGCGAGGTTGCGATCAACCCCGACCGCGAGCACGCTGATACTCAAACCCGCGACGACGGGCGCGTACAATTTCAGAATCTTACGGAGCGCGGGATGCGTGAAATCAATCGCAAAGCGATAGTGCATGTCGCGCAGCGCGGGCAGTTGCAAAATGACTTGCGACGCCGAACCGACCAGGATGCCGATAATCAAACTCGTGATGCCGAAAATCGGCGAGAGCGCGAGCGCGACGAGGACGATGCCCGCGTTGTACGCGGCGGTCGTGAACGCGGGATACGTGAATCGCTTGAGCGAATAGAGCAAGCCCGTGACGATGCCCGACATGCCAAGGAAGAACACGGCGGGCAGAACGAGTCGCAACATTTCGACTGCGGCGCGCTGCAATTCCGCATCGTAGCCACTGCCGAGAATCCAGACAAGTTGCGGCGCGAAGATTTCGAGGACGAGGACAGCGAGCGCGAGAAAAATCGCAAGAACGTTGAGGACAATGCTCGCGACACGCCACAACTCATCGCGATTTTCTTTCGCGGCAAAGTCAGAGAAGACGGGGACCAGCGCCGCGCTCACCATTCCGCCGACAAGAAAATCGTACAGCGTTTGGATGATCGTCGCGGCAACGCGAAAGACGCTGACGTAGCCCGTCGCGCCAAACAGGTACGCGATGACCGTCTCGCGCACGAGTCCCAGCACGCGGCTGACGACATTCCCCGCCGCGATGATTGCCGCCGCGCCGACGACGCCTGTTGGTTCTTTGGAGATTGGAGATTGGAGATTAGAAGTTGGAGGTTGGAAGTTGGAAATTTGAAGACTCCGTGAATTGCGCGTGGCGAGTGGCGAATTGCGCCAACCCAAGTATCGCACTATCCAACTACACCTGCCCTAGCGGGCGGTGCAAGGGTTGCACGATTGCACTAATGTCCCACATCCGACAAAACGCGCAGCGCCCAGGCGCGCTCGTCGGTTGACCGCACAGTTCGCACGCGTGCAACTCTTCAACCTTGTTGAATTGCTCGAAGGCACCTTCGCCGCGCGCGCGGAGGAATTCGAGATAGTAACTTAGTTTCGCGCCAGGCGATTCGGTTTCGAGTCGATTCAACAGCGTCTTGTAAAAGTTGGTGAGGTTGCCAACCGCGTGCGGACACTCGTCGTAAATGTACTCGATGCCGCGCACGAGCGCGTACGTCGCGGACTCCCGTTCGTAGAATCGGCAGAACGGTTTCACTTTTTTGACGAGCCCTTCGCGCGACGCGGGCAGCACAGGCGCTTGCCGCGCGAGATAACCCGTCTGCCAGCGCAAAGTGTTTTGAAATAGCACCGCGATTTCATCGTCGAGGTTATGCCCAGTCGCGAGTACCGCGTAGCCCTTCTCCAGCGCGAGCCGATTCATCACGTAGCGTTTCGTCAACCCGCACGCCGCGCAGGGCCGCCCTTGTCCGCGCATTTTCGCGCGCGCGATTTCGGGAATCGTTTTGCCGTACGTTTGCGGAATGTCATAGACATGGAGAGTCGGCGTGTGTGTCATTGCGAGCGTTTTTTGCGAAGCAATCTCCAAGTCGCTGCTTGGGGATTGCTTCGTCGCTTCGCTCCTCACAATGACAGACGAGAGAAACGCGCGCGTTTTTTCCAGCGACACGTCCGAGTACGGCAACGGCTCGTTGATGCCGAGCCCGATATACAATCCGTCCGCTTGATAGCCGAGACGCAGCAACACATCCCAGAGCGAGAGCGAATCCTTGCCGCCGCTCACCGCGACGAGCACGCGCTCATCGCGCGTGAACATCTTGTATTTTTCAATCGCGCGGTCGGTCTGCGCCAGCACCCACTCTTCGTAATGTTCCGCGCACAACGAGAGTTTGTGGTGGCGCATGTTGATGACCGCGTTCGTGCCGCACTTTCTACAACGCATCATGCATTCCCATTCGTAGGGGTGACCCTGCGTGGTCGCCCAGGGCAGACACGTACATCTGCCCCTACATTCCCCCCGACACCACCGCCACCAGCTTCACCTCGCCCCCTTCGCGCAACACCACATCGTCCGTCACGAGTTTGCCGTTGACGACGACGAGCACCGATTCAGGGTCGAGTCCGATTTTCTTGATGGCATCGCGCGCGGTGATGTTGGCTTTCAGTTCGTACTTTTTATCACGATAGGTGATTTGCATAGCACGATTGTACACTAAACGATGAGGATGGTCAAAAGCCACGAAGGACGAAAATCCGAGCAAGAGGACTCAACCCGCGCAGCGGGTTTTCCGCCCAATAGCCGTCGAATTCTATTCGATGGCGTATCCCGCGACGAACGCCATCGGTTGGCAATCGTTCGATAGCGCACGACCAACGCCATCGGTTGGCAATCGTTCGATAGCGCACGACCAACGCCATCGGTTGGCAATCGTTCGATAGCGCACGACCAACGCCATCGGTTGGAAACCGACGGCTATCGCGCCGCAAACCTGCTTCGCAGGTTCACACCACGTTGCGCCTCCCGCGCAATCAAGGTATAATGACGGTGGACGAAAGACGGACGACCGAGGGCAAAGGAGTCGTGCAATGAAGCACTTTTTCGTCAGTTACACGGGCGCGGATCAGCAGTGGGCGGAATGGATCGCGTGGCAACTCGAAAACGCGAGCTATTCTGTCGCGATTCAGGCGTGGGATTTTCGCCCTGGGTCTAATTTTGTGTTGGAGATGCAGCGCGCGGCGAGCGAAGCCGAGCGCACGATTGCCGTTCTCTCGCCGAATTTCCTCGCGGCGCGCTTCACGCAACCCGAATGGGCGGCGGCGTTCGCGCAAGACCCGACGGGCGAAAAGGGAACACTCGTCCCTGTCCGCATCCGCGAGTGCGACGTTGAAGGATTGTTGCGCGGCATCGTTTACATTGACCTCGTCGGCGCGGATGAAGCGACTGCGAAACAAAAATTGCTCGCGGGCATTCAGCGTGGACGCGCGAAACCCCAAACCGCGCCGGCGTTTCCGAAATCCACGACACCCGCGCCGCCGTTCGCAGGACGACAGCCCGCCATCTGGAACCTCCCCTTCCACCGCAACCCCAACTTTACGGGACGCGCGGAATTGCTCCAGCAACTCCGCGCCACACTCACATCGGGCGCGACGACCGCGCTCACGCAAGCCATTCACGGCTTGGGCGGCGTCGGCAAGACGCAACTCGCGGTCGAGTACGCGTATCGTTTTGCCGCCGATTACGACATCGTTTGGTTTGTGCGCGCCGAGACGACGGCGAGCATCGCGTCGGATCTCGCGCTCCTCGCACAACCACTGCAACTCCCCGAACGGAACGCGCAAGACCAAAACATCGTCATTGAAGCGGTGCGCGATTATTTGCGTCAGCACGAACGCTGGCTCGTCATTCTCGACAACGCCGAAGAGCCAAAGGACGTGCGCCCATTTCTGCCACAGGGACGCGGTCACGTCCTCATCACGTCGCGCAATCCAAACTGGGGCGCAACCGCGCACACGCTCGACGTGCTGGTATTACCGCGCGACCAAGCCATCGAGTTTTTGCTCACGCGCACCAACAGCCCCTCCCCTGTCGAAGACGGGGGAGGCGGGGGTGGGGGTGCCGCCGCGCAACTCGCGGACGCGCTGGGTTGCCTGCCGCTCGCGCTGGAGCAGGCGGGCGCGTACATCGAAAGAAACGGCAAGACGCTTGCCGGGTATCTGCAACTCTATCGCACGCGTCAGCGCGAACTGCTCAACCGTCCGCCCGCAACCGATTATCCCGCGACCGTTGCGACAACCTGGGAAATTTAGTTTCAGCAAATTGAACGCCAAGCCCCCGCGAGCGCGGGACTGTTGAACCTGCTCGCGTTCTTTGCGCCTGACGCGATTCCGCGCGATGTGATTGTGGCGGGCGCAGAGCATCTGCCCGAACCGTTGCAAGCGGCGGTGCGCGACGAAATGCAAATGGACGGTGCGGTGGGAATGGCGCGCCGCTATTCGCTCCTGCAAGTGCGCGAGGGGACATTCTCGATGCATCGGCTTGTGCAAACGGTGGCGCGCGACCGAATGAGCGACAATGCGCTCAAGCAGTGGGCAGAAGCCACCGCAACGATTGTAAGCAATACGTTTCCATCTGGCGACTTCACGAGTCACCTTGCATTGTGGGACGTATGTGCGCGATTGCTCCCGCACGCGCTTGCGACCGCCGATTATGCCACCGCGCTTGGCGCAGTGCCAGAAGCAACGGGATACCTCTTCAACCAAGCCGCGTTGTACCTGCAAGTCCGCGCCCAGTTCACCGATGCCAAGCGACTGTTCGAACGTGCAATTGAAATTGGTGAGGAGGCACTTGGCAAAGAACATCCAACAGTCGCCATTCGCGTCAACAATCTCGGCAGCGTCCTGCAAGCCCTCGGCGACCTCGCGGGCGCGCGCGAGTGCTACGAACGCGCACTTGAGATTGACGAAGCCGCCTTCGGTCCCAACCATCCCAAAGTCGCAACCGATGTCAACAATCTCGGCGGCGTCCTGCAAGACCTCGGCGACCTCGCGGGCGCGCGCCAATGCTGCGAACGCGCACTCAAGATTAGCGAAGCCGCTTTCGGTCCCAACCATCCCAAAGTCGCCATCCGCGTCAACAATCTCGGCAGCGTCCTGCAAGACCTCGGCGACCTCGCGGGCGCGCGCGAGTGCTACGAACGCGCGCTCAAGATTGACGAAGCCGCCTTCGGTCCCAACCATCCCAACGTCGCACGCGACGTCAACAATCTTGGCGACGTCCTGCGTGTCCTCAACGGCCTTGCGGGCGCGCGCGTGTACTGCGAACGCGCGTTGAAAATCTTTCTACAATTCTTGCCGGAGAATCATCCCAACATCAAGATTGTGCGGGAGAATTTGGAGGCGGTGGAGAGATTACAGCGGACAAAATCGAATTAAACGGACAAACCCACATTGTCATTGCGAGCGGTTTTTGCGAAGCAATCCCCAAATCGTAATCGGAGATTGCTTCGTCGCAAAGAACGCTCCTCGCAATGACAACGCATCCGTTCAATCCGCACTTGTCCGTTGTCATTTTCCCGCCGTGCGTAGGGGCGACCCTGCGTGGTCGCCCTGCCTCCGCGTCGTCGCCGCGTTTCCATCGCACGCAAAAGGGCAGACACACAGGTCTGCCCCTACAAACACCCTCGCCAAACAAAAAGGGCACGCACACCCTGGCATTTGCGTTCCCGCCAGGGCAAGTGAGGCGCGCCTCTACTGTTTACTGATCACCGTTCACTGTTCACTGCCACTACGCCACCGCAATCAACACCAACCCCACCACCATCAGCGCCGCGGCAAAGACGCGCAGCGCGCCCAATTGCTCTTTCAAGAACAGCCAACCCAACAGCGCGCCCATCACCACACTCGTCGCGCGAACAGAAGCGACGTAACTCGCCGCCGTCATTGACAGGCCAATCAGCGCGGCAAGATAACTCCCCACCGTCGCAAAACTCGCGATGAGGATGCGCCGCCAGTTCATCCGAAATTCGCGCGCGGTGCTTGCGCGATTCGTTCGCGACAACACGAACGGCATGTAGCCGACCGCGATGCTCGCGTACACCCACCAGTTGTACACCATCGGCTGGGCGTACCACACGCCGATTTTGTCGAGCAAGGTGTACGCGGTCACGCAGAGCGCGGCAAGGAGCGCGATTTGCGTCGGACGATGTTTTAGCGCGCGCAGGGGTTTCGACCAATCGCTGAGCGATGGCAACGATGCGAGATAAATGCCGCCAATCAACAGCGCGATGCCGCCATAGCCGAGCGCGGGCAAACGTTCGCCCAAAAAAAGTGCACCGAGCACCGCGATCAAAAGCAACGGCGCGCCGCGCGCGATTGGATACACCTGCGAGAGGTCGCCGTCGGCGTAGCCGTACGTAATCAAGCGCGCGTACGCGATTTCCGCGAGCGCGCTCGGAACGAACACGACCCAGGTTTCAAGGGGCATTGCGAACGACGATTGCGTTGCCACGAACGCGCCGTACCACGCCGCGCCGATGGTAACCGACCACCACAGAAACGCCGACGAATCGCGTCCCCCTTTGAAAAGAAAATTCGAGAACGCGTGCAGAATCGCGGCGATGAGAACGATGAGGAGAGCGAGGAAAGGCATAGTGCTCAGTGACACAGTAGGACAGTGGACAGATTACTGTTTCACTGTCCTACTGTCCACTGTTTACTGGTTTTTCTCCTCCAATTTTCGCTTGAACACCTTCCCTACAAACGTCTTGGGTAACTGCTCGCGGAACTCGATGAGGCGCGGCACGGCAGACTCATTCAAGCGCATCCGACAAAATTCCACGAACTCTTCAGGCGTCGCAACTTCGCCTTTGCGCAAGACGACGTATGCCTTGACGAATTGCTGACCACCCTCAGGCGGCACGCCCGCGACCGCGGCTTCCAGCACTTTGGGATTTTCGTACAACACTTCTTCCACATCGCGCGGGTAAACGTTGAACGTGCCCGCGAGAATCATATCCTTCTTCCGATCAATGATTTGAAAATAACCCTCCTCATCCATCCGCGCGAGATCGCCTGTGAACAACCAGCCATCGCGCAAAACCTGCGCGGTCTCGTCGGGACGATTCCAGTATCCGCGCATCACCTGCGGTCCGCGCACCGCGAGTTCGCCGATGGCACCGACGGGCGCGTCCTGTCCCGTTTGCATATCCACGATTTTCGCGTCCGTGTCGGGAAACGGCACGCCGATGGTGCCCGTCCGGCGCTGACCGTAAATCGGGTTCGCGTGCGTGACGGGACTCGCTTCGGTCAAGCCGTACCCTTCGACGAGATTGCCGCGCGTCAGTTTTTCAAATTCCTCTTGCACTTCGAGCGGCAGGGGCGCCGCGCCGCTCACGCACGCGCGAATGGATTTTAAGCCGTACTTGCGGACGTTCGGAAAATGATTGATCGCGACGTACATCGTCGGAACGCCTGGGAACAACGTCGGCCGATAGCGCGTGATGACGTTCAGGACCTCGCGCGTCGAAAAGGTCGGCAGGAGAATCAACGTCGCGGCAATCGAAATGCCCAGATTCATCGCGGTCGTCATACCGTAAATGTGTGAGAACGGCAAGACGCACAACATTCGCTCGGCGCCTTCGTCAATGTCGGTGATCCAATGCCGCACCTGAGCCGTGTTCGCGACGACGTTCGCGTGCGTCAGCATCACGCCCTTTGACAAATCGGTTGTGCCGCTCGAAAACTGAATCAGCGCGAGATCGTCAGGCGCGACGTCAATCGTGGGCTGCGCGTTCGAGGCGCGGACGAGCAACCCTTGAAACGCGAACGCGTCGCGTTCCCCACGCAAATCAATGCGGTGCCCTTCGCGCGCTTCGCGCACAATCGTAAAGAGCGCGCGGCGCAGCGGCGAAAAATATTCCTTGATGTTCGTGACGACGACACGCTTGAGCGGCGTCCCTGCTTTGACGATTTTGATGAGCGGATAAAAGACGCTCAGCGCGATGATGGTCTCCGCGCCCGAATCGTTCAATTGATGCCCCAGTTCATCCGCCGTCGAAAGCGGATTCAGACTCACCGCGATGGCGCCCGCTTTGAGCGCGGCATAGTACGCGATCACCATCTGCGGCGAGTTCGGCAAGAGCAGCGCGACGCGGTCCCCTTTCTGCACGCCGAGTTGCATCAGCGCGTTCGCGAAACGATTGACCGCGTCGTTCAACTCACGGTACGTCAGCGCGCGGTCGTAGAAGATCAGCGCGCGTGTGCGCGGATGGTGGCGCGCCGCCGTATCGAGAAATCGAAACAACGGTTGCGACGGATACGCGAGCGTGAACGGCACGTCAGGTTCGTAGTGCTTGAGCCAGGGACGCCGCTTGATCAAATCGGCTTTTTCGTGCTCGCGTCCTTCGCGCCACGAGACCGCGCTCGCGCCGATGAAACGCGCGCACGCGCGATTCACCGCGTCGGGTCGCTCAAGCATCACGAGGTGTGCCGAGACGGGAATCTTGGCGATTTGCGCGCCAGGAATCAAATCGGGTACCGCGTCGTATGCCGATTGCTTGAACACAATGTCGCGATGACCGATGACGACGAGCGACGGTGCGCGCAATCGCGGAAAATAATCTCGCCCGTGCCATTTGGAGAGCGTGCTGTGAAACATCGCCTTCAAAACGAACGCGGGCGCGGCGAGCGCTTTTGGAAACATCGCGCGAATCGGTTCGGCGATCACGAGCGGCAGATGAAACGCGAATTTCAAGAGCGGACTGAGAACGAAATCCACCGACGTGCTGACGAAGATGAGGCGATCCACGCGTTCGGGATGCCTCACCGCGTACGTTGCGGCAATCGCGCCGCCAAACGAATGACCCAGCAAAATAAATCTCGGCGGAAAATTCAGCGCGCTGACGACGCGCTCGACATCGCCGACGAGATCGTCCATCGTGTACCCCATCGTCGGGCGATCCGACAGACCGTGCCCGCGCAAATCCAGCGCGACGACGCGGTTCTTGTCGGTGAACTCGACGAGTTGATGCTCCCATTGCATCGCGAATCCGCCGAACCCGTGCAGGAACAACAGCGTTCGTTCGGCGGGCGAGCGTCCAGCGTCGATCACACTCAAGCGGACGAGCGGCTCGGTCGAAACCGTCACTTCTTTGCGATAGAGTTCGAGATCAAGCAGAGGCATTCGTCACCTCAAATGAATTTTTGATTTTCGATTCGTGATTTTAGATTCTTCCCATTAAGGGATTTGCCAATGGAAAAGCCTGTCGACGATAAGTCCAAAATCGAAAATCTGAAATCTTAAATTCTTGTGAGCCACCACGCCACACGCGCGGGAATCCATTCCTCCAGCGCGCGCCAGGGCACCAGCATATCCCGTTTGACGGGAAATCGCTTGGTGAATTTCCACGACGGCGTGAACGCGCGTTTCTTGAGGTACGCCGTGACACGCGCATCGTTCTCTGTCGTCTTGGGTAACCTGCTGCGAAACAGCCCGTTGTCGAGTACGCCGTCTTTGCCCGCGTCGCGTCCTGCTTCCTGTTCTGCCCACTCGCGAATTTCGTTGAACGGCTCGATGCTTGCCGCCATGGCGTGCTTGCCTGGCTGCGCGAGCAGAATCGGGTGCGTGCCTTCAAGCACGGGCTTGCCGCCTTCGGCTTCCGCGGGACCGAACATGCCGTGCCAACTTGCTTCAACCGCGACGACCTCGCCGTTTGCGCCGACGAATGTCCACGCGTGTTCGAGTTCGTATAGATGCCCGATGTCCCAGTCCCACCACAGCGCGTATTCAATCGCGCGCGTCGCGCGATAGCCCGCGCTGCTCCACTCGACGCGGCGCTTCGGAAATGCGAGCGACGCGTCCTCGTGATCAAAAATCGTGTAGCCGACCGCGACAATCGTGAACGGCTCACGTTCGTCCGCGAGGATGATCGGCGCGTAGCACGCGGCGAGATCGCGCGCGTTTTGGTCTTGGGCAACGTGCGGCAGTTTACTTCCGTCCATTACCTCCTCGTGATTTGCGGTTCACACATCACGTTTTACGTCCCCGCCATCCTGACACAATTTCGCCCCTCCTGCTTCGCGCGATACAACGCGTCGTCCGCGCGCTTGAGCCAGTGGTGCGTCGCCTTGTAATCGTCAGGCGCGAGCGCGGCAACGCCCGCGCTGATGGTGACAACGCCGGGCGGCGAGTTGGTTGGATGAGGTAACGCGAGCGCTTCGATCTTTTTCCGAAAGCGGTCTGCCACAATCGCAGCATTCGGTTCGGACTGCTCTGGCAAAATGAGCAGGAATTCTTCGCCGCCATAACGATACGCCGTGTCGCCATCGCGGCAATTATTCGTAATTGTCTGCGCGATGGTTTGGAGCACTTCGTCGCCTACAAGATGGCCGTAGAAATCATTGTACGTTTTGAAATTGTCCACGTCGCACATCACGACGCAATAGTGCTTGTTGTAGCGCTCGGCTTGCCCGACGATGATGGCTAAATCTTCCATCAGGCGCAACCGATTGCCCAATTGGGTCAACGGATCGGTGCGACCTTGCTCGAACAATTTCTCATTCAAGCGCTTGAGTTCGGTTTGTTGTTCATCCAAACGCCGATGCAGGTCGGTGATGCGCGCGGCGACGAGCAACCGTGCGCGCAAGTCATCCGGATCGAAGGGCTTGGTCAGATAATCGTCTGCGCCCGCTTGCAAGCCCGCAAACGATTCCTCGCGTTCGCCCATCGCGGTCAAGAAGATAAAATAGGTGTACCCCGGCCTGGGTGTTTCGCGGATGCGCCGGCACAATTCGATGCCACCCAGCCCAGGCATTACCCGATCGCTGATCACGACGTTCACGGATGCGTTTTGGTACATATCCCACGCCTGCGCCCCATCTTCCGCCACCAGACATTCGTGGCCGAATTTTTCGACGGCGATTTTCAAAATCAGGCGCGGGACGGCATCATCTTCGGCGATTAGAATTATCATGTTCGCTCCTCCGCGAATAGTGCCCTGGTTCGATCTATTGCGCTACCGCACTGTCAATAGCGCGGCGTGCACGCGCGCCAATTCCTCTTCAAGCCGCGCGCCCCAATCCACCGCGCCGGTGAGAGTACCTGCCTTCCCCAGGTTCTCTAATTCCAGGCAGACGCGCGCGGCGCGCCGCGCACCGACATTCGCGCTGCTCCCTTTGAGCGTATGCGCGGCTTTAGCCAGCCGCGCCGCGTCGCGAAATTCGATGGCTTGGTGGACCGCCGCTAATTTTTGCGGCAACTCACCCAGGAACAAATCAATCAATTGTGCGATAATGTCCGGCGCACCGGGTTCTTGCAACTCTCTGAAGTTATCCAGCACCGCAGAATCCAGAATCGGTTCCTCTTCGGCAGTGGGCGGAACGACCGCTGGTGGCACGGGCGCGGTCACATTGAGCGGAATGGCAACCGGCATCGGTTCAGCCCGCGCCGTGGATCCAGGGAGCCATCGCCGCAGAGTCGCGTAGAGTACATCCGGCGTAATCGGTTTAGCGAGGTAATCATCCATCCCGGCAGCGATACACTTGTCGCGCTCGCCGCGCAACGCATGCGCGGTCAGAGCGATGATCGGCGTGTGTCGCGTCGAACCCTCGCGCTGACGAATCGCGGTCGTCGCTTCAAAGCCATCCATCTCCGGCATCTGACAATCCATCAAGACGATATCGTGCGCCGCGCGCGCTAACGCGTCTACCGCTGCACTGCCATTGCTCACTATCTCAACCTGATACCCACGTGCTTGCAGCATAAAGACCGCGACTTGTTGATTCACGACGTTATCTTCGGCGAGCAAAACGCGCACGCCCTTGCCTTCTTCTTTCGGCGCGCGCGGCAATGCCGGCGCGCCTGCCCCCGCCACAGGTGCCGTCACGCCCAGCACCGTAATCAGACAATTGTATAATTCCGATTGGCGCACGGGCTTGACCAGGGCTGCGTCCAAACCCAATTTCCGCGCCGCTTCGTCGCCGCCGATGCGCGCCACCGAAGTCAACAAAATCAGTCTGATCGCTTGCAGCGCGGGATCGGCTCGCACTGCGCGCGCCAGACCGACACCGTCCATGCCCGGCATCTCCATATCGAGGAGCGCGACGTCGAATGGTGCACTCGCCGCGGCGCCGCGCAATTTTTCCAACGCTTCTGCCGCGTTCGACGCGCTGCCCGGCCGCATGCCCCACGCGATGACTTGATGATGCAACACGGTGCGATTCGTCGCGTTGTCATCCACGATTAACACGCGCACGCCTTGCAAATCAGCCGCCACCACGGGTTGTGTGAGCGCATCCGGCGAGCCCTGCTCCAATTGCACCGTGAACCAGAACGTGCTACCCTCTCCCGCCCGACTGTCAATCATGATCTGCCCGCCCATAATTTCGACGAGGCGTTTGGAAATCGCCAGCCCCAAGCCCGTGCCGCCGTACTTGCGCGTCGTCGAAATATCGGCTTGCGAAAAGGGCTTGAAGAGGCGCGCTTGTTGTTCGGACGAAACGCCGATGCCGGTGTCCTTCACCGCGAAACTCAAGGTTACGCGGCGCGCCTTCGTTTCGAGCAGTCGAACGCTCAGAGCCACTTCGCCGCGCTCGGTGAACTTGAGCGCATTGCCAATCAGGTTCGTCAGCACCTGCCCCATCCGGAACGGATCGCCGCGCAGCGCAGTTGGCACATTCGGATCAACCGATACGATCAACTCCAATCCCTTTTGGTACGCGCGTTCGGCGAACAGCGCGCCGATGCTCTCGATGACCTGGCACAGATCGAAATCGGTTGTCTCTAATTCCATTCGCCCCGCTTCGATCTTGGAGAAGTCTAAAATATCGTTGATGATCGTCAGCAAGTTCTCGCCGGAAAAACGAATCGTCTCGGCGTATTGGCGTTGCTGCGCGTTCAGCGGCGTGTCGAGCAACAAGCCGGTCATGCCAATCACGCCGTTGAGGGGCGTGCGAATCTCGTGGCTCATCGCGGCGAGGAACGCGGACTTGGCGCGGTCGGCGGCTTCTGCTTGTTCGCGCGCTTGCACCAAATCGGTAATGTCATGGTACAAGGCAAGCACACCGACTTGCTGACCTGCCACAATTACAGGAACGCCAAAGATCTCAACATCGACCAAGGTGCCATCGTATCTGCGGCGCCGACCTACGCCATGCACCATCCCACCCTGTATAACCTGTTGGGTGTACGCACCTGCCTCCGCGCGCGTCGCTTCGTTCGTCACTAGCGCGTCGAGTTCACGTCCGATCACTTCATCCCGCGTGTAACCAAACAGTTTTTCAAACGCAGGATTGCATTCAGTCACGCAATGATCCTGGTCAAGCGTGACGATGGCAACTGGGCTGTTGGACACTAATGATTCGAAGAACTGCTTCTGCTTCGCGAGGTCTGCTTCGGCTTGTTTGCGCGCAGTAATATTACGACCCGCACCTACCAGTCCAATGATATGCCCCTGGTCATCGCGGATCGGTACCTTTGTCGCCAAGTTCCATATCTCTTGTCCCGTTCCCATATCCCGTCTTTGTTCTTCTTTATTCAAAATTGGCTCACCCGACTGCAACACTTTTAGGTCATCGGCATACAACCTCTCAGCCTGCTCCCGTGGATAAAAGTCGAACGCATTCTTACCCAGGACATCTTGTTGATTCTGCGCATTCAAAGCACGCAAATGGGCAGCATTGTTTACCAAATATCTGGTTTCGATGTCTTTGACAAATATGTAATCTGGCACAGCATCGATCAGCGTGCGCAACAGATTCCGTTCCTTCGCAAACGCCTCTTCCGCTTGCTTGCGCGCGGTAATGTCTCGCGCAATGCCGAGCAACCCCACGATCTTTCCCGTGTCGTCACACAAGGGAACTTTGGTGGTCAAGTTCCAGACAGGTCGCCCCGTACTCTGTGCGATTGCCCGCTCCTCGCGATTGACGAGCGGCTGACCTGATTGCATGACCGTCTGATCATCTGCTCTAGACTGTTTGGCCAGTTCTGGCGAGAACAAGTCAAAGACGGTTTTGCCGACAACGGCTTCGGGTGAAGCAACCCCCAGAAATGCCGCGTGCGCTGAATTGCTCAGGACATAGCGACTCTCTGTGTCTTTGACGTAGATCAAATCGGGTAGATTGTCAATGAGCGTGCGGAGCAGAGTTTGTTCTTTTGCCCGTTCTTCTTCAACCCGTTTACGCTCGGCAACATCTCTTTCGAGTCGCTTGTTCACCCGCGCCAACTCGAACGTGCGCTCGACGACTCGCTCATCCAATTCCGCCATGATCTTGGCGACTTGGTTGCGCTGTCTACCTGCGACGTACGCGAACAGTCCGAGGAAAAGTGAGTCCATTATCCAATGCAAAGGTTGAGTGGCTTGTGCTTGCAACACCCCCGCGAGAGAAAATGGCAAGCCCCTAACCACTACGTCGAGAATAGTGGCAATGAGTGGGAAGCAAAATCCGAAAAACACGCCAAACAAAGTATACCGGAGGGTGTAATTGATTTTGATTTGTCGAGTTGAGTCGCGCATAGTTCTTTTCTCTTTCGGTACCAACGAGAAAGTAGACAGGGACAATCTACTTTTTACTTGTTTACCTGTTTACTTGCCTACTGGTTTACCCATTTCTTTTTCCACTCGCCCAACCAACTCCAGCAACTCGCACGTCGTCCGGACTTGGTAGGTGGGCTGGTCGCTGCTACCGTAGTCGTGCGCGTAACGTTCGTTCCAGTGAAACCACACCGAAATCAAGCCGAGATGGTTTGCGCCGCGGACGTCGCGCGTCAACCGATTGCCGATCATCAGCACGCGCGCGTAGTCAGGCGACGCGATGTCAAGCCAATCGAGCGCGGCGCGGAAGATGCGCGGGTCGGGCTTTTCGCAACCGACCTCTTCGGAAATCGCGAGCGCGTCGAAGAGGTTGTACAGGTTGTGCTGATGCAAAACATTCCGCGCGGTCTTGGGTCGCGTGTCGGCGACGAGCGCGAGTTTGTAACCGCGCGCCTTCAGCGTTCGCAACGCGTCGCCCATCCCGTCCACGAGATCAGCGCGCAGGGTGTTCCATGCTCCGTCCTTAACCTCGGTCTCTTCCTGCATGATCACATCGCCAAGGTCGAAGCAGAGGGCGGCTATGTTCATTGCTTTTCGTTCTTGGCTTGGGGCGTTTCGATTCGTCGCGCGCTGATCAAACCCCAATCGTCTTTGTGACTCGTCACTTCGGAAAAGCCAACCGCCTCCAACATCCCACGATATTCGGCGAACGTGTACGTGTCGCCGTCTAGACTGAACAGCAGCATTTCGATTCCTGCCATCGGCACTTCGCCAGGGCCTTTGTGGTCTTCATCGGCAATCGGCGCGGCGATGACGACGCGACCGTCTTTCGTGAGCGCCTCGTACGCTTTGCGAAACATTCCGACATTCTGCTCAGGACTCGCGTAACCTGTGATGTTCCCGAACAAAACCAGATCGAACGCGCCCGCGCGCACTTCGAGGTTCAGCGCGTCGCCGATGACAATCGTCACTTGCGCGCTGACGCCCATCGCTTCGGCAATTTGCTTGGTGTACGGCAGAACCATCGCGCGATCGATCGCGCTGACACGCACACTCGGATGACGCTTGGCGAGCGCGAACGACAAAACACCCGCGCCGCATGCGACATCGAGGACCCGCAATCCTTTCGCGTTTTCCGACGTGATGCCCTGTTTATCCCACAGCGCGCCCGCGCTCTCGGCTTGCTTCTGCCAATCCACCAAGAAGGACGCGGCATTGCCCGCCTTGATCGGTTCGAACGCCTCGCTGAACCCAACGGGCTGAATCGCCTTGCCTGTCCGAATAATTTTGCTCAATTGCCCGCGCGCGTCCCAAGCGAAATCACCGAGCGTCGCATCGCCAAAATACGCGGGCTTGCCTTTCACCAGAAACGCTTCGGCAGTCGGGGCAAGTCCGTACTCATTGCGCTGCTTGATCAACATTCCAATGAAGACCAACGCGTCGAGCAAGAGGCGCGTGCCGCGTTCAGTCATCCCACCCAGGCGGGCGAGCGCAGGCACGGTGCGATGTCCCTCCGCGATGCGCGTGAAAATTTCCAACTCGAGCGCGGCTCTTAAGACCGCGGCTTTGGAGAGACCGAATGAAATATCGTCCAGGACATCGCGATTGGGAACATCGTCAACGCGGGTGGCACGACGAGGCATAGGCAACTCCCTGAAAAGTAAACAGTCAACAGTGATGCGTGATGCGTGCTGTTCACTGTTGGCTGCTCACCGTTCACTGTTTACTGTCCACTGAATCGCGGCGCGCGTTTTTCGACAAACGCTTTCACACCCTCACGGTGATCCTCCGTGTGTCCCGCGATTTCTTGCATGGACGCTTCGTATGCGAGCGCGGTGTCCAAATCCGCGTCAAGCGCGCGATTGAAAGCACGCTTCGTCAAACCGATGGCACGCGTCGGCGCGTGCGCGAGTTGCTTGGCGAACTCAAGCGTCTTGGGCATCAATTCGTCCGCTTTGAAAACGCGATTGACCAGACCGTACCGCAGCGCTTGCTCCGCGTCAAGCGGCTCGTTCGTCACCGCCATTTCCAGCGCGCGTCCCAAGCCGACGATGCGCGGTAACAAGAACGACGTCGACGCGTCGGGCGCGAGCGCGATGCCGATGAACGCCATCCGAAACTTGGCGTTCTCCGCCGCGTGACGCAGATCGCAGGCGCACGCGATTCCGAACCCCGCGCCCGCCGCCGCGCCGTTGATCGCGGCAAGAAACGGTTTTTCGATGGTACGGATGCGCGCGACGATGACATTGTAACTTTTGCGGACGTGGTCGCCGAAAGGAATCGCGCGCGCCGATTGGTAGTACTGCAACAGTTGCGACAAATCCTGCCCCGCGCAGAAATTCTTGCCCGCGCCAGTGATGACCACCGCGCGCACTTCCGCGTCGCGCTCGACATTCTTGAGCGCGTCAATCGTCTCCGCGATCATCGCGTCGTCGAACGCGTTGCTCTTGTCGGGACGATTGAACGTGATCGTCGCGACGCCATCCGCTTGGTCGTAGAGTAAAGTTGAGTACGGCATTGGATTACCTCCTACGCCTCCATCGGTCCCGAATCATCGCGACCTGGGTTGATCGTCGTCGCGCCAATAGGTTGGCGCACCCACAGATTCAAAACATCAATCCCTTCGATTTTCTCCAGACGCGCGCCGACGATTTCCACCGTGCGTCGCAAGCCGTCCATCTGCCGATAGTCCAGTAGGATCGGACGATGGGTGCTCCATGCACGCTGACACCGTTCCAGCAATTGATTGCCATTGAACGAACGCACCTGGCACGCGGCAGGCAAGTACGGCGCCGCACCCTCGAGAATCGAGAATGCCCACGGATCGGCGACGAGATGAAATTCGGGCGTCGGTCCCTCGACAATCGTAATCAGTTCTGGCTCAGTCGTTTCTGCCACGAACTACTTTCCTTTCCATTGCGCCTTGCGTTTCGCGAGGAATGCGTCCATCCCTTCGCGCTGATCCTCCGTCGAGAAGAGGAAATAGAAATGCCGCCGCTCGTAATCGAGTCCTTCGCCCAACGGTAACTCGAAAACTTTGTTGACGCACTCCTTCGCGAATTGCACCGCGACGGGCGCTTTCGACGCGATCTCGCGCGCGAGTGCTTTCGCTTCTTCGAGGTACGACTCGAC
>Ga0315294_10001826_pt1 | contig 23368 bp, 19 predicted proteins | sample YL17G13_40_MG_FD_203626 | JGI IMG/M metagenome (GOLD analysis project Ga0315294, IMG submission 203626) | Sediment microbial communities from Yellowstone Lake, YNP, Wyoming, USA - YL17G13_40 | ecosystem: Environmental > Aquatic > Freshwater > Lake > Sediment | place: USA: Wyoming | collected...
GCCAATATACCTATAATTGCTATAACTACCAAGAGCTCTATCAGGGTGAATCCCTTCTTTTTCCTCTTTATTAGAAACATCTTCCCTCCCCCCTTTTTTTATCATTAATAATAGATGCTATATTAAGTTAATAAGAAAGTTACCACAGGACTTATATCCTGTCAAGCAAAATATGGCTAATTAAAAAGCACTTAAGATATTTTGCTTCAACCTTAAGTGCTTTTCAAGAGGTTAATTCTTTTTTCATCATTTTTTAATTTACTACCGATGGCCATCCTCCGGGTGCGTTAAGAATATCTGTTGTATTAAGGTCTCGCGGTGACGCTGTTCCGACTGTGCCTTCCCACTTTACATGGCCGCCTATAAACAGAGCGTTTACACCATCAATGCCGTGGTTGACGCCGGTTCCTGCTGTTAGCTGGCCGGTGCTAACGCCTCTGTCGGATGCTATTACGTCCCCCGATGGGCTCGTTTCGCCTTGAGCAGTTTTATAACCGTAGCTTGAGTTGCTAAGAACTTTTGACGCGCTTACGCTCGCTAAACCTGCCTGGCCTGATTTTCTTGAGTCGCTCGTACAATCCCATACTTTGGTGGTATCAATGTAATCACTAAAAAGAGCGCCCATGCTTGCCTGGCCTAACGTGGCGGAGGAAGGAAACGCTTCATTATTATCCCCCGCGTAGAGATGCAGCGCTAGACCTATCTGCCTTAAATTGCTGGCACAGTTTGTGCGTCTTGCCTTCTCACGGGCTTTTTGCACCGCAGGAGTAAGGAATGCCGCCAATATACCTATAATTGCTATAACCACTAAGAGCTCTATCAGGGTGAATCCCTTCTTTTTCCTTTTTATTAGAAACATCTTTTCCCCCCCCTTTTTTGTCGTTAACATCATTAATTATACCAAACCGGTATTGTCATAAGGTTACCACATAATATCTATTTTGTCAAGCAAAATATGACTTATTTTTTGCTTTGAAACGTCCTTAAGCGCCAATATGGGGCCTTTTTTGGGGATTATGGCCAAATCTTTCTTCCCGCCGCCAAAAGGGTTGGTTTGTTTGCTTACCTTGTTTACTACCACTATATCCAGGTTCTTAGATTTCATCTTCTTCTTGGCATTCTTGATGTGGTTATCGCTTTCGAGGGAATACCCTACCATGATCTTCGAGCCTTTGCGCCTGCCGAGTTCGGAAAGTATGTCCGGATTTTTCACAAGGCGTAAAAGATATTCTTTTTTTGAGGTTTTTTTCAGCTTCTTCGCTGAAAAGGCGGCGGGCCTGAAATCGGCTACGGCGGCTGTCATAACAACGCAGTCCGCCCGGCTGAAATACTTTAATGCCGCGTCTTTCATATCGAGCGCTGTCCTGACGGGGACAAATTTCACGCCCTTGGGAGGCTCGAGCGACGTGGGGCCGCTTACAAGTATGACCTTATGCCCTTTGTTTTTAGCGGCTTTGGCAAGTTCGTAACCCATTTCGCCCGTCGAGTAATTGGATATATATCTTACGGGGTCTATCGGCTCTACCGTCGGTCCTGCTGTGATGAGGAAGGTCTTTTTTGATTTCGGCATATTATTTAAGCGCCTTCTTAACGGCTTCTATAATATCTTTTGTGTCGGCGATATGCCCCATGCCTTCGTAGCCGCAGGCGAGATACCCGCGTTTTGGGGCAACAAATTTATAACCGAATTTTTTCAGCTTTTCGATATTTTCCTGAACGGCTTTGTGGGTGTACATATTTTCGTTCATGGCGGGGGCAATTAATACCGTCGCTTTGCTGGCCAGGACCGTCGCGCTCAGGGCGCAATCCGCCAGCCCGCATGCCAGCTTGGAAATCATATCGGCAGTAGCGGGGGCTATCAATATAACATTCGCCCACTCGGCTAAAGAGGTGTGGTAAATATCCCATTTTTCGCTCACGCGGAACATATCCGTAACGACTTCATTGCGGGATATGGTCAAAAGCGTCAACGGCGTTATAAAATGTTTGGCGTCCGGCGACATCACGACTTTAGTATCGCATCCGAGCCTTCTCAAGTGTCTGATGATGTCGCAACTTTTATAAGCCGCGATGCTCGCGGTGATTCCTATCAGCACATTCTTGAGGGGTTTCTTCACTATTTTGCGCTCCCGATTATCCTGTAAGATACTTTGCCTGCTTTTATCTCTTCAAGCGCTACTGTGGACGCCTTCATCCTGGGGCTGACATCCACAAGCTTTTGGCCTGTTTCGCTGATTTCTATGGCCCGGCGAGCGGCAAGTAAAACAAGTTTGTAAATACTGTCTGCCCTGCCTAATAAATCCTCTACCGGAACATACGACATATCCTTATCTTCTACCATGTTTCCCTTCTATTAACACAGATGGCCACAGAATCGTGCTAAATTAGCTTGTTTACAGATAATCGCAGAAAACATGTAACATCTGTGATCATCTGCGTTCTCCAATCTGCGCTAATCTGCGATTTTCCGCCTTTCGGCTTTAACAACCGCTTCTAATTGTTCTATAGCATTCTTTATGCTATCGTTGACTACCGTATAATTGTACATCGGTAGATAAATTATCTCTTTTTGGGCCATTTGAATCCTTTTTCTTATCTCTTTCCCGCTGTCCGCTCCCCGCCGCTTCAATCTTTTTTTGAGTTCATCAAGAGAAGGCGGCAGAATAAAGATAAAAACCCCGTTCGGAGACAGCTTCTTTACTTTCATCGCCCCTTTTACGTCGATGGCGAGGATTACGTCTTTGCCGCCCGCGAGGAGCTTCCGTACCCTATCTTTGAGCGTGCCGTAATAATAGCCGAAATTCTTTGCCCATTCTAAAAGGGCGCCGCTTCTGATTTTTTTCTTAAACTCTTTTTCGGTTACAAAGGTATAGTCCTTCCCGTCTCTTTCTCCTCGGCGCGGCGGCCTTGTGGTAAGCGATACGGAACGCGCGAGGCGCGGTACCCTTTTTTGCAGTAATTCGCACAATGTCGTCTTGCCGCTCCCGCTGGGGGCTGAAATTATAAAAAGTCTGCCTGGTCGCGGGACACCCTTCTTAATCCCTCGACTTCGCTCGGGATGGTTCGAGGGAATGGTGAGCGCAGTCGAACCAAAAGGCACTTGCATTATGCGACGAAGGATGTCCCGCCGTTTGGCATTACAACCATTCTTTGCGTCATTGGTACGTCTGCGATGGCTGTTTTTCATTCTATGTTCTTAAGCTGCTCGCGGATCTTTTCTATCTCACCTTTTATATTTATAACATGGCTCGATATCTGGAAATCGCTGGATTTGGCCCCTACGGTATTTATCTCCCTTATGAGTTCCTGCGCCACAAAATCAAGTGTTTTCCCCTTTTCTCCGCCGGATGTCAGGGACTTTTCAAAACCTATGACGTGGCTTTTGATGCGGGTTATCTCTTCGGTGACGTCGCAGTTTTTAGCGTATAGGGCCACTTCCTGCGCCAAGCGCTCTTTATCCATCTCTATGCCGCCGGATAGTTCCTTTATCTTATTTGACAATTCGCTTTTATAATGCTCGACGCTTCTGGACGAACGTTTCTCTATTGTCTCTATGGACTTCTCTATCTTCTTTACGCGGGAAAAAAGGTCCTTAGAAAGGTTGCTCCCTTCGTTTCTCCTTGATTCGTCGAGGTCTTTCAGCGCCGCGTCGAGCGCCTTTTTTAAACTGGACCATACTTCTCCCGTGTCCATCCTGGGAGTTTCATAGGTTACTATGCCCGGTAACGACATAAGATAGTTTATGTCAATATCGCTTTTTAAATCTTGCCCTTTCTTAAACGATTTTATTTCTTTTAATAGGGACGACGCGAGTTTTTTATCGAAGGTCACTCTTTTTTGCGGCTTCCCGGCTGTGTCGTCATAGGTAACAAAGAGGTTTATCCTTCCCCTTTTTACCTTTTTCTGCATATATTCCCTGACTCTATCCTCAAACATGCCGAGCGAGCCGGGTATTCTCGGGACGATATCGAAAAATTTGTTATTCAAACTCTTTATCTCGACTTTTATCACGCCGAATTTGCCGCTCACTTCGCCGCGGCCGTAACCTGTCATGCTTCGTATCATGCGTCTGCTCCTTGTTTGAAAAAGGGGACGGGCTACTTTTTAGAGGGAAGGCTACATTCTAAAAAAGTAGCCTGTCCCCTTTTTCTTTTATACCCATACTCTTTTCTTTACTGACTTCAACTCTATTTCTTTCGTCGGGTAGGCGTCTACTATTATCTCGTCCGGCTCAAACCACAACTTTATCTCTCTTTCCGCCTCTTCCTTATTTGTAGAGGCGTGGATCACGTTCTCGTACACGCCCTTGGTCGTGATCCTGCCATACGCGCCCCTTATAGACACCGGATCGGCCTCCTCGGGATTAGTGGACCCGCATATCCCGCGCACTTTGCTGATAGCGTCCTCGCCGTAATAGACCAAGGCCATTACTTTATGTTTATGGTAATCGCCCATTATGTATTTTATAAGTTCTTCGAAGAAGGGTTTATCCTTCATGTGGCAGTAATGCGCCACGGCGAGATCTCTTGATACTTTTGCTATTTTTGCCGCCACTATATCAAGTTTCGTTTCCGAAAGGCGCGTCAGCACGTTCCCCGTCAGGGATTTTTTCAGCCCGTCCGGTTTTATTAATATAAGTGTCTGCTCTATCATATGCCCGCCCCTCTTTTTAATAAATTATAAATCCGCTCCAAATCGTCGAGAGAATAGTAATCTATCTGGATCGCGCCGCGTTTTTTGCCGTGTTTAATCGCTACTTTTGTGCCCAGTATCCTCTGCATTTCCTCTTCGAAAAACATGACTTTATGGTCTTTCGCCGCCGTAGTCTTCGCCGGGAAAACCACTCCTTTTTTTCTCGCTACCGCTCCTTCCGCCTCTCTCACCGATAGGCCCTTTTTCACTATGCTGTTTGCGAGTTTCAGAATAACGTGCTCGCCCGAAAGAGACAAAAGCGCTTTTGCGTGGCCCATAGAGATTTCTCCGTCGGCTACCATCTCCTGCGCCCTCTTAGGCAGAGTCAATAACCGCAGAGTATTTGCTACCGTCGCGCGATCTTTCCCGACAGCCCTGGCCACTTCTTCCTGGCTAAACCCGAACTCGTCCATCAATTTCTTAAATGCCTTCGCTTCCTCGATCGCATTCAGTTCTTCGCGTTGTATATTTTCTATCAACGATAATTCCAGCGCGTCAGCGTCGCTGACGTTTCTCACGATAACCGGTATCTCTTCAATGCCCAGCGCCCGTGCCGCCCTAAGCCTTCTTTCTCCCGCAATAAGTTCGTACTCGCCGTTTTTATCGCGTACTATCACCGGCTGTACTACGCCCTTTTCCTTTATCGAAGATATTAAATCGTCGAGTTTTTTCTGGTCAAATCTTTCGCGCGGTTGCAGCGGATTTGCTTTTATTTTTCCGATCGCGGCATATAATATTCTGTCTTCTCTCTCTTCTCCCTGTTGTTCAGGAATCAGAGCGCTCAGGCCTTTGCCAAGTGCTTTTCTTTCCATGTGTATCTCCTTAACTGGTCGGGGACACTTTCCTTTAAAGCCACTTGCGCAATAAGACGGAAAATTTCCCCAGATTGTCTTCTGGTTTATTCTTTAGGCTATTGATCCAACTGCTGCGTCTGTTGGTGTATTAATCTATACGTGCTATAACACCATTATTTTCAACTACTTGCGAAACTTTATATCCTAAAATTTCTTGGGGCACACTACTTAGTCTCGTCATAGTTACCATTGCGCACAACTTCTTCTGAAGTCTGGCATTGTAAGTTCCCGAGTCCCCCCAAGGAATTAGCTGCAACTAATTTCGCGCTAATTTCGTCCGCTAATCGCTTATACATCTGGGCGCCCTGCGATGCCATATCGTAAAGCGCTATCGGTTTTCCAAAACTTGGTGCTTCCGTCAATTTTATATTCCGCGGGATGACTGTCGTGTAAACTTTTTCTTTGAAATAATTGCGCGCTTCGTCAATTACTTCTGTCGTCAGTTTTGTCCGGTAATCAGCCATTGTCAAAAGCACGCCTTCTATTTGCAGGGATGGGTTGAGGTTCTTCTTTACGAGATCGAGGGTCCTGGTAAGCTGTCCCAACCCTTCTAAGGCATAGTACTCGCATTGTATTGGGATTAGCGCGGAATTGCTGGCGGTAAGCGCATTGATTGTAAGAAGGCCGAGGGAAGGCGGTGAATCTATGATTACAAAATCGTAGGAATCCTTTACCGTTTCTAAAGCATTTTTCAGCTTAAATTCTCTGCCTATAAGGCCTACTAATTCTACTTCTGCGCCAGTAAGATTTAAATTGGACGGAACTATAAATAAATTATCAACTTGCGTATCTTTTATGATATCTTCTATTTTGCTCTGTTCGATAAGACTATGATAAATCGTCTTTTCTATTTTCCCCTTGTCTATGCCTAGGCCGATTGTCGCATTGCCTTGGGGATCCATATCTACCAGGAGGGTCTTTTTGCCGGATAAAGCAAAAAAAGTGGATAGGTTAACCGCTGTCGTGGTTTTCCCTACGCCGCCTTTTTGATTACAAATAGATATTACTCTTCCCATTGTAACCTTATTGTAGAGGCACGGTTAAGTGTGCCCTACTGTTTAAACAAAAATATGTTCCACGGGGAACATCCTAATTTTTACTTACTTCTTTTAGGGTCGCTTTTATCTTGGCGAGCTTGTGACCCTCCATGCCAAATAGGCCTTTATGCTCTTCAGAAAGGATCTTTATATCTACCTTGTCTTTGGTAGTATGCAGTTTCTTCAGTGCTATTTCTATGGCTTCTTTTATTGTCTTTGCTTCAACTTCTATGCTTGTCATAATCTTTATCGGGGTCAGACCCTCGTTATGTAAACTACGAGGGGCAAGGGTCTGACCCCCTATCTTATTTTGGTATATTCCTTGGTCTTTTGGTTCTGTTGCAACGGATATTGGTGTATCTAGTTAGCCATGCATTATAGCACGTTGTTCGAACATTGTCAATATAGTATTTACCAACCAATACAAAACCAGCCCCGACGGGAAACGATACATCACAAATAAAAATATCACCGGCATTATGATCATCATCTGCTGTTGCTGTTTTTGCTGGGCGCTTTGGGCGGCTCCTTTTGGCGTAGAAAATCTCTGTTGGAAGGCCATGGCTACCGTCATTAGTATTGGAAGCATATTAATTGAATTACCTATAACGGGCAGGCTGAACGGAAGCGGAACCGCGTCAGGCATCGAAAGGTCTTTAACCCACAAAAAGCCCGATCCCCTCAATTCCAGCGATTTCATTAGTGCCTGATATAAAGCTATGAAAACGGGTATCTGTAGTAGCAGCGGCAGACATCCTCCCATAGGATTGACGTCATATTTTTTGTATAACTCCATGATCTCTTTGTTCATTTTCTGGGGGTTATTTTTGTGCTCATCTCTCAATCTATCCATATGCGGCTGAAGGTGTTGCATCTTTTTCATTGACTCATAGCTCTTGCGCGACAAAGGGAATAGAAAGGCATTTACAAGAACCGATAGCAAAATTATGGCGATGCCCCAATTTTTGAATATCTTATGAAACAATTTTAAGCCCGTCAGTAGGATATCGCTTATACCGCCTAAAAAGCCGTGGCCGGCTGCGCTACTAAGGCCGTATTGTCCCATCGTTCGCTTATCTGTCGGGCCGGCGTAAAGCGAAAATTTATGCAACACCGTCGAACGCGGCAGCACCGCAAACTTGCTGACCTTTATTCCGGAAGAAACGTTTCCGCCCGCCAGCTTAGCGGCTATCGCGCCCTCCGTCGGAATAGAATTTTTGACGATAACGGAAAAATATCTACTCTGAAGCCCCGCATATCCTACCGTTCCTTTAACAAAAGGCTTATCGCCTTTACCGCCGCTATTTCTTCCAACCTTTCCGGCCGCTTCTGCTACTGCTTGAATGTATCTTTTGTCAAGGTCGCTATCTATGCCCATATTTGAACCAGTATTTAGAAGATAACTAGTGGTTATTTGCTGATCGGTAATATTCTTAATATAAACTTCTAACTCTATCAGATACCCCGAGTTATGAAAAATGTATTTCTTGACTACCCCCATTTTCCCGCCGATATCCGCCGTAAAAATCATTTCGTCTTTCTTTTCTTCGCATGTAAAATTGGTGAGGTTGATCCGGTTGGGGCTTAAATCTTCTATCATATTGAAAACGCCGTTTCCGGGGTCCGCTATATCCAGTAGATCAAATCCGTTATTCCCCCCGGAAGCAAAATGGTCCTTCAAAACTATTTTCCGTATGCATCCTCCCAGAGTGCTCAGCGTTACAACATATTTATCGGTTTCGACGGTGGCCATCGTCTCCGGCAGGCCGATGATCTCCGGCTCGCTAATGGATGCTTCTTCTGCCGGCCCTGCGGGCAACATCTTGTTAACATCAGCCGGTGCGCCGGCCTCGTTTCCGACGGGGGCGGGACGATATTTGGTTATATAAAATTGATACCCCATTATTACCAATGCTGATAAAACTACCGCTAAAATCGTCTTCCTGTCCATTTAAGCTCCGTTTTGTTAGATTAGAGGAGTGGGTCGTAGCCGCCGCGCGTAAAAGGATGGCATCTCAAAATCCGTAGCGCCCCTCTAAGGCACCCGCGGAAAATTCCGTATTTTTCTATGGATTCTTTCGTATATACCGAACATGTAGGGTAATAGCGACATGATTGTAACTTAAATACTGACAAATAGTTACGATAAAAATCTACCAGTTTCAGGGCTATGTATTTTGGCATAATATCTTTGCTTTTTCCATCAGCGCTAAAATACTGCTTCTTGCGCTGTCATAATCGAAATCACCCGGCAGCGGCCTTTTTACGTAAACCACAATATCATAAGGGCCGTCCTTTATTCTATTTTTAGTCGTTCTGAATAACTCTCTTATTATCCTTTTCAGCCGGTTCCGTCTCGACGCCAGCGGCACCGCGGAGCTGCTTATCGACAACCCGAGCCTATGGTTACTCGCGCCATTTCTTAAAATAGTCACCCCGAACGTCTTATCTCTAAAAGAAGCTCCGTTTTCACGCACCCGTCGGAATTCGAAGCTATTTATGAGCCTATGCGGCCTGCCAAATGAGTGTTTACTCATACGGTCAATATTTTTCTACCCTTTCTTCTCCTTCTCTGAAGCACTTCGCGGCCTGCGCGCGTCGACATTCTTTTTCTGAAGCCGTGTTTTCTTTTCCTCTTGATGGTAGACTTTGCCCTTAATGTTTTTTTCATGATTCTCCCTTTTTCCGTCGGAAAATAGAATACGCCATAGTAGCGGAGGTTTACCTGTCCCCCGAAGGGAGGGAAACCTCCGCTACCGCACGTCTTAAAGTGCCGTCATTATACCACGCGCCGCTTATTAGTCAAGAGTTTTTAAATGAGCACATAACTTATGGAGCCTTTTTTGCTCATATGCGACATAAGTTATGGGTGCGAATTTAACCCTTGACATTTTGTTAACGTTTGCCCATATTCAAAATGTCAAGGGTAAGTTCGACCTGATAACTTACGTCGGGGAATATTTGTAATGGCTCCCTGCCTGCCGGCAGGCAGGCGTAAGTTATGGTCTCACTTACTTTTTCTCTTGCAAAAAAATTTTATGTTTGCTATAATATGGCGCACTTGTCGGCAGATATCTATATTTATAGAAGCCCGAGTTCTTTATTGGACGCTGCCTGCTACGTAGGCATCGCTTAAGTAGTGCCTACGTAGATTAATCCCTTTCAGGGAGGCTTCGCACTCCCCTTCCTGTTCGAGGGGAGGGAGCCCGAGGGGCTCCACTTAAGGGTATGTGTTTACGCAGTGTCTGTGGATAAGGCCCTTCCTTGATAGGTATGCGGAAGGCCTATCCTTGTGGATAAGATGTTGATAACTTCTGGATAAAACTAAAAAATTTACGCTTACCCTTTTGTTTACAAGAGTTATGTAAATGTAAACATTGTGGATAAGTAGAAAAGCTGTGTTAAGACAATGACCAAAGATTTTGAAGCCGCCTGGAAGCAAGCGTTAACATTATTAAAGGATAACATCAACAGCCAAACTTATCAGACCTGGATCGAGCCAATATCATTCGTAGAGGCCAACGAAAAATCCGTGGTTTTGGGCGTTCCCAACAAATTTTTTAAAAATTGGGTGGAAGAGCACTACCGGGGGCCCATTACTTCTTCCTTGGAAAAGATCTCGAATAAAAAGTTCTCTTTGGAGTTCATAATTTTGTCCGAAGCGGCGCCGAAACCTGCGGAGAGCGGGGGAGGAGGAGCCGTAAAAGACAAATCTCCGGCCGATCCGGCCCAGGCAAAGACTGCGGAAGAGAAGAAGCAGGCATTTCCTTTCTTTTTTAAGAAGAATTTGCCCACAGAAGAGTCGAGGCTCAACCCCAAATATACTTTTGAAAGTTTTGTAGTGGGTCTCAGTAACAGATTCGCTCACGCGGCGGCACTTGCCGTCAGCGAATCCCCGGCTAAGGCGTACAATCCTCTTTTTATATACGGGAAAGTCGGCCTTGGGAAGACGCATCTGATGCAGGCGATAGGCCATTATATACTTCAGAAGAAATCAAACGTGAAATTCATCTACATCTCCAGCGAAAAGTTTACCAACCAGCTTATCAGCGCCATACAGAACAGGACCACTTTGAAATTCAGGGAGATGTACCGGAATGTCGACCTTCTTTTGATCGACGACATACATTTTATAGCCGGCAAGGAGGCGACTCAGGAAGAATTCTTCCATACCTTTAACACGCTTTACGACGCGCACAAGCAGATAGTAGTATCCAGTGACAGATCGCCGAAAGATATACCGTCGCTGGAGGAGAGGCTGGTCTCGCGGTTCGAGTGGGGATTGGTCACCGACATACAGCCTCCCGATATTGAGACGCGCATCGCGATATTAAGAAATAAGGCGGAGCGGGAGGCAATAAGCATCCCCAATGATGTCACTTATTTTATAGCCGAAGCGATACGCTCTAACATAAGGGAGTTGGAAGGCGCCCTCATTAGAGTGGTGGCCTATGCTAAGCTTGTCGAAAAAGAAATAAACCTGGATCTTGTGAAAGAAGTCCTTAAAGATGTCTTGATAGAGCAGAATAAAAAGATAACTATAGATTCTATTCAGCAAAAAGTAGTCCAGTATTTCGATATAAGACTAGCCGATATGCGCAGTAAAAAAAGGAACAGGGCTGTCGCTTACCCGCGGCAGATCGCGATGTATCTATCGAGGGATTTAACTGATTTTTCGCTGCCTGAAATAGGCGAGCAATTCGGCGGCAGAAACCATAGTACGGTTTTGCATGCGTGCGAGAAGGTATATAAAGATATGGAGTCAAAAAACGGCATCAGGGACATGATTAATAAGATAACCAATAACATAACTGGTTTGAATTAAGCGTCTTTTGGTTGTTTGGGGTTGTGGATAAGTTGTTGATAAATCTTATAATTAAGCCGGATTCGGGTGTTTTGGCGCGGCATCTCTTGTTTGTGTCTTTACCGGTACTGATTATGCTTTTGTTAAGTGGTTGTAGGGTGTAATGATACCCCACTTATCCACATATGCACACTCACTACTACGACTTCTATTTTTTAAATATAAATTATTAAAAGATAGTAGTTGTGTTATCATATAAAAATTCTTGGGAGGAATAATGAAAATAGATGGAAGTAAAAGCGTCTTATTAAAAGGCATAACAACCGTTCAAAACGCGATATCAACAAGAAGCGCACTGCCCATATTATCAAACATACTGCTCGAGACCACAAAAGACGGATTAAATATCATAGGAACGGATCTTGACATAGGAATAATATCTACAATACCCATTAGCATAACAACGCCCGGGTCTATTACGGTACCGGCGAAGAGATTTCTAGATATTATAAAGGAATTACCCGAATCAAATGTTTCTATATCAATAAAGAAAAATAACATGGTCCATATTACATGCGAAAACGCGCAGTTTAAGATAATGGGCATACCAAAAGATGAGTTTCCGAAACTTCCGGAGTTTAAGGATGAAGACGCGATAAAATTAAGCCAGTCATTGTTTAAGAATATGCTGAATATGACGGCATTTGCTATGAGCAGGGATGAGACCCGGTATATACTTAACGGCGTTTACATAGTGATCAAGAAGAATTTTATAAGGATGGTCGCAACGGACGGAAGAAGGCTTGCCCTAATAGAAAGAGAAGTGGGGCTGGAAAAGAACATAGAAAAGAATTTAATAATTCCGACGAAAACGGTGCAGGAATTGCTGCGCAACCTGAAAGACGAGGGCGAGGTCCAGATATCTTTCGGCGAAAACCAGGTAATGTTTAATCTGGGGGATATAGTAATAATATCCCGTTTAATAGAAGGCGAATTCCCGAACTACGAACAGGTCATACCGAAAGAGATAAAGGAGAAAATTGTGGTGGACAGGGAGAAGCTCTTTTTCGCCGCCAAAAGAGTGAGCCTCCTGACGACGCAGGATTCGCAGGCGGTCAAAATAGACGTGGAAAAGGATAAGATGGTCATATCTAAAAATTCGCCGGACATAGGCGAGGCCAGGGAAGAAATAGAGATTAATTACGGCGGCTTGCCGCTTTCAATAGGTTTTAACCCAAATTATATTATGGATGTGCTCAAAAATCTGGACGACCAGACAATAGGTTTTGAACTTCAGGATCCGGAGAAACCCGGCGTCATCCGGGCGAAAGAAAAATACATATACGTAGTATTGCCGATGCAGCTAGTTTAATTGAGGTTAAGGGTCAAGGTTAAGGGTCAGACCCCAGCTCGCGTTAATTACTGTCAAGGGTCTGACCCTATACAATGACCCCATACAAGCATGAGAAAAAAACCCGAGCGGATAGACGGTGTCATAAAGTCTTTGATAGAGAAATTGGACAAAGAGGCGCGGCCGACCAGCGAAGACATAGAGGCCATCTGGAAAGATGTGGCGGGAGATAAGGCGGCGCGCCACGCGAAGCCGGTGTCACTTAGAAAAAAGCGCCTGATAGTAAACATCGACGGTTCAAGCTGGCTGTATGAGCTTACTCTTAAAAAAGAATCTTTGCTTAGCGCCTTAAAAAACAAGCTGGGCGAAGACAAAATAAAAGAATTACAATTCAGGATCGGGGAGTTATCGTGACAACAAAAACCCGATTACACACAGATTATCGCAGATTTATGTTGAATTTACAGGCTTTACAGATTAGCGCAGAATGACATTAATCTGCGATCATCTGTAAACTTTGTTTTTTACCCTATCTGTGCTCATCTGCGCGCAAAAGAATAGGCGTAATATTATAAGGTTAAGATAAACGGGGAAAAGAGATGGCGAAAAAAAAGGACTCAAAAAGCGCAGGCCTGCCTGTCCGGCAGGCAGGCAAAAAAGAGAAGGTCTTAAAAGATTCCGTCGGCCAAAGTACGGCATCGTCTGCCGCCGTCAAAGAATACGACGCGAGGACCATTCAGGTCTTAGAAGGTGTAGAAGCGGTTCGCAAAAGGCCCGCGATGTATATAGGGGACACGGGGCTTGCCGGGTTGCACCATTTGGTTTATGAAGTGGTGGATAATTCCGTAGACGAGGCACTGGCAGGGCATTGCAATCACATAAAAGTGACTGTCCACGCCGATGATAGCGTTACGGTGGATGACAATGGAAGGGGCATCCCGGTGGATATCCATAAGGGCGAAGGGAAACCGGCCGTTGAGGTGGTACTGACAACGTTGCACGCCGGAGGGAAATTCGATCACAGAACCTACAAAGTCGCCGGCGGCCTGCATGGCGTAGGGGTGAGCGTGGTAAACGCGTTGTCCGAATGGCTGGAAGTCGAGGTAAGGCGCGACAACAAGGTGTATCATCAGGAATACAAACGCGGCAAAACCGCTTCAAAACTGACGGTCATAGGCAAAAGCACCTCAACGGGTACGAAAGTAACTTTTAAGCCCGATAAAGAGATATTCCCGAAAACAGTATTCAGTTTCGAGACGCTTTCCAATAGATTAAGAGAACTCGCGTTTTTAAACAGCGGCCTTTTGATAGAATTAAAAGACGAAAAAACCGACAAAGAGAATACATTCCAATTTAAGGGCGGCGTAGTCTCTTTTGTGGAGTATCTTAATAAGAATAAGGCACCTTTGCACAACAAAGTAGTCTCTTTCCGGGGCAAGAAAGACGACGTGGAAGTCGAGATCGCATTTCAATACAATGACGGCTACACCGAAACGATATTCTCATTCGTAAATAACATAAATACCCCCGAGGGCGGGACACACCTGAGCGGTTTTAAGTCGGCGCTGACGAGGACGCTCAACCAGTACTGCAAGAATAAGAATCTTTTGAAAAACGTCGAAGTACCACTCTCCGGCGACGATGTGCGTGAAGGCATAACCTGTATTCTTAGCGCTAAAGTGCCGGATCCGCAGTTTGAGGGGCAGACGAAGTCAAAATTGGGTAATTCCGAAGTGGAAGGCATAGTCGAGGCGATCACAAATGAATCGCTGGGTGCTTATTTAGAAGAAAACCCCTCGGTCGCAAATAAGATTGTGGACAAGGCGATACTCGCGGCCAGGGCGCGCGACGCGGCGCGGAAGGCGAGAGAACTGACAAGGAGAAAAGGCGCGCTCGACTCCGGTTCGCTGCCCGGCAAACTTGCCGATTGTTCGGAAAAGGACGCCGCGCTATGCGAATTATATATTGTGGAAGGCGATTCGGCCGGCGGCTGTTTTTCCGGAGACACGAAAGTGGCCTTAGCAGACGGCAGAAATCTTTCGTTCGAGGAACTTGTAAAAGAAAGTCAGAAGGGCAAGATAAATTATTGCTATACCATTAAGGAAGACGGCAATATCGGTATTGAGAAAATAACGCACCCGCGATGTACCAAAAGCAAGGCCGATGTAGTAGAAGTTACTATAGATAACGGAGAAAAAATAGTTTGCACTCCGGACCATAGATTTATGCTCAGAGACGGCTCTTATGCCGAGGCCCAAAATCTAAAAGCTGGAACAAGCCTCATGCCCCTCAGGAAAAAACTTTCGGAGATAAAAGGCGCCATTAAAATCGAAGGCTATGAGACTGTACTTAGCCCTCAAACTCATAAATGGGTCTTTACGCACAAGCTGTCGGACAAATATAATGTCATCAATAATGTTTATAGCGGAGAAATTAGAGGGCATATTCACCATCACGACTTTAATAAATTAAATAACAGCCCAGATAATATTATGAGACTTTCCAGCGAACAGCATTTGGGAATTCATAGAAGACATGCAAAAATGACTTTGCGCCGCCCGGAGGTAATCGACAATAGAAAGAAGCAAGCCGACAGAGTAAAAAAATACTTCGCAGACCACCCCGGAATGAAACAATATTTATCCGGGAAAGCCAAGCAACAATGGAACGATGAAGGGATGTTAAGATGGAGAAGCGGCGAAACAAAAAAACAATGGACTCCGGGATTCAGAAAGAAGAGAAAAGATGCTTATAACAGGACTTATCTCGAAAACAGCATGGTATTTTTAAGAAATGTCTATGAGAAATACGGCGATATTAATTTTTATGAAAGAGAAAGAAAGACGTTGCCACATAGAAACAACAATTTGCTTAAACTATTCACCCTATCGGAGAGATTCTTCAATGGAAGCGAAATAGAACTTACGGAAGCGGTAAAGAATTTTAATCACAAGGTAAGAGAAGTAAGAATCTTAAGTGAAAAAATAGATGTGTATGACATTGAAGTTGCCGATACTCATAATTTTGCCTTGGCTAGCGGAGTTTTTGTGCATAATAGCGCACGACAGGGCAGGGACCGGCGCTACCAGGCGATATTGCCGCTAAAAGGGAAGATACTCAACGTCGAAAAATCGCGCCTTGATAAGATACTTTCCAACGAAGAAATACGGACAATGATAAGCGCGTTAGGTACTAGCGTGGGCGAGGAATTTAATCTCGAAAACCTGCGCTACAATAAGATAATACTGATGTGCGATGCGGATGTGGACGGCTCGCACATAAGAACACTTCTGTTAACATTCTTCTACCGACAGATGCCCAAGTTGTTGGAAAGGGGCCATATATACATCGCGCAACCGCCGCTTTATAAAGTTAAGCGAGGTAAAAGAGAGGAATACATAGATACGGAAAGCGAAATGGACAGCCTTTTGTTAGAACTAGGCGCAGAGGGTATGCAGCTTACAAGATTAAAAGATAAGAAGATATTTGAAGACAAGCAACTTACCAATATGCTAGAGGTGTTAATAGAACTGGACAGACTAGCGAATGCTATTTCGAAAAAAGGCATATCTTTCCCAAGATTTATATCTTTAAGGAAGAAAAAGGACAAAAAATTGCCCATTTATAAGGCAAAAGTGGAGGGTGGAGACATATTTTTATATGATGACAAGGAGTTAGCCGATATTGTTTCCAAGCTGGAGAAAGAGCAAAAAAGGGCCGCGGACAAGACAGATGAGAAAGAGAGCCCCGAAGAGCCGTACGATGCTACAAAAGAGATAGATTTGATAGAGCTTTTTGAGGCGCGCGAGATAGAAAAGCTTGTTGAGAAATTAGAAAGCATGAATATGGATATAGAGGACTACGATCCGATCAAAGAAGAAGCCCCGGCGAAGGGGAAGAAAGCCGAAGGAAAAGAGGCTAAGCAGCTCTTTAAAGTAGAGACCGAAAATGAAAAGACATTCCTTTACAGCATGCGCGAACTGGCGAAGTTTGTAAAGGAATCCGGCCGCAAGGGGATGACTATACAACGCTACAAAGGCTTAGGAGAAATGAACCCGCAACAGTTGTGGGAAACGACCATGGATCCGGAAAAGAGGACGATTCTTCACGTTACGCTGGAAGACACGGTTGAGGCGGATGAGATGTTTACGGTGCTCATGGGCGACCAGGTGGAGCCAAGGCGGGATTTCATATACAAGTACGCGCTGCAGGTAAGGAACCTGGATATTTAACAAGTATAGATTGAAGTCATCGCAAGCGCTTGCAGTTGAACCAGAAGACAGAGGACTAAGGTCAAAGACACTATGGGGACACCCTCCGTCGCATAACGCAAGTTCCTTTTAAGGAGAGTGTCCCCGACCAGTGATTACACAAGGGCAAAAAATGTACACGAAGAACGAAAAGATAGTACCTATTTATATCGAAGACGAGATGAAGGAGTCTTATATAAGTTACGCGATGAGCGTAATAGTAGGGCGCGCGCTCCCCGATGTGCGCGACGGGCTTAAGCCTGTGCATAGAAGAATACTCTACGCGATGAAAGAGCTAAACCTCGAACACAACAAGCCCTATAAGAAAAGCGCGAGAATAACGGGAGAAGTTTTGGGGAAATTCCATCCGCACGGCGACATGGCTGTTTACGATGCCCTAGTGCGCATGGTCCAGGACTTTTCTCTTCGGTATCCGCTGGTTGACGGGCAGGGGAACTTCGGCTGTTTTACAAAGGACGTAAAAGTAAAGTTAACCGATGGGAGAGCTTTATCTTTCGAAAAATTAGTTCAGGAAGAAAAAACGGGCAAGAAAAATTATACCTACACCTATGATATAGAAAAACACCGAGCAGAAACAGCCCAAATAAAACTTCCGCGCCTAACCAGAAGGAAGGCTAAGTTGGTCGAAGTGGAATTGGATAATGGGGAAAAGATAAAATGCACGCCAAATCATAAGTTTATGTTACGGAATGGCGTATATAAAGAGGCAAAAGATCTCATGCCGGGAGATTCTCTTATGCCCCTATATGCAAGATTCTCAACATTAGACGATGACCCGAATATTATAGGATACGAAATGATTTATCAACCACTTACTAATGAATGGGATTATGCGCATCATCTTGCCGATAAATGGAATATTAGACATGAAGTATATTCCAGAAGCGCTGGCAGGATAAGACACCATGTCGATTTTAACAAACTCAATAATAACCCAGAAAATATCCGCAGATCTACGTGGAGGGATCATTGGCAGAAGCATTACAGATTGACCGCCGCAAAGCATAAAAATGATCCGGAATACGTTAAAAAATTAGCAGAAGGGCGAAACAAATACTGGAACAGTAAAGGCGTGAAGGAAAAGTACTCTCGGTTATTTAAGGAATTGAATGAAAAAAATTGGAAAAATTCTAAATATAGAGAGAAGATGACCGCGGTTGCAAAAAAGACATGGCAAAATCCGGAATTTAGACGGAATATGGCAACATTGTCTAGCGAACGACTTAAGAAATTATGGAAAAACCCCAGCTTCAGCCAATGGCGAGGCAAGCTTAAATCGGAAGAATTAAAGGGGAAATGGAAAGACAAGGAATACGCCGCTTATATGGCTGAAGTTATGCGGCAGCATTCTCATAACATGTGGGCCAATCCGGAACATCGGGCGTATATTACTCAACTTAATAGAGAAAGGGCTCAGAAACCTGCCGCAAGAAAACAAATGGCAGAATGGTCAAAGAAACTTTGGAGAAACCCCGATCATAAAGCGCATATGGCGGAATTTTATAGAAAGCGGTGGCGGGAAAACCCTGATTTCAGAGACATGTTCATGCCTATTCTTACTGAAAATGGCAAAAAAGCCCATTGTTGCAGATTTCTGAAAGTTTGTGAAGCGGCCGTATTAAACTATGGCCGTATAAATGCGGAAAATTATGAAAAAGAAAGGCTTAATTATGGCTCGAGAAAAGGCGAGGGCATCGTTACTTATAACAAGGGCTTAGAAAAGTATTTCGGAGGGGATATTTCCGATGTATATGAGATCTTATATGCTAGGAACGTTCTTACTGCCGAGAAGCCGGCAACCAAAATCGGAGCCGTATTTAATCATAAAGTAATAAGTGTTAAAAAATTAAGAGTAAGAGAAGATGTTTATGACTTGACGATCGAGGGTACGCATAACTTTGCTCTTAATAGCGGCGTCTTTGTTCACAACTCTGTCGATGGCGATGCGCCTGCGGCCATGAGATACACCGAGGCGAGAATGGCGCATATAACCGACTGGATGCTCGCCGACATCGAAAAAGATACCGTGAAATTCGTCCCGAACTTTGACGACACTCTTAAGGAGCCGACAGTGCTGCCGGCGGCGCTTCCTAATTTGTTAGTCAACGGTTCAAGCGGCATAGCGGTCGGGATGGCGACGAATATCCCCCCGCACTCACTCGGAGAAATCGTCGACGGCATGGTAGCCGTCATCAATGACCCCGATATTGAAATAAAAGAACTTATGAAATATATAAAAGGGCCGGATTTCCCGACGGGCGGGATAATCTGCGGCAAAGAGGGCATTGTCGAAGCGTACAAGACCGGCCGCGGAAGGCTGACGCTTCACGCGAAAGCTAACACCGAAGAGTTAAAAAGCGGCAAGCAGCAAATAGTGGTAACGGAAATACCGTACCAGGTAAATAAGACGAACCTGATTGAATCGATAGCGGATTTAGTGCAGTCCAAGCGAGTGGAAGGCATAAGCGACATAAGAGACGAGTCCGACAAGGACGGCATGAGGATGGTTATAGAGCTCAGGCGCGACCAGAATGCCGACGTGATACTGAATCAGCTTTATAAACATACCCAGATGCAGACGACATTCGGCATAATCATGCTTGCGTTGGTTGACAACAGGCCGGAAGTCCTCGACCTTAAGGAGATGCTGACCCATTATATAAACTTCCGCAAAGAGGTCATTATCAACAGGACGAAATTTGACCTCGCAAAAGCCGAAGAACGCGCCCACATTCTGGAAGGGTTGAAGATCGCACTCAAAAACCTTGATAAGATCATCAATCTGATCAGAAAATCTAAGGACCCCAAGGTCGCCAAAGAAGCGCTGATGAAAGAATTTGAATTTTCGGAGCGGCAGGCGCAGGCGATCCTTGAGATGCAGCTGCAGAGACTGACGAGCCTTGAGCGCGAAAAGATAGACAACGAATACATGGAGCTTCTTAAGAGGATAGAATATTTCAAAAGCATCCTCGAGAGCGAAAAGAAAGTGCTTGAGATAATAAAGCAGGAAGCCGCCGATTTAAAGGCTAAATTCGGCGACGAAAGAAGGACCGCCATTCTGGGCAAAGTGGAAGAACTCGAGATGGAAGACCTCATAGCCGAGGAGGACGTCGTTATTACGATAAGTCATTCCGGTTATATAAAGAGGCTTCCTGTCTCCGCGTATCGTAAGCAGAAGCGGGGCGGGAAAGGCGTAACCGGCGCCGAGATGAAAGAAGAGGATTTTGTCGAGGATATATTCATAGCGTCGACGCACGAAAACATGCTTTTCTTCACCGATAAAGGGAGAGCCCACCTTTTGAAAGTTTATGACATCCCGCAGGCGAGCAGGCTGTCTAAGGGCAAGGCGATAGTCAATCTCTTAAGCCTGTCGCAGGGCGAGAAAACGGCGTCGAGCATGCCCGTCAAGGAATTTGGCGAGGGCAAATACCTCTTTATGGTTACCAAAAACGGTACGGTGAAAAAGACAGAGCTGACAGAATTCGCGAATATAAGGCGCGGCGGCATAAACGCCATAAATATAGAGAAAGACGACGCGCTTATAAATACTCAGCTTACCGAAGAAGGGGATGAGATATTCATTGCCACCAAGGAAGGCAAGGCGGTACGTTTCCCCGAGAAACTGGTAAGAAGCATGGGCAGGAACGCCACGGGCGTGCGCGGTATACGGCTCGCCAAAAAAGACGAGGTCGTCAGTATGGCCGTAGTGAAGGATAAAAAAGCGACACTATTGAGCATCACGAAAAACGGGTTCGGCAAAAGGACGCCCGTTTCGGAATACCGCCTGACATCAAGGGGCGGCTCCGGCGTCATAAATATGAAGGTCACCTCCAAGAACGGGCCCGTCGTCGGGCTTAGGATGGCGTCCGACAAAGACGACATTATGTTAATAACCCACGCCGGCATGATAGTGCGGTGCGCGGTAAAAGATATAAGGACTACCGGCAGGGCTGCGCAGGGAGTCAGGATAATAAAGCTGGATTCCAAAGACAGCGTCGTGTCCATGGCAAGCGTGGTGAAAGAAGACGACACCACGGACGCTGCAGCCGAACCAAAAGCGTAAATAAGGGAGATATTATGAAGCTAAACTCAAGAGCTTTAGGGTTCTCCATTGGCCTGATATGGGGCCTGGCGATTTTATTGGCGACACTAGCGTCGCTCTGGACGGCGAGGACGTACGGCAAATATTTCTTGTATACTATCGCCCTCTATATATCCCGGGTATGATATCACTACTGGCGGTGCCTCGTTGGGCCTTTGCTACGGTTTTGTTGACGGGTTCGTTTTCGGCTGGCTTACAGCAAAATTGTATAACTTTTTTGCTAAAGAATAATTTAACAGCGTCCCTATCGTCTAGTCTGGCCTAGGACACAAGCTTTTCAAGCTTGCGACTGGGGTTCAAATCCCCATGGGGACGCCATCTTCTTTTTAAACATACCTGCTTACCACAACCATTTACCTCAAAAACGACATAACCCCTATGAAAACAAGCGGCTTGCTAATGAAAAAGGTTAATGACATGATCACGCGCCATCAAAGGGAAGATAGGCCAGTTGTTTTTGAGGATGAGCTTGCTATAATGTGCAAATCGGACATTTTCCCGAGGAATTAACCTCTCTGAATAGCAAAATCTGCTTGTTTACGGCAATAAATCTGCTATAATAAATACCTGAACATACCGAGAGGTTCCCTTGTGTCTGATATCACCGGAACCCCAATTTTTTTAATTCCGACGCCTAATCCCGGATGAGTCTCTGGCGAATCGGGACAGAGTAATTGAAAATCGAGTAGTAAGCCAATGCATAATAATTCAAAAATATCTATTATCTCTCTAGCAGGACTTGCCGGTTTTGGATTTAACGCGGCTTATGCTTGTATTAATCGTTGGTCGCTTCAGGAGTTTTGCTGGAGTACCTGGTTGGCTGCGCTTTTCTTTTCATGGGCATGTATTGCTGTTGATGCCATTCGTATAATTTTGGACTTCCAGCATCAAAAAGAAATACTTGAATCGAAAATTTCTCAGCTCAGAAATATTTCCAGATTTGTTTTTATAATTGTGCTGTGCCTGGTCGTAATATTAGCTGCCTGGATAATATTTCGTATTTACGTTATTTTATTCGCATTTTACGGACTCTTTCTTTCAGTATGGGCAGAAATGGAACCGTATTCATTTTTCGACCGGAACGGCTTTATCAACTCGGATTTTTTCAGCCCAGTCATGTATTTAACTAAAAAGTTTTGGCCAATGATTATCGGGCTTTTAATATCCAATCTGGATATTTTTGTTAAAGAGTCTGCTTGGCGATTAATGTTTTTGCCGTTTCGATCCAGCGAGATCATTAGAATTCATATCATGGTTATTGTAATGCCTTTTTTATGTTTACTTGCCTGGGCTATAAGCAAGAATGCATATCAGCCGATAACAATCACGTTATTGATGGGCATATTCTATTTACTTCCGACACGTAAATAATATCGATTATGTTCGAAGTAAACTGTAAGAAAAAATAAGGGACGTGTCAAAAAGGGGTATGCGACTTGAGTGGAGTGTCCCAAACCGACGCGTTCCTACGAAGGCCGAACTCAAAGTATCTGCGAAACAGGACGGAAGTAGCGATATAATTATAACTGGAATTAATCCCATAAGGAGGTGCAATGAAGAAAATACATCTCATTCTAGCGACAGTGTTGTTTGGCTGTTGTACAATGGCTTTTTCCGATACAGTATATTTAAAAAGCGGTGGTCGTGTGAGCGGAAAGGTTACAAGCCAAGATGCAGATAAAGTCAAAGTCGAGACAAGCATCGGCGTCATGACTGTCGAACGAAAGAATATAGATAAGATAGACATTGACGAGGTAAAAGTTGAGGTTCCGAAAGAAACTCCGATCATTGAAACAACGCCAGTAAAAACCGCGGCGGAGGCTCAAGACTGGTACAAACTCGATGAAGATGAAGTATACGTAACCGATTTTTTGCTGCAGGCCGGGCAGAGTAAAAAAATCAGTATAGACTCAACGCAGCCAATCGTAGTCGGTTTTATAACAGATGCGCACTATGCTCCCGATAGCTATGCGCTATATAAGGAACTTTCCGCAAAATACAAGAATAGCGTGATTAAAATGGATAGTAACAGCGGGGTGTCAATGTCCACCATATCCGGCGGATCAATGATGTATGAACCGGTGAACGGCAAAATAGTTATTGAGATGAGCAACTTGATTGACAGGGACTTCAAAATTGTTCTTTACAAAAAGAATATAGATGAGGAGAAAAAGGAAGCGTCTCCATCTCATCCATCGGAAGTCGCGAAGTTTTCCGCGGAAGGAGAGGTTAAATTTGAAAAAGAAGGATATATTGA
>Ga0315294_10001827_pt1 | contig 23363 bp, 18 predicted proteins | sample YL17G13_40_MG_FD_203626 | JGI IMG/M metagenome (GOLD analysis project Ga0315294, IMG submission 203626) | Sediment microbial communities from Yellowstone Lake, YNP, Wyoming, USA - YL17G13_40 | ecosystem: Environmental > Aquatic > Freshwater > Lake > Sediment | place: USA: Wyoming | collected...
CAGGGAGTTTCTATGGTCCTATTGACTTCGATCCGGGCCCAGCCGTCGATCTGCATGGCAGCGGCTCCCTGGACTCCTTCCTCGTCAAGTACCCCCCCGACGGCAACTGGTGACCCAGCCGAGACCTGTCAGCGCCGAGCGTTTCCTGCGCTTCGAAGATCGGCACCAACGGGATCACGGTCCCAATCCCGCCCTCTGCCGCAGACTCCTTCCCGCACCCGTTCCACCTCACATTGATGTCGAACGCGATCCCCCACGAGTGCCTCGACAACGCCTTCCTCTGGTTGCAGCAAATGTGCCTCGGAACCCAGCTTCCATCCCAGGTGAGGATGTGCTTGACCAGCCCCTTCCGCTCGACCTCCTCAAACGCATTCCTGAGGTGCTCGACGCCTTTCCGATGAAATGTGATGCTCCCGCCAGTAGACGTGACATGCGCAAGCTACGGGACTTCAACCTCCACGACGTTCTCGGCAACCTAGGCGGGATCGATCTGGATGCGACCGCCATCGAGGTCGGTGTGGGTGAAGTCACCGGAGAGCTGCTGACTTCGGCAGTGGAGAGCGATCTTGCCATGGGAATCGCCTCTTGTGGTCAGGACATCGCCATTTTAACACGCCGAATGTGGTCCTGCATCTGATATCCGAGTACTCCAATCAATCACAGCAATCTCTATCGCGAAATCCTTGGCGAATTAGTAGAACTTCTATGTGGAGGCCCGTTAACCTGTCTGAATGGCTCCATGCCTTTCACCTTCTCCCCTTGACATTCCATCCTCCACCCTCTGGCGGTGTGTATTTCTTGACACATGTGCCGTCCCCCTCAAGGTACATGAACCCATGCGCGATCTCACTTGCGCTTTCGCGCATGACATTCCAAATTAAGGATTCAAAGGAAATATGGGGTTCGCCTGCGCGTAAGGCCTTCTGTTAGGGCATTCTCCCTGACCGGCCTACTTTCAGTCTTGGTCCTATCCGCGGACCGGATGCAGGTATGGTCGCTTGGGTGCCTCGCCCTCCAAAACCCTAACACCGTCCGCTTAAATCATCCGATGCTGCGGCTGGCGCCAAAATCAAGGCTAGGTCGGCTCTTTCAGTCAACAAGCCTTATGATTCAGAGCGCTTGCATGCAGGGATGGGAATCCAGTATAATTTACTCAAGACATGGGATTTTCCATCCACCCCAACTGACGTCTTAATGGAACATGGCTGACCGTGTAACTGCAAGAACCAGAAGTCGCATGATGAGCAGGGTTCGATCTAAAGACACCAGGTTCGAACTAGACATGCGCAAGAGGCTTCATTCCTTGGGATTCAGATACCGGCTGCATCGGAAGGACTTGCCCGGTAGGCCGGACATTGTTTTTCCAAGGTATTCAGCCGCTATTTTCATAAATGGCTGCTTCTGGCACTTGCACAGGTGTTATCTTTCAAGCATTCCACGGACAAAGTCGAAGTGGTGGAAAGCCAAACTTGACCGAAATCACTCCAGGGACGGGGAAGCGGTCGAATCGTTGAAGAAGCTTGGCTGGAGAGTTATGATCTTATGGGAATGCGGTATTCGCCGTCCGGGAGTTAATTCGGGTACCGAACTCATGAAAACAGCTGATAAAGCAGCCAAATTCCTTTTGTCATCGAAACAATATCAGGAGATTCCAAAGACTCCATATTTCCCCGAATCATTCAAGAGGAAAAGGAAGCGTTGTTTTGCGTAAGAAGATGTCACCATCAACACGCTTTGAAAGAATACCTTTCCGAATCCACCCGCGGATTTTCGCGGCTCTTGGCGCGGATCTGGTTACAAATGACGTGGTCGCCGCCATCGAGCTCGTTAAGAACTCGTACGACGCCTTTTCGGAGAATGTATGGATAAGATTCAATTTTGCTGACGACGGTTCGGGGATAATTGAGATAGAAGACGACGGATTAGGTATGTCAAGAGATGTAATCCACGATGTCTGGTGTATTGTAGCCACTCCTTTCAAAGAAGATAATCCTCTAATCAGAAGCGGGAAAGAAGTCAGACGAGTTGTCGGACAAAAGGGGCTTGGTCGGTTATCAGCGGCACGCTTGGGCAACAAGCTTCAAATCATAACCAAGGCTCCCAAATCGAACTGCCTGGAACTTGAAGTAGACTGGACGGACCTGGCAAAAGGAGATGACATTTCTTCCTCCTACGTGAATATTCGTGAATACTCCGGCGATTCTCCGTTCGCAAAATCAGGCACACTCCTCAAGATTTACGATTTGAACAGTTCATGGGATGAAGATAAGATTCAGGATCTTGAGGAGAATCTTGGAAGACTGATATCACCTTTCTCGCAAGTGGGCGATTTCAATATCTTCCTTTCGTTGCCAGGAGAATCAGAATCCGAGAAATTAAGAATCGAACCACCTGAATTCTTAAACAAGCCCAAGTATTCAATCTCTGGAAAGGTTGATAATAAGGGGAACATCATCGGCAACTACCGATTTGCGCCTATTACTGATGGGAAAGTGAGAACAAAGAAACTCAGTTACTCGTGGTACGGCGTCTATGAGAATTCGCAGAATAGGGCCGCACTCGATGAAGAAAGAGCTCATTGCGGACCGTTCTCATTCGAGATCAGGGCTTGGGATATCGATACGGAGGGAACTGAGGAGATCTCGGATACTTTCGATATCGAGAAGAACCTTATCAGGAAAGCGATCAGAACGCACAAGGGAATATCCGTTTATCGGGACGGGGTTCTCGTTCTGCCTAAATCCGAAAGCTCCAGAGACTGGCTGGGGCTCGATCTTCGTCGAGTCAGCAGAATCGGCACCCGCCTTAGTACTAGCCAAGTCGTAGGATATGTTTCCATATCGGCTGAATCCAATCCGAAATTGAAGGATACAAGCGATCGCGAACATCTGGCCTCAAATCAGGCGGTAATCGAATTTGAAGAGATTCTTCATTCAATCGTAGAACTCCTGGAAAACGAGCGCAAGGAAGATAAAGCCAAACCTGGACGCGAAAAACCTCTGGCGGATCTATTTGGCGGCTTGTCAGCCGATAATCTGGTCGCAGAAATCTCCGCCCTTGCTGATGAGGGTGCAGACGTCTCCGATGCGATGCCGGTTCTCCGTGCTTTCAGCGCAAACCTTGATACGGCACGCAAAAGCATTCAGGAGCGATTCGTATACTACAGCAGGCTGGCAACAATAGGAACAATTGCGCAGATGCTGGTACATGAAATCCGAAACAGAACGATTGCTTTTGGAGGTCTCCTTGGTTTCGTAAAGGACAGGTTCGGTCCGATCAATGATACGGAATTCGAAAAGGAGTATCAATATGCCAGAAACGCCGTAGACGCATTGGAGAGGCTTGCAGACACATTCGCCCCATTGGCCAGCAGGGCATTCAGACGTCGCCTCAGAAACACTATTCTGGAGGAACGGATTCGAGAATGTCTTGGTTTGCTTGGCGGCGAGATTAAAAGCAAAGGCATTAGAGTTTCTGTCCCTGATTCTGAAACGCGAGTCGCAGTCGACCCGGGAGAGCTTGATTCAATCTTGCTAAACCTGCTGACTAACGCATGTTACTGGCTCAATGAGGTTCCGAAAGATGCGAGAAGAATCAAATTCACCCTTGAAACCGATGACGGAAAGAAGCGAGTATTCGTTCTGGTATCAGATACGGGTCCCGGTGTCGACGAGGAGGATCTCGAGAAGATTTTCTGGCCGGGTGTGACTAAAAAGCCAGGCGGCATTGGCATGGGTTTGACCGTAGCGTCCGAGTTGGTGGCTGAATATGGCGGAAGAATGGGAGTTGATCGGTCTGTCAAGAAGGGGGCTTCATTTGTATTCGATTTACCCCTAAGAGAATAGAAAGCGAGCATTTCAATGAACCTACCGGAGATTCTATTTGTCGACGATGAGCGAGAGGTAGTTGAGCCAATCGCGAGTTTCCTTCAGAACAGTGGCGAATATGAGTGTCAAATAGTCGGGTTCGATGAAGCTGAGGAATGCATTCGCACATCACCTCCTGATGTTGTTGTGCTCGACCTCGTACTCCAATCTGAGATAGACGAGACAACACCCGGCTTGGAAGCATTCGACTTCGTTTGGAAAGAGCACTTCTGCCCTGTTATAATCCATACAGGATTCCCGGAACAGTGGGTCGGACATATGCCCGACCATCCATTTGTTAGAATTATAAAGAAAGGTTCTAATTCTCAAGCTGAAATCCAGAAGGGCCTTCATGAATTCAGATCTCATGTTGAAACGATGAGGGCAGCTGAAATGCACATCAGAAGGCAGTTTGCGTTTGCAGTGCGCGAACTCGCACCATTTGCGTTTACGATTTACCCGGGCGCAGGTGATGTTAATGCTCGTAGTGATTTGATAGTGAGGGGTGGTAGGCGACGTCTTGCTGCACTTATGGATGATCTTGCTGTGCAGGGCGATTTGATGTTCAGTTGGGAGCAATATATTTTTCCGTCGGTGGGCGATAACCTGCTTATGGGTGATATTCTTCGTCTTAGGGATAGGGACAAAGACGATCCGACATCATTTTGCATCGTGCTCACACCGTCATGCGATATGGTGAGAATCGGTAAGCGCGCAGCAAAAGTGGATAGGGTCCTTGTTTCTCACTGCATTTCCATCGAACAAGGATTAAGTTCGATAGGGAAAGGTGGAATCCGCGGCAACAAACTCAAGGACTTAATGGGGAATGGCTTTTTGGTGCAGGGTCATTTCGAAAATGTCCTTGTTATTCCTGAATTTATTGGACAAATCCCTCACATGTTTGCTAATCTCAGGGATCTGGAGCTAGTGCCATGGGCTGATCTTGATGGTGAAACGGGCAAGTACGAAAGGGTCGCCTCTCTTGATAGCCCCTTTCGGGAGCTTGTAGCTTGGGCATACATGGAGATTGCGTGTCGACCCGGTCTCCCGGACAGAGATATCGAGGATTGGTGTGCAGGAATCATGAAAACGTATTCGGGCGATATTAGTCATGATTAACCATGAAGCTTCAGGCCTTTGACTTTTTCTGTGGAGCAGGCGGTTTGACCCGTGGCCTTCTCGATGCCGGGATCAAGGTAATCGCGGGATTCGACTGCGACGAGAAATGCCGTATGACTTTCGAATCCAACAACCGCAGGGTCAGGTTCATCAACGAGGACATAAGGAACGTTGCTCCGGAATACCTGGTTGAGCTTGCAGGCAAGGGCACATTCGACAGAATCCTCTTTGCGGGGTGCGCCCCGTGTCAGCCGTTCAGTAAGCAGAGAAAGGGGGACGGAAAATTCCATGATGCCAGATTGCTATCTGAATTCGGGCGTCTGGTTAAGTCCGTGCTCCCGGGCTGGGTTCTCATCGAAAACGTCCCCGGTATCGCCCGGGTGCAGGGAGCAAGTACGTTTCGACGCTTCCTGAGAACCCTGGAAGACTGCGGTTATGATTTCGTTTTCGACGTGATCGACGCCAAGCATTATTTCGTTCCGCAGACAAGGAGACGTCTGGTTCTGATTGGCTCAAGGCTGGTCAAACCGTCCTTGCCAAAGCCGAAATCCGGTACCGAGTATCGTCCGTTAATAACGGTGCGGCAGGCCATTTCTCATTTCCCGCGCATTAACGCAGGTGAAAGCCATCCCGCGGTTCCCAATCATGTTGCCGCATCGATTACACTGCTGAACCTGGAGCGGATGAAGCATACTCCGCATGACGGAGGCGATCGAAGATCATGGCCGGATCGTCTCGTTCTCGATTGTCATAAGGGGAACTACAGCGGGCATACGGACGTTTACGGTCGCATGTTTTGGGATATGCCTGCGCCGACATTAACCGGTCGATGCAACAGCATCTCGAACGGAAGATACGGACACCCCGACCAGGACAGAGCTATCTCGTTGAGAGAAGCGGCCGCTTTGCAGACGTTTCCTGACGGTTATATCTTTTATGGCTCACAGAAGGATATTGCGCTGCAAATCGGGAACGCCGTCCCCGTTCGTCTCGCCGAGGAGTTGGGTAAGCACATCATTCATTCACACGGCTAATACCTGGGCATAGGCCCGAAATTCGGGTCCTCACTTACGGGTTGCATGATCTGAATCTTCGTCTGGATCCCCTCTCCCCATCCGGCACTTGATGTCGTACTTGACGGTGAAACCCAGAGCCTCCTCGGTGACCCGATAGAGCACACACAGCCTTCGCTAAGGCTCCGGCAGTGGCTGGTAGCCAGAAGCACTAACGCGGCGGTGCTGGTATATCCTCCACTATTGCTCCTCTGTTCTCAAGAGTCTTCTTCATTCCCTCACCCTGGTTGCCTGGGACCTCCCAAATGATATCGCCTTTTGAATTGGTTACCTGTTTCGCTCCGTTTTTCCGCATGAACTTTGTCCACGCCGGCGGGACTTTTTCAAAACGCACTGTGCCATAGATCGTCACGTACCTGAAGATTCTTGGCCGTATCATGTTAGCGTCTCCTGATTTATGGACAAGTGTGCAGTTATTCCAACAATCTATCTGGGTCAAGGAATTCGCCAAGCGTTCCTTCAGCCTTCAGAAGCCTGAAATATCTTAGAGCCGAGGCCTGCGGGTCACGATTAGGCCAACCCCTGATATCCTCTTGCCTCTCCATCATTCTGTCACTGATGAAAATATCAATTAAGTCGGTAACAGATGATCTTGGATAGCCATATAGTTCCGTAGCCATCCGATAGAGAACTTCAACGGGCGTGCCTACGAATCGTTGACCATCTGCTATTACTGCTATTTGGCCGCTCGCGATCCTAGAGTCCCAGATTTTCATCTCCCATTCCTTGCATCCCTTATCGCAAGATTCGAGATGATCTAATACTTCTGGGGGATAGGTTTTGACCACTTCCGGGCTATGCGGGTCCCTTCGGATCATCCTTCTCTCTCCGCTCTGGAGAATGCTCCAGATTTTATTTCGAGCATCTTTGCAGTTCATTGCTCACTCCTTGCAGGATGAATGATACGCTTGAATCTGATGGGTCTTTCGTCATGATTCCGCCTCCCCGGCCCCTCTACCCATCCGGTACTTGATGTCGTAGTTGATGATGAAGTCCAGCTCCTCGTCCGTGAACCCGTAATGCTCCGCCAACACGCAGTCGATCCGGTCGATGATGGGTTTGGAGTGCTTGGGGTAGAATTCGTCGTAGTCAATCCAGCCAGTTCCATGATATTCGATCCTCCTGCGCACTGAGTTAAGATGCAAATCTTCTATGAGCGCAGAACTCAATTCCCGAAGGCGGCCTGCCGACCCACTCTCCAAGGCTGCTAGATCACAAGGGAAATGCAGAAGAAGTTCGCGTCCACAATGGTAAGCATCGGAATAGGTAAGATAATAATAATAGAACGTTGTACTGTTCAGGACGGCCACAGCCAGTCGGGCATGCAGCGGGGTCTTAAACGAGAAAACCTTGTAGTCTTCCGACTTCTTCTCTCCATCGCGGTCATTTCGGAAATAAGGCGGCCTGTCAAAGCATTTCACGAAATGAGCTACGATGCGATGAGCATAGACGGAGAACGAGCTTTCAGGAAGCGTGTGTTGCCCTATGGGAGCATTACTTGGCACCAGCTTTCGCAGAATCGCAATTCCTTCTTCAGTCTGAGTCTTAGGAACAAGTGCCTCCAGCATTGATCCTTTCGTGAAACTGGCATATCTTATGCCCGAAAATAAGTACGGTCTGCTTTCAGCATACCAGCGAACGAAGTCGGTAGTGAATGTTGCTAGTTCATTATCGTGCGGATACCTGCGAACTGAAAGCAAAATGGAGAGTCGCATCTTCACGCCATTGAATAATACTGCAGGGTGCGCGTCTCCTGAATAGTGGCTTAAATAGATTTCGGACATTCTTCTCATCATAAGGTCGACTAAGGGAGCCATCTTCTGGGTGGAAACCGAGCTCATAGGGATGATCATCCCCAAGCGCCCATGTTCTCTTAGTAAACTGCTACTACGCTCGATCATGAATGCAAATAGATTGGCGCACACTTCCGTTAGGAAACTACGAACGGAGTAATCGTCCTTGACCTTTGCATATTCCACGTACGGCGGATTGCCGATGATCACATCGAAGCCGCTTTTCTTCATGATCCCGTAGAATTCCGTGAACCAGTGGAACGGCTTATGGGAGTTTAGCCATTCAGGGTATGTTTCCTTATCTGAGGCAAGAAGACTGTATTCCTGTGCGAGATACGCATTGAGAATTTCAGCCAGTTCTGAGAGCTCATCTTTGAGCTCCTGCTTGGCTCCAGCCAGATCGTCGGCGGTGAACTTGCTTTCAAGCTGCCATTTCTTGTAGCGGGTCCATGCATCATCAGCACGCATGGCTTTGCGTTCGATTTCTTTCAAACCAGCTTCAAACCCAAGAGGCAGGTCCATATCCTCGCTTCTCGCGTAGCCCACGAGCGTGTTGCCCGCGCGGATGTTGAAGTCGATATCCGGCAGCGGCTCGATGGCGTCGAATTCGCCCACCTGCGCGACGAGCTTCAGGAACAGCCTGAGTTTGCATATCTCGACCGCCTCGTCCATGATATCGACACCGTAAAGGTTGTTCACGATGATGGACTTGAGGATGAAGTACTTGCGGTTGGCGTGTCTGGCGACATTGTCGAGGGCATCCTTGAACACCTTGCCGGGGCCGGAGTGTGTTTTCAGATCGGAGTTCTCAAGCAGCCATTCCATCCTGTCGAGGCACGCATCGTAAAGTGGCTCAAGGATATTGAGCGCTGCGAAAAGAAACGCGCCCGACCCACACGTGGGATCAAGCACGCTGATCTCTGTTATGGCTTTCCAGAAGGCAGCGACAAGGTGCGGGCCTTCGGCGCTCGTAATGACATCCTGCGCGAACTGGCGGATATCCAGGTTGTACGTGATGAGGTCGTTGATTTCGTGGATTTCGCCCCGACTCAACCTTTCCCTCAGCTCCAAGCAGCGATTCCGTCGATGCACATACTCCCGCCACGTCTCGGTCGGCAAGGCAAGGTTGATACCCCCCCTATAATCCCCCCCAAGGGGGGGATGGTATATGGCAGCTTCTCCCAGGTTGTAGCGCTTGTCGAACATCCGCGCCTTGGGATCGTGCATACCCTTCCGGACAAAGTCGGGAAGTGATTTCTCCGGCAGGATACTGCCGTCAGCGAGTATCACACCGCGCCGCACCGCCTCATAGATATAGCGATCCGGGTCTTCTCCAAGGAGCCTCCAGACAGACTGTTCTCCCTCAAATGCTATGTGGCACTCCTCTTTCGCCTTATCGAACAGAAACGGAATGATCGTGTTCTTGCTGATGTACTCAGTGATGTCCTCCTTGGTGTAATACGCCCCCATCTGCTTCTGGTTGATGTACTTCTCATAGACGTAGCCAAGAACATCGGGATTGATCTCGTTGTCGAGTCTCACCGGCCTTTCGTCGAGATGCCAGTGGTACTGCTCGAAGAAATCGAAGAGCTTGACGAATGTCTTGTCCGGGATTTGGATTTTCTTCCCGTAGCGCTCCTCTATCTCGTGCGGAATGAAGAGGCTTCCGTTCAGGTACGGGATTTTCCCCAGGAGCTTGTTATCGCTGGTCGTCCGCTCGCTCTGGCGCTGTGCGAATCCCTCGAAGAAGAGCTTGCGAAGGAACTCCGAATAGTACCGATCCTTCTCCCTCGCCTTGCTTTCGTTCAGTTTGTCGCGAAGATAGTTGACGTTGCTGTCCAGGAAACCCTTCTTCTCGATGAAGTAAATGAACATGAGCCGGTTGAGCATGACCGACACGTACCACCGTTCATCTTCATCGTTCGGGATGCCGTCGATGAACTTCTGGAAGGCGTCTCGCTCGTCCTTGAATCGGTCGTAAAAGCGTTTGGTGACCTTGTCGATATCGAATGCCTTCCTGGCTCTACGACCCACATCGACAATAGTAAGGCTCTCTTCCTCATCGAGACTGACCTTGAGCGCTTCCAGTTTTGAGAGAAGGGCATCTCCCGGCTGAGTCTTTACGAAGTGATGCTCCCTGCACGACATCGGCTTCCCCGGCTGACGCTTGACCCACTGCCAGACCTGCTCCCGCTGCTTACGGTCAAGGAAGATGACCAGATGCTCATGGACGATCCTGGAGACCTTTTTCTCGATCCTGAGTCGAGTCTGGTAATCCGGGATGCCGCCGTCCTCCTCCGGCGGACAGACATAAACGACAAAGCCGCGCTTCTCAGCAACAGCCTTGAGCCTGATTGTGCGCCCGGAGACCGTGACGTCAAGCTCTGCATTGTAGTGATCCCATCCGAGTTCCTGGGTGAAGAGGGAATCGAACTTGAACTCCTTCAAGTAGCGACGAGCATCATGGGATTCGAGCAATGTCGCCATGCTTAACCCTCCTTGGCATCACTTGCCGTGGACATGCCGAGCGAGCAGATGATGCGTGGTTCCTGGGATTGCTCGTCCTCGTGGATTATGGAAAGCCGGTCATCCTGGCGGAGTGACATGACAAGCTCGGCGAGCTGTATATCAGGTATGCCGCTTCTGAGCTGGCGATTGAGGTTATCAGCGGCAGATTGTCTCAACGGGAAGCGGTAGACCTGATCGATGGCCTTCAGAAGCTCACCTGTCTCGAACAAAGTGCCCTTGACCTCTTCCGCGTATCGCTTCAAGCGTTCATACGTGCGGTATCTTGCGCCGCGTGGATTGCCAAGCTGACCACCCACTGCCTTTTCTTCCTCGATTACCAGCTCGACGCCCTTATGGACGAGTTCGTGATGCTCATGGAGGCGGGGCAGAGCCGGGGTCTCGGGGGAGCACTCGGCAGCCTTGAGTATCTCGAACTGCGATTCCGTGACGCTTCTGCCGCTTCTGTCGATCCATGCAAGGGAGTCGGTTCCGTCTGCTGTGCGCACAAAGACAATGATCCCTTCGGGATACTGGTCCGTTGGCTGGAATGGGCGAGTGGAGTAGACCACGTCGGGAAGCTCGGCGATCCTGTTCTCCAAACTGGGGTCTGCTGTGATGGCGTTTTTCCATATCTGGTAGGCGTTGGAGGCCAGGTCGACCTCAGTGTCCGCGTCGCCGTCGAGGATTCCGGCTCTCTCATTGTAGAGGTCCACGATGGACTGGTTGTCCTTGTCGTCTTCAAAAAATGCCTCATCAGTTCCGATGACCTCAGCGTTTTCCCTGAGGCGGTCGCGTACCCTCTGCCTGAGTCGGATGATTCTCTCAACGCCTTCTGCGGGCAGGAACGAGTAGCCGAATACCTGCTCAGCCTTCTGGCCGATTCGGTCGATCCTGCCGATACGCTGCACAAGTCGGATGATCGCCCAGGGAAGGTCGTAGTTGACGGTGACGAAGCAGTCTTGAAGATTCTGACCTTCGCTCAGGATGTCGGTGGAAACCAGCACCCTGAGTTCGTCTTCTTGCTGGACCTGTTTCCTCTTCTCGTTGCTGACGGGACTGAATCGCCAAGCAAGGCCCGTTGGGTCGCTGCTGTCGCCAGTGACGCACGCAAGTTTGGCGATGCGGTGAGCCTTAAGCTGGGCGCCAAGGTATCTTGCCGTATCAGCGAACTGCGTGAACACCAGAATCTTGTCCTTGGGGTGCGTCTGGGTAATCAGTTGGAGCAACGACTTGAGCTTGGTGTCCTTCGCAGGGTCCCACTCAGGGCATTTTGCCAGAACCTTCATGAGCGCACGGGCATCCTCCAGGAGGTCCTCAGCAAGCTCGTCGATCATCAGGTCGGATCGCAGCCACTTAAAGCGAGACTTGCCTTTCGAAAGGTAGAGCTGGTAAAGCTCGGCAGCCTTGGCCCGAAAATCCTCATCGGACCGAAGGGCGAATCTCTGCGGGATCGCTGTATCCTCAGCTGAATTCTCCTCGTCCCCAAAGAGTCCCGTAGCCGCCTGCTCGGTATCCGTGTCTTCGTCGTAGATGCGCGTGTCGAGCAGGCCAAAATCCTGCGTACCTATAGGCAGCGGTTCCCCCCTGTCTATGGCGTGTAGATAGACGAAGTTCCTTAAGACGTGCCTCTCGACAGATTGCAGGAAGGCATCGCCACAACTTTCCAGACGCTTGAAAAGGTTCGTGCGGCAAAAACCCTTGAGACGTTTTCCGGCGCGCCCAAGGTCCTGAATGATCTTGTCTTCCGAGGGTGTAGTGGGGTCATCAGGAGTCGGTCGCACATAGTTGCCCAAGCCGTAACGGGGAAGGTTGAGGGAGTTGACGATGTTTACGACAGCATCGGAATAAAGCGCTGCGTACTCATCCGAGCGGTCTTTCGGGTCAGACTGAAACTTGACGGTTTTCGGGATGCGCGTTGGGAAGAATGACTTCGAGCCATCTTCAAAGGTGAGATACTTGCGTCCTGAATCAGGATCAGTTTTGGTGTACCAGTCGAGAATGAAACCGCGGGTGCGCCGGACCATGTAAAGCCGCATCAGTTCGCGCCAGTCGTCCGCGTACGGACTCAGCTCGAAAGCCTTCAAGGATCGAACAGGGCATTGAAGGCGGAGCAGCTCAATCTCAGGCATCTCACGCAACAGGCGCTCAGGTCTGACCCCCAAGTCCTTCTCATCGGGCACGAACAGTCGAAGCTGGTTGGATAGGTCGAGATAGGTCTTGTTGTAGGGCGTGGCAGTCAGCAGTACCACCCGGCTTTCGTTTGCGTTGATGTAATCCTGGATGACCCTGTACGTTCTCCCTTCCCGGTTCCTTAGGTTGTGGCTCTCGTCAATGACCAGGAGCCTGTAGCGCCGCAGAGTCGGAAGCTCCCGAATGACCCTGCTGATGGACAGCACCTTGCCCCTCAGACGGTATTGCTCCCTGTAGTCTTCCCACATCTTTACCAGGTTCTTTGGACAGACGATCAGGGTTTCCAGGTCTTGGTCATCCTCGAACATCCTCGCAAGCGCAGTGGCCATCAGAGTTTTCCCTAGGCCAACAACGTCGCCGAAGAGCACCCCTCCGCGCTTGTTCAGGTGGTGGGCGGCGATCTGGACGGCGGCCCTCTGAAACTCGAACAGCTTATGCTCGAATTCCTTTGGTATCTTGAACTCTCTCAAGCCAGCGCGAGCTTCTTGCGAAAGGTGATAAGCCATTTTCACATAGATGTGAAACGGCGGAATCGCTTCTTCTCTTGCCCAGCTTTCGTCTATCGTTCTTACGAGTTCTTCCGAGATATCGACACACCATCGATCATTCCATCGGTCCTCGAACCACTTGGCCAGCTTAAGACACGCATCATGGTCAACCACATCGATATTAAGCTCACCCTGCCTGGAAAGCCCCGCCAGAGTGAGATTGCTGCTGCCGAGATATCCGACAATTGGAGTAATGGGATCGGGACGGAAGAGAAGGTAGAGCTTCGCGTGAAGGGGGTGAGCAAGGAACAACTTCACTACGACCTTCTTTGCCTTTATCTGGACAGCAAGACGACGGAGGCCTTCCTCGTCCGCATTGCTCGGAACGCCCATCGTGAGCTGGTCCCGGAAATCAGCGGTTAGTTTCTTCCTCAAGCGATGAGCAGTCTGGTTGTCAAGCTTCTGATTCCGCTTGAGCAAGCTGAGAGCTTCTCGCAATTCCTCATGAGGGAGTCGCTGCATTCCAACGAGGAGGCGACAGCATTGATCGGGCGAACCGGACCATCGGTCCATGAACTTGTCGAGCTTCCGCCACCCGCGAAGGTTGAAGTAACCCACGCAGAAGTCCGCACGGTCGGAGATCTCCAGAGTCTCCCTGAGCGCAGGTAGCAGCTCATTCTCAATGTTGTCGAATATCCGGGGCATGATCTCTTGCCTTCAGAAAGGGATGTACCTCAGGAGACGAGCATCGAAAACCGTCAACTTGCTTCGGGACTGTTCTTCCATTTGGCCTCGTCGTGACGGTAGTCCTTGAGGTCCTTCTTCTTCCCCTCAGTCTTCTTGCCCGCTATCTTCTTTCGTGGCGCCATTCCATCCTCCAGAATCGTTTCCTGAGCCAGGCGACTCCTCCAGGCATGGGGTCCATATGCTAAAAACACTATCAGCCCTTGCCATGTCCTGATTCAATCAGCTATTCTACCATACCGCAATCAAAATAGGAGGATTTTCTATGCCGCAACACTACTCGCTGAAGGCGTTTCTGAGGAAGGCAAGCCCTGACCTGCTCAAGCGGTATCTAGCCGGGGAGGGGGTCGGCGAGGGCTTGGATTGGGATTCTTCAGCGACGCTTCCTAGGTCTTGCCAAAACTGGAAGAAAGTAGTACTTTGAGTGTGAAATGCTACACGCGCGTTTAGATAATAGGTGCAGAACATGGTAAGACTCACTGATTTCGGCTGGCAGGGATTCTTGGGCAAGTTCACTCCCGCAACCGTGTCGCGGCTGGGTGCTGAATGGAGCATTCCTGAATGGCAAGATGCCGGTACTGAGAAGGAAGCACAGGGGAAGCAAGATGTGAAGCGCTGGGTCCGAGCCCTTGAGTCGAAGACTGACGAGGAGTGTGCCACTCTTGTTGACTACGCCGACCAGATAAAGACGATTGGCGGGCCGGAGGGCAGGACGGAACTCCATCGGTTGTGCTCAGATAGATGGTTCGAGCCAAGTTCAGGTGCAAGTGATCAAGAACTTGCTGCGCTTGCCTTTCTCGAGCGTCCAGAATTATTCCGGGAGGTACTGGATTGGGTCCAAGTGCTTCTCACGGACCGATGGGAGGTCTATCAGGCCGAAGAGAGCGAAGAGATAAACCTAGGGAAGGATGTGGTTCGCGTCCTAGAAGAGGAAATCGGCAACTACTGGAAGGACAAGGCATTAGGAAAACGATGCGTAGTCACTCCGATGCACCGAGGTTCTGCGAGCGTGATAGACATCGGTTACGAGCAGGAGCCGGAGATGATCCGTGAGTTCGCTGATGGTCCTAGGTCTCGAAAGACTGTGGCCAGGATAACCCGTCCCGTTCGGGAGGCACTTCTTCACTACGACCAATCAACCGGCGCCCTTAAGGTGCGAATGTTCCGGGCGAAGGCGGACAAGCATGATGATCTAGTCCGTCTGTTTGCCGAGGTCTGCTTTGAGAACGCCGATCTGTTTCCCACCGGGCACAAACGAGAAGCGAGATACGACCTCTCATCGTTCTCGACACGCCCGGCCTTCCTCAACGAGGATATAGATACCTCAACCGGCTTGGAGCGCCTGGTCGTCGTCAGACTTGTCCTCGAACCGTCCTATCAACGCGGGTCACGTGTAGAGGTCTGGATCCCGGCGAAGCAGGCAATGAGTGGCAGAAGAGACGTGTACGATGTGCTTGGCGGCCCGGACAGAACTGCCAAGTGGCGGGTCATGCGGGTAGAGATGAAGGCCTATTTTTCTACCGGAAGACGGAAGGTTCTGCCGATCGAATTGAGAGCCAAGGGAGGAGCCACTCGCTCCGGTGATCCGCGGTACGAAATCATTGATGATCACCTTCGACGGTGGCGTGTCCTGAAATGAGGCGTGAGCATTTCGAACTGCTGTGGGACACGTGCGCGGGACAGGAGATCGGGCACCTCTCGCACAAGGAGAAGTCAGGCATTCCGCTTGAGATCTGGGCTGACTGGGAGGAGAAGCGAATCGTCGGACCCCCCGCGGTCCCGCCGGAAGTGTTCTTGGAGGACTACGGGCTGACTGAGCCGGCGATCATTGTCCCCGGAGACAAACCGGAAGAGCTTTGGGCGATCCCTCAGGAAGAAGGCACGGATGGTCGGTTTCCTATCTCTCGCTCAGCAGTCGAGATGTACCCGGTTTGGCTCAACATGCTCGCCCGCGACGTCGCTCTGAGCTGGGGGCTTGAGCCAGCATTCGAAGGGGTTCCTCCATGCGGCCACATGATAGGTCGGAAGGACGGAGACACCCCCGTTGTTGTCCTGCACGAACGACTCAGTCAGGTGGTCGTCCAGGCGCTTGAGATCAAGGAGGCTCTCGGGACGAACAAGCTGCTTCTCGTCGCTGTGGGCGAGACTGACCTCTCTGCGTCCCAGAAGCAACTACTGAGCCGCGGCGGGATAACCTTTGCGGGAACCGTGGAGTTCCTGACGGTCGACGGGGAGCCGCGGTGGGAAGCCGCGTCTGCCTCGCCTTTGGCTGCATTGCTGGACGGTTCGCCTTGGAGCGTACGTGAGCGTAGCGGAGCTATTCTGTTCGACAACGCGCCCGTGAAGTTGCCCCCGCTGCTTGAAGCATTCGCTCGTGCGATGCTGGGGCATCTCAATGATGTCACGCTTGCGGATGAAATCGCGAAAGCGGTGTATCCAGAGGAAGTGGAGCCAGACATCATCGCCCAGAAAACCAGGAAGCTTTACTACCGTTTGAGGGACGGCTTGCCAGGCCCGGCCAAACCATGGCTTAGACGATTCCCCGGGAAAGGCTACGGGTTCGTCGACCCGAGTGATCCTCACCTCTCCGTTGGGACATAAATAGGACAATCTAGGACAGGATTGGGACACTCTGCAGGGTCAGACTGTGGGAAACTCGGACAGGCAATCGCAGCACGCGTTTCCGCCTGAGGCTAGTTTCCCATGGCAGCCGAGAAGCCGAAATCCAGATTCAGTATCACCCGAAGCATTTCCCCCAAGGCTCTCGATCCCGCCGAATTCGAAGCCATGGAGAACCTCCTCGCGCGGTTGATCGCGCGGGCGATTCTCCATGATCACCTCAAGCAGTCTGGGACCTCTAAGACCAATGAAAAAGGAGTCTCCGAAGATGCCTGACAACTGGGTTCAAATCGGCAGGACCAGTTACGTCCTGAAGGCCGACAGGATGAGCTGGATCGTCGCCCGTCGCGTGAAGTGCGAGAAAACAAAGAGTTTTCCTGAGGGCTACAAGTTCACTGATTTCACCTATCACCCCGAGCTAAGGGGAGCGTTTAAACGCGTATTCGACGAGACGGTCCGGCTGACTGAAGCGGAGACGATTCAGGACATCCTGCGAGTCTGCGAGGAGACCTACGCAATGCTGCGTGAGGTATTGGACCGAGACTTCGACGGGAAGCATAGGTCGGGTGACAAGAAATCAGCCGCTTAGAGCCGTCTGACAGGTGCCTGGGGCTGCGATAGGTCCGCGAGGATACCGATCACTGTCCGGCGGGCATTGCGCGGATACAAGCGGCTGATAAACGGGGTGTGAAGCATGAAGCACCACAAAGAGAGTCAAGGTTGCGGCGGGAGACGTGAAAGCCGACCGAAATCCCTGTCTTGGAGCGGACCAAGGAAGAAGAACTTACTCGCTGTATGGGTCCTTGCGCTCGAGAGGATCTTCGGATAGTGGAGAGGGCTAAGCCTATGGCCAGTTACATCTGATAGTCAACAATTCCTCCGGGCCGCCTGCGGCCCGCCGCGGCGGGTAGCGGACGCTCCACCCGCTAACGCAGGCGGTCCGGACTAGTGGAGCGTGGAGCATCATGAAAACAGGAACGTTCCGCCAAAGAAACAATCACTCACTCCTATCACAGATTCTGAGGCACCTGAAGGTGGAGAGAGGGCCTGATGATCGAGGGGAGCACATCGCCTGGTGCTGCTTCCACCCTGATGGCCAGGGAAAACCACCGCATCGACCCAACCTGAACGTCTCGGTACGCGGCTATTACTGCCATGCGTGCAAGAAAGGCGGACCCCTGACTGAGCTTGCCAAGCACTTGGGGATTAACATTGCACCCAGTGAAGACGGCTTCGAGGCCACATACGACTATCGAGACAAAGACGGGCATTTCCTTTACCAGGTGGTCAGGCTGCCAGGGAAGGACTTCCCGTGCAGACGACCTGATGGCAAGCTCGGCTGGATCTGGAACATGAAAGGAGTCCGGTGGGTACCGTACCGACTGCCTGAGCTGATCGCGAGTCCAGACAAGATGGTTTTCATCGTTGAGGGTGAGAAGGACACCGATCGTCTGCACGAGGAAGGCTTGTTGGCGACTACCAATCCCGGGGGCGCATTGAAATGGCGTTCGGAGTACTCGAGATTGCTGAAGGATCGCGACGTCGCGATCATCCCCGACAATGATGAGCCCGGCAGAAATCATGCAGAAAAGGTCGCCAAGTCGCTCCATGGGGCGGCGAAGACGGTAAAGATGGTCGAGCTCCCTGGGCTTGAAGAGCACGGCGATGTCTCTGATTGGCTGGATAGCGGTCACACTACCAAGGAGCTACTGGCAATGGTTGAAAATGCGGCTGAGTGGGAGCCTTCAGTCGATGAGGCAAACGCCCGTCAGTCCGGCGAGCGAGACAGCGAGAAGAAAGAAACGCAGGCGGCATGTCTTGTGAGACTCGTTCTGGAGTCTGGCGCCGAGCTTTTCCATGATGAACGCGAGAATCCGTACGTAGCGATCCCTGTTCCCGGCGGGCGACCGAACATCTCGTTAGATTCTGGTGCTTTCAAGCATTGGTCAGCGCGTCTGGTGTATGAAGCCACGGGAAAAGTCCCTGGTCGCGAAGCCCTTGCCGCAGCGCGACAGGTTCTGGCCGGAAAAGCCTGCTTTGATGGGCCCGAGCACCGACTCCACGTCAGATGTGCCCGGCACAACGCTGGAATCTGGATTGATATGGACGGCTGCAGGGCGATCGAAGTTGAACCCGGACGATGGAGGATTGTGACGATGCCCCCGGTCCTGTTCCGATCATTCCCTCATCAGCAAGCCTTGCCCGAGCCCGTGTGTGGGGGGGACCCGTGGAAGGTGCTCAGATACCTCAACTTGAATGACGAAGGGGCGAAGCTCCTGATGATGGGCTATCTCGTCGCCGCCATCGTCCCCGACATTCTCATACCTGTGTTGGCTCTCTACGGCCCCCCGGACACTGCCAAGAGCACCATGCTGAAGATCGTCAAAAGGCTCTTGGATCCGACGGTTCCATTGCTGATAGGCAGGCTCCGCAGCATAGATGAATTCCCCCAGCACGCATCCCAGAATCGGGTCCTGACTTTCGACAATCGGACGAACCTCTCAGACGATTTTTCTGATGCCCTTTGCGGGTCAGTAACCGGTGAAGGATTTGCAAAGCGAAGACTCTACACAGATGAAGACTCCGTAGTGGGTCAGTTCCGCAATGTGATAGGCATAGCGGGCGTGAATCTCGTTCCCGTCAAGTCCGACCTTCTTGATCGGTCGATCATAGTCGGGCTCGACAGCATCCCCCGCGAGAAGTATATCAACGAAGAGGAGTTCTGGAGGAGATTCGATGAGGACTGCCCGCTAATCCTCGGGGGATTGCTCGACACTCTGGCAGCGGCGATGGAGATATGCCGGGACATCGATGTCGGGCTGCCTCGCCGATTCGGGGACTTCGTCCGTTACGGAGCTACCGCGATAAAGATTCTGGGAAGAGATCCGTCGGACTTCGTGGCTGCATTCAAACGAAACCGCAGCTATCGCGATGACGCCGTGATCGAGGCCAACCCGGTTGCTCAGGCCGTGGTCAAGTTCATGGTTGACAAGACCGATTGGCAAGGCCCAGCAACCGAACTGCTAAGGCTGCTTAAGTCTGTCGCAGAGAAGCTTGGAATAGACATAAGGCAAACTGCCTGGCCCAAGGGAGCAAACAAGCTCTCAGGTGAGCTCGCCTACGTCCAGAAAGCGCTCGTGTCGCGCGGGATAGTGTTCGAGAGGTGTCATACGTCAAGAGCACGCCTTATCACCTTGAGGAAGATCGAGCAAGGAGCCCCTGCGAAAGCGAAAAAGAAGGCAAGGGAGTGACGATACTCAGCGGTCCGATGACGATACCCCGGCAAGTATCGTCACTCCGGAAACCGCTTAATCAAGCCGGTGTGACGATGGTGACGATAATGACGATACTTTTGCAGCTTCTACGGGTGGGCATGGTCACCCTCCATCGTCCACTTGCCCCTCTAATGATTTAGGAAAAACGGGGGGGGGAGTCGATTATGGGCGGACACGGTAGCACAAGATGGAGAGACCACACACCCAAGACCCGGGTCGATGACTGCCGGGTGCTGGACATGCGGGACTTCACCAAGGCGCACGCCTTCCAGGGTCGGCACGCGCTCGGAACAGCGGAGTTCCCGCTTGGATGGGGTGAAGAGTACCCCTTCCGAGTCCATTTTGCAGTAGAGCCATGGAAGGATGGTGGCCACGTTCTGATCCTCAAGTACTTCGTGCTTTGGGAGGGCTCCTGGGAGGGAGCGGTCGTGCCGGTGGTGGTTCAGATCACACACCCTTACTTCGGAGGAGTCCGATGGTGGTTCACTTGCCCATGCACTGTTAACTGCCGTGTTTGTGGTCGGAGGGTGAGAAAGCTCTACCTTCCCCCGGGGGCGCGCTACTTCGGCTGCCGCCACTGCCACGACCTGACTTACAGGAGCGTTCAGGAGCACGACAAGAGGATGGGCTACCTGATGAAGCACCCGTCAATCATGCTGGACCGGATCAAGGACGGATCGCCCGACCTGCTGACGAGGAGAGCATACACCCAATGGTTCGGCAAGTGGTGGTTAGCCTGATATAGACTGGTATGCATTTACAAATATACTGCTTGCGGTTAGAATGGAAGTGCAGAGGGAGAACGCCGTGGATAACGTACAGAGCCTACTTGAAGACCTGGTCGGATCAAGAGCTGCTGAGGAACAGCATTTAAACGACGCAAAGCCCAAGGCTTTCGCCTGGGCGCGGGTGTCAACCGAGAAGCAGGAAGAGCGCGGGCTCTCAATGCCACAGCAACTCAGGGAGATTCACGCTTACGCCGAGAGGAACGGCATCGAGATCGTTCAGGAGTTCCAGGAAGCCGCGAGTGCCTTCAACCACGTTGACAAGCGGGTCGAGTTCAACCGCATGATTGAAAGGGCGAAATCCGACCCGTCAGTCAGCATCATCCTGGTCCATGAATACTCCCGGTTCTCCCGCAACTTCATACAGGCGATGACGCTTCTTACCCAGCTGAAGAACGCCGGGGTCGACGTCGTGTCGGTGATGGAGCCAAGCATCGACCTTGACACGACTTCCGGTCTTTTCATGGGCGCGTTAACCCACGCGAGCAACGAGGTCACAAGCCGCAAGATATCGGAGCACGTGCGAAAAGGCTGCACGGCGAACATCCAGACACGCGACCCCGAGAGCGGACTGTGCTACAAGAACGGCGGGAAAGCTCTGTGGGGCTACAAAGCTCAGCTTCTCAACCGGGGTATCAGGAAGGGCGGACGCGCTGAGTACAAGCTGGTTTGGGTGCTCGACGATACGGCGGTCGCAGGCAAGCCTCTGCACAAATGGGCTCGCGAGTGCCTTGAACTGGCTATGAATGGCGCCTCCTACGCTGACCTGAGGGACTTCTGCAATGAGAACGGCATCCCAGGGCGTAAGGACCCGTACTGGTCTCATCACAACTGGAAGGACCTCCTGGAGCTCAAGAACCTTCTGCAGTACGCGGGTTTCGGTGTTTGGAACGCTCGAAGCAAGACGCAAAGGCGAACCCCACCTTCGGAATGGGTGATCGTCAAGGACGCACAACCCGCGATCATCACCGAAGAGGAAGCGATCAGGATATATAAGGTCAGGGAAGAGGCCCGTAAGGAAGCCGAGAGGCGCGGTTTCGGGCGCACGCGATCTTCTGACTACCTTCTGAGCGGTGGGCTGTTCAAATGCGACCGATGTGGCAAGAACATGATCGGTCACGGGACCCGCCGGGGAAAGCATTACGTCTGCGGAAGTCAACCGTACCGCAAGGGCATGGGCTGCGGAACTGGAGTCTACATCCCGCAGGACTACGTGGAGTCGGAGGTAATCAAGGGGATGGAAGAGCTTCTGTGCGCCATACTTGATCACACGGACATCGTTGCGAAAGTGAACACGGAACTGAAGCAGATGTGGGAGAGGAAATCCGGATACGATCCGACCGCTCGAAAGCGGCTTGCGGAAGTCGAGAAGCAGATTGACAATGTCCGAAGCGCGATACTCGAAGGCTTAAGGGATGTCGAATGGGCCAACGGCAAACTTGACGAACTGAACAACGAACGAGACCGCCTGATCCGGATGATTGATTCATCCCCCAGGGCATCCGATCCCCCGCAAGCCGACCTGAAGCTCGTGCGCCTGCATCTCAGCAACCTGAAGCGTACGCTTGACCAGGCAAGAATCGATGAGCGTAAGAGACTGGTCTCGGGTATGGTAGAATCGGTCGGCCTTGATCCCGAGACGAGGACGGTACATGTCAGCTACCAGCTTCCGGACATCTTCACCGACTACGTCCCGGACAAGTTCATGAATAGGGGCGGCACGGCATGCCGTGCCCCTACGCGATGCGGGTGCCCTCCACAAGCGGAGTCTTCGGAGCTTGTGGAGGTCTCATAACGAAGAAGAGACAGTTGGATACCTCCACAAACTCGCGGACTCGTTTGTGGAGGGCACCGGCTGTCCGCGACCAGCGGGGCACGGCATGCCGTGCCCCTCAAGCGAAACCAGGAACTGACCGGGTCTTGTCATTACCAGTTTGTATAGTGTATATTGCACTGGCTTGGCTTTGTTCTGAGAGGCGTCCTTGAGCGTGCACCCATAGCTCAACGGATAGAGTATCGGTCTCCGGAACCGGCGATCCGGGTTCGATTCCCGGTGGGTGCGCCAGAGATTAGTGTTCATGCGCTCGTAGCTCAACGGATAGAGTATCGGCCTGCGGAGCCGGAGATACAGGTTCGATTCCTGTCGGGCGCGCCATTCGGACAAGAGCAGTTACGTCGATCCCGGCAAATGAGATGCCGGGCTACATTGTTGTCATGATCAGTTTGAGCCCTCATAGCTCAACGGACAGAGCATCGGTCTCCTAAACCGGCGATCCAGGTTCAATTCCTGGTGAGGGCGCCATATATCGGGGGGCAGGATGGTCAAAACCATGGACGAGATCAAGGAAATCGTGGGTTTCAGCGCAAAATGGAACCTCGGCGAGCGTGAGGGTCTTCTGTGGCTCAAGGACGATGCCGGCAATGTCTACGAGGAGAAGGTGGACACGCCGCAGGAGCTTCATCTTCTGGTCCATCTGCTGCAGACGGAGAAGCCGATTTTCTACCACGTGAAAGATCACTACGTGTCCACGTCGATGGAGCATATTAGCGAGGGTTTCTGCAGGGGCTGACCTGCAGGCAAAGCCCTGACGAAGCGTGGAGAGGTGGCACAGTGGTTGAATGCACCTGACTCGAAATCAGGCGAGCCGGATTTTCCGGCTCCGTGGGTTCGAATCCCACCCTCTCCGCCAGAAGACAAAACCGCCCGATCAAATCGATCGGGCGTTTTTTTTGAGGGCCGGCGGAAATCACGCACATTCTGCAATCGCTACCACCGACCACCGCGCCGTTTCTCCATCAGCGGCCGTGCCAGCAGGAACGGGACAAACGCCGCAACGGTCATGAGCACCGAGTAGTATCCCATCACCCAGTAGGGAAGATAGCGCCACTCCCAGTCAGAGGAG
>Ga0315294_10001833_pt1 | contig 23328 bp, 16 predicted proteins | sample YL17G13_40_MG_FD_203626 | JGI IMG/M metagenome (GOLD analysis project Ga0315294, IMG submission 203626) | Sediment microbial communities from Yellowstone Lake, YNP, Wyoming, USA - YL17G13_40 | ecosystem: Environmental > Aquatic > Freshwater > Lake > Sediment | place: USA: Wyoming | collected...
GTGGTTATTGCCGATACAGGTAATAGTCGGATTGTGGTTTGGGATGATACTACAGGATATGTTACGCATTGGCAGGCAAATGGTTTGAGACCTGCTGCAGTAGCAGCACATCCTACTGAGCAAGGCAAGTTTTTTGTTATCGATAGACAAACCAATTGTCAATCACGGCTTTATCTATACTCGTTTAATGGTTCAACAGTCCAAGTTGAACCAGGTTATCCGGTGCTGATTGATGTTGGAGACTATGTTGAAGATTGGTGGATAGGTGAGATAGGTCTGGCAGCAGCAGTCGACCCGAGTAATGGCAAGCTCATCCTGGCCATAACCGATGCCCAGCAAGGCAGAGTACTTGAGCTGATGCAATCAGAGCAAGGATGGCAAACTGTAGCCACATATACCAAACCCATTGGTGTTTTTGCCGGCTCAGATATTCTCTTGCACCCAAATGATGTTGCTTATGTGATAGAGAAATGCACATTTAAATTATTTGCTCTTGATGATGCCCAAAGAGTGGTGCTACTGAACCAGAAAAATATAGTTCGTCCGGATCTCGTAACCTCAGATATCAAGTTCTACAAACCCAATTCTCCAGAACTCCCTGAAAACGAAGTTACTCCTGAGATAGGTAAATTAGTAACCTGTAAGGCCATATTAACCAATAAAGGTTGCTCTGATACAGGCATCTTTAATGTCAAGTGGAATTTAGATGGAAAACAGGTAGGATATGGAAGCCACAAGAATCTTGTTCCCGGCGCTACCTCAGATGACAATGTGAGATTCGACTGGACTCCTACTAATTGGGGCGTTCATAGCTTAGAGTTTATAGCTGATGTAGACAACCATGTCTCTGAGTTAGATGAACAAAATAATACAATTACCAAAGAAATCACTCCTTTAGATACCACTCCACCTACCACCCCTGGCACACCCACGCTCTCCTCTGGCACTAACCCTAACAATACCGGCACCTATAGTCTCTGCTGGACTGCTTCTACTGATAGTGGCGGCAGTGGCTTAAAGGAGTATTTATTGGAACGTAGTAACTCTACTTGCAAGGGGGACATGTGTTTTCGTATCAGACAAAAATTCCCTGTACCCACAAACAATTTCGCAGAGAACAGTCTATCAGAAGGTAATTATGATTATTTAGTTATAGCTATAGATAATGCCGGTAACATAAGTGACCCTTCAGGTTCACTAACTGTTGTCGTGGATAAAACTCCACCCACAGGTACTATTCTCATCAACAACAACGCCACCTATACTAACACTACCTCAGTAACCTTAAATCTCTCTGCGCAAGATACTCTCAGTGGCTTAAACCAGATGCAGTTCTCTAATAACGGTACTACCTGGTCAACGGCTGAAGCCTATGCCACAAAAAAGGCTTGGGTCTTAACTACAGGTGATGGTAAAAAGACCGTCTATGTCAAGTTCTCGGATAAGGCAGGTAACTGGTCGCAAGCCTATTCAGATAACATAATCTTAGATACTACCAAACCTACTATCACCAGTATCTTAGATTCACCCGATCCCTTCTATACTAAATTAGGTCAGGTATCTAAGATCTCCTATACCTTAGCTGATAATTTATCTAGTTCCTTAGAAGTCTATGTCTATGTCTATACCTACACTGGTAGCTTAGTGAGAACCCTAGGTCCTTATAAACAAGCCTTAGGTAGTAACTCCACTACCTGGGATGGTAAGGACTCCAAAGGCGCTTATGTAACTAACAGCTTCTATAAATACCAAATTAAGGCAACGGATCAAGCAGGGAATTCCACCACCTCAAGCTATTATTATGTGACCAAGATGTAGGAAAAACAGGAGGGGTAAGATGAGAAGACATAAAGGAATAATCTGGGCAATAGTAATTCTTGTAGGTTTATCTTTTGTTATTGGCCCCAAGTACGCTTGGAGTGCAGTCTTACCTGAAGATGAGAAGGCAAAAGAGGAATCAGGGCAACTACCAGAAGATAAAGAAGTTGTCCACAGTCTTAAAGATAAATTAATCGGAGAAAAAGAAGTCAAACCCAAGCTTCCTGAATACGCTCCTGGCGAGGTCCTAGTAGGATTAAAGCAAGGCTCAAATATTGAGGAGGTAGTAAAAGAGATAGAGATAAAGCCAAATAGTTATGGCAGAGTCCATGATATTAAACCAGCAGTAAATAAATTTAAAAAGACCTACAAGTTAGAAAAGGACTCTGAGGGTTATTATTGGTTCCTGGATAAGAATTATAAGGAAGTAGAAGATATCCCTGATGAAGATCTTTTTAAAGAAGCCTACAAGTCAATGCCTGAAGTTGAAAAGAAACTCTACCGTTCCTATAAGATAAAACTACCTGAGGGCGTATCAGTTGAAGAGGCAGCAGCTAAGTTAAAAGAAAACTCCAATGTAGAGTATGCCGAACCAAATTATATTGCCAAACCTTTATATATCCCTAATGATCCCTTATACCCTCAACAATGGGCGCATCAAAAGACTCAAGCCGAAGCTGGTTGGAATATTGAGAGAGGCAAACCCAATGTAGTGATTGCTATAGTAGATACGGGCGTAGATTACAACCATGAAGATTTAGCTGCCAATATCTGGCGTGATGCTGGAGGTAATCCCGGTAAGGACTTTGTGGATATAGATACGGCAGCTTATATAGCAGATGGTTTTACATTAATACCAGGAGAAGACTATACACAAATAGATAACGATCCTTCTGATTATTTTGGTCACGGAACACACTGTGCAGGTATAGTTGGTGCAGTGGCTGATAATAATAAAGGAGTAGCGGGTGTCTGTCATAATTGCAAGATAATGCCAGTAAGGGCTGGTTTTAGTATATTTATTTCAGGATATGGAGAGGTAGGATTATTAGAGGAGGATGATACTGCTAATGCCATAATTTATGCCGCTGACAACGGCGCTCAGGTAATTAGTATGAGTTTTGGAGGTTACGGGTCACAAGTAATGAAGAGCGCAATTGATTACGCCTATTCTAAAGGCACAACCCTCGTAGCTGCTGCAGGCAATAGTAATAGCATAGTCGAACAATATCCAGCTGCCTATGAAAATGTAATTGCGGTAGCTGCCACAGCCAGTGATGACTCAAAAGCTTATTATTCCAGTTATGGTGCTTGGGTAGATGTAGCTGCACCCGGTGGTGATAAGTATAAGGATAATATGATACTAAGCACAGTTCCTAAGATAGGCACTTTAAAAGATCCTTCCGGTTATAGAGCTTTACAGGGAACTTCAATGGCTTGTCCGTATGTAGCTGGTTTAGCTGGTCTGATAAGAGCCCATCACCCAACTTTTACAAATGCAGAGGTCCGACAGGTGCTTCGGTTAACTGCAGATGATGTAGGGGGTTCTGAATGGAATCTCCAGACCGGCCACGGGCGCGTTAATAACTATCAAGCCCTTCTTATGGATAAGGCTCCTTCGGTTGCCCGCATAACCTCAATTTCATTTGATCGAGCCAAGGGTCTCTTGCAAGTCAAAGGTTCAGCGTACGGAGCACAGTTTGTCAGTTATCGCATTGAATATGGCCACGGACAGGTGCCTGAATCTTGGAACTTGCTTTATACCTCCACTAATCCCGTTATGGAGGGAACCTTGTGTGCAGCTCCTGCTGAGCTGAGTGAGGAAGGATACTACACCCTGCGTCTTACCGTAGAGACTACTGCCGAGAAACCCAGCAAGGACTGGGCATTGTTCTACTGTTCACGTTTCTTCATGGCTAAATGGGGAAGTGTCGGTATAGGTGAGAGTGAATTTCTGTACCCAATGTTCATTGCCGTTCATCCGAATGGCGAGGTTTATGTATCAGACCTGATGAATGGACGCATCCAGGTTTTTGATTCGGCGGGAACCTTACTGCGAGCTTGGTCGCTTCAAGGTTGGCCAGGGGGGATCGCTGTAGACCAAGATGGAACGCTTCTTGTGGTCGATGCGCTTTATGGTAGGCTCTCGAGGTATAGTTCTAATGGGACTTGGCTTGAAGACATTTTTACCGACAATTCTATTCTGTGGGACGTAGGTGTAGATACTGATGGCATTTATCTTCTTACGCTATACGGCAAGATTTACAGGCTTTCGCCCAAAGGGGTCATCATCGATACGTGGGAGACTTCTGTAGAGACACCCGGGGGTATTGCCGTGGCTGATGGTTTCATATATCTTCCAGACCAACTACATCAGTGTGTATATAAGTTCACAACAAATGGGAAACGCATTTTGACTTTTGGCTCTTGGGGATCGGACGACGGACTTTTTGAATATCCGGGTGATGTGGCAGTGGACCGAGCGCTCGGCCATGTCTATGTGTCAGATATAGGTAATGGCCGCGTGCAGGTTTTTAATACTGAGGGAATCTATTTAGGTCAGTGGGGCAGTCCCGGAACTGGAGAGGGGCAATTTACACCTTTAGCAGGACTTGTAGGAATTAATGGATTGGATGTGGATGGCGAAGGAAGGGTTTATGCGCTTGATACCTTAGGTGGAACTGTTCAGAAGTTTCAAAGGCCCATTCCGTTACAAATTGCACTGATTGATTACCAAATAGATGATTCTCAAGGAGATAATAACGGTTATATTGATCCTGGGGGAGAAGTTAAGTTGTTAGTTACACTGAAGAATGTCTGGATGGAGGCTTCAACTCTATCTGTAGCATTAGAGACCGATGACCCTTACGTAACGGTAGTGAATGGTTTGTGGAAGGAAGGGACTTTTCCCTTTGGCTCAGTAGCCAAGAATATCGCTCAGCCTTTTGTGCTCAGGGCAAGTGGAGATTTACCTCTTGGCCATCAGATCAACTTCAAACTTAAAATAGATGCCACTGCTCCTTCTGCAACTTATCATAGGAGTAGAGATTTTCAGATTGGAGCGTGGTATCGGTACGCGCGAGGCTGGCCGCAGTTGGAACCTAAGGAAGGATCAAATAACTCTGTTGTGTCTACTGCTGATCTTGATCGAGATGGGAATTTAGAGGTTGTTTACACTACTGATGAAGGCGTTTTTGTGCGAAGTCATGACGGAACACTGTTCAGCCAATGGCCGATTTTTGTTTTAGACCCAACTCCTCCGGCTATTGCTGATCTTGATGGTGATGGTGACCTGGAGATTGTCGTTGGTTCTTTCCAGTACCCCACGGGTGGGTGGAATAAGCAGAGTCAGGTCTTTGCTTGGCATCATGACGGCAGGTCTGTGGAGGGTTGGCCGAAGACTGTTGAGGGAGTCCTAGGGATGCCTGTGATTGCTGATTTGGATAACGATGGGTCTCTAGAGATTACTATGGCCACACGACGATGGGATGAAACTAGTCGCCTATGGGATCTCTTTGTATATGTTTGGGATAGTCATGGTACCTTACTACTTGGTTGGCCAAAATTTCTTCCTCAGGAGATAATAAATAATTATGCGATGCATTCGCCAGTGGCAGTTGCCGATGTGGATGGAGATAAAGACCGTGAGATTATTGTTAGCACAGATTATAATCTCTATGTTTGGCACCATACAGGCGCATCTATTCCTGAATTATCCCAGTCTTTTAGAAAGATTTTATCAGCGGGTGCTCCAGTTGTAGGAGATCTTGAGGGAGACGGTCAGATAGAAATCATTCTTCCTACTCTTGAGTTAGCGGAGGATGAGGTTTCGTCCGTCTTAGCAATGGTTTATGTATGGTCTAATGGTAGGTTAGCTTCAGGATGGCCACAGCAGTTGTCTAATGGATATGTACGTGATCTAGCTCTTGGAGATATCGATGGCGATAAGGATTTAGAAATTGTAGCCTCGGTTAGCAATAGCAAAGGAGGAAATCTGTACGCTTGGCATCACGATGGCAAAGAGGTAGTTGGGTGGCCTATCCAAGGGGGGCTATCGGTTCCTCCGTTGACTTTTTCGCCACCTACTCTTGGAGACCTTGACGGCGATGGAAAAATGGAAGTGATCAGTAAAGGAACTAATTACGATGAAAATCCAAACGATTCTTTATTTCCAACTTGGAAAGTTTTTGTATGGCATGATGATGCTACTCCTTTCGCGGATGTATTTAGTATACCATTAAACGGAGTAAATAATGATTATTCGTTTTCCGAACTCACAGACCTTGATAGTAATGGCGATATTGAAATTGCACTCAGTAACGTAATTCTAAAACAAATTGGTCAGAATAACTATATGCGCGTTCAGGGTATATACGTATGGGGTCTTGAGGGGCAATTTAACAGGGATAATATTGGCTGGGGAACGTTTCGTCATGACTTAGGTCGCACCGGAGATTACTCTAATCGTCAGAATATAGCTCCTCGAATTGCGCCTATACCCCCCCAAGTTGTAAGCGAGGCTGAGCTTTTGAAGTTTACTATTTCTGCTTCCGATCCAGACGGTGACCCTCTGAGCTGGAAGTTCGGGAAACTCCCTGACGTAAATGCTGATGGTTTCATCAATTGGTCTGATGTAATGCGTGTTATGGAGATCGCCCTCGGTCAAGGGTCGCCGCCCAGTCCAGAAGAACGCGCCAGAGCAGATCTAAACGGCGATGGTCGTGTGGACTTCGTAGGAGATGGCTTAACGGCGGCGAAAAGTATACCTATGGGAGCAGGCAATGCAGAGTTTGAGATCGCCACAAAGACGTTTCAGTGGACTCCCGCCTTTGGTCAGGCAAGAAGTTACGACGTGACTTTTACGGTCAGTGATGGCAATCTCACAGATTCCCAGACAGTCACGATTACGGTTCTTCCAGAAACGAATCCGCCTACCACTCCTGGTACGCCCTATTTATCAAAAGGTACTAACCCCAATAATACCGGCACCTACACCATAACTTGGACTGCTTCAACCGATGCTGAGAGTGGTTTAAAAGGCTATTATGTCGTCCGGAATAACCAAAAGATAGCCTTTGTAAAGGAGAATTCTTATCCTGAAACTAATCTACCCGAAGGCATCTACATTTATCAAGTTTTTGCTGAAGATAATGCGGGTAATGCCAGTAATCTCTCAGGCAAAAGTCAACCGATTGTGGTGGATAAAACTCCACCCATAATTCCCGGCATACCATATATTTCCTCTGGCATCAATCCTAACAAGACTGGCATATACACTATAACTTGGACTGCTTCTAGTGATACCGGAGGTAGTGGCCTAAAAGAATATCAGGTCTATCGTAATGGTAAGAAGTTTCCCACTCAGATTCCCATAACTACCAATTCCTACTCTGAGAATAATCTACCCGAAGGTAGCTACGCTTATATGATCATGGCTATAGATAATGCGGGTAATGCCAGCAGTCCTTCAGCTACAAGCCAGCCTATTGTCGTGGATAAGACTCTACCTACTGGCTCTATCCTCATCAACAACAATGCCGCCTATACTAATTCCACCTCAGTTACTCTAAACTTATCCGCTACTGATGCAGGTGGAAGTGGTTTGGATAAGATGCAGTTCTCTAATAATGGCACTACCTGGTCAACGGCTGAAGCCTATGCCACAAAAAAGGCCTGGGTCTTAACTACAGGTAATGGCACCAAGACCGTCTATACCAAGTTCTCAGATAAGGCAGGCAATTGGTCAGGAGTATATGCGGATACAATTATCTTGGATACTACTAAGCCCTCGATCACTGGCATCACTACTTCACCGAGTGTTTTTGACCCTGAGGCAGGCCAAAGCACTAGTATAAAATATACCTTAGCTGATAATTTATCTAGTTCCTTAGAAGTCTATGTCTATGTCTATACCTCTACTGGTAGCTTAGTGAGAACCCTAGGTCCTTATAAACAAGCCTTAGGTAGTAACTCTATTACTTGGGATGGCAAGGACTCCAAAGGTGCTTATGTGGCTAATGGCATCTATAAATACAGAATCAAAGCTACTGACCAGGCAGGAAACGAAACCTATTCAGGCTACTATTATGTGACGAAGAAGTAAGGCGAGAGTAAAAACTAAAGAGTCAAAAGTAAATCTTAAGAGGGGAAAGGCTGGTCTAGAAGTTAATGACCAGCCTTTTTAGTTAAAAATACTTGACAATTTTTTATTTTATGCTATATTACTCTCTAATTAGAGAGTAGAGAGTATGGCATATAATAACTTCTATCTTATCAAAGACTTAGCGCGAAAAAGCGGCTATTCTATATATACCATTAAGTTTTATCTAAAATTAGGGCTGATAAAAGAAACAGGAAGGACGCCGGAGACAAACTTTCGTTATTTTGATGATACCACTTTAGAGAACCTAAAGAAGATAAGAGAGCTAAGACTAGAAAAAAAGTCCTTACGGCAGATAAAAGAGCAAGTTTAAGATGAGTTATTATACGGTCTTGGGTTTAGAAAAAGAGCCATTTTCTACCAGCCCGGATCCCGCCTTTTTTTATCACTCCCATGCTCATGAGAGCGCTTTAAAACGCTTAGAAATTGCCATCCGTTTACGTCGTGGTTTAAGTGTAATTATGGGCGATGTGGGAATCGGCAAGACTACCCTCTCGCGCACATTGCTGCAACTTTTTGATAATGATGATGGATTCATATTTCACATTATCTTAGACCCAAATTACAAATCCGAATTTCAATTTTTAACTAATCTGGTGAAGATGTTTAAGGTTGAACCGGAGTTTAAATCTACTTTAGATTATAAAGAGGCAATAGAAAAATACCTTTTTAAAAAGGGGGTAGAGGAAAATAAAACCATTGTCCTCTTGATCGATGAGGGCCAGAAACTTACTCCCGACCATTTGGAAATCTTAAGGATACTCTTAAATTACGAAACCAATGAATATAAATTACTGCAACTGGTGATTCTGGCCCAGATAGAATTACTTCCTAAACTACGCCGGATAAAGAATTTTATGGATAGAGTTGCCTTAAAATATATGATAAATCCCTTGGATGAAAGAGAAACCAAAGAGATGATTGATTTTCGGCTAAAACAGGCTGGCTTCAATCGAGAAGCACCTATTTTTACAGATGAGGCAATCAAATTAATCTATAGCCATTCTCAAGGTTATCCCCGTAAGATTTCCATGCTTTGTCACGATGCTTTGGAAGCAATTGTTATGAAAGAGAAAGATGCTGTTGACGCAGATGTTATACAGGAACTTATCCAGAGCGAATTAAAATGAAAGAGAACATTTCTCCGGAAGAAAGATTATTGAGGTTGATAAAAGGCCAGAAAAAAGAAGCCGTAGCTTCATCGGTTGAGAAAAAGCCCGCCATAGTAACAGAAGGATTAAAGCCATCCATTAAGCGTTCTATATCTCCTTTGTCTCAGAAATACTTCTCTATACTCTACATCCGCAGAATAATTTGGGCAGCTTTTATACTATCAAATATCTACTTAGTTATTTCCTTGGTTTATCCTTGGTTTGGCCTAACAAAAATTTATTTGCCCAAGGTTAAAGAAGAAAGGATTATTGAGCCAATAGCTGAGCCAAAACAAGATAAAAAACCTTTTGAGTTTTATTCGGAAGGCATAAGAAATCGCCGCATATTTGTGAGTGAATCCGCTCCAGTAGAAGAAAAAACTGTTAGCGTCGCAGATGCAGATTTAATTAAAGATTTGAATCTTTTGGGTATTGTCTCGGGTGAAAATCCGCAGGCAGTAATCGAAGATAAAAAGACAAAGAAGACCTATTATGTAAATAAGGGTCAATTTATTAATGAATTAATGATTGAGGACATTCAAGAGGGTAAGGTAATTCTAAATTATAAAGGTCAGAGGTTTGAACTTTATTTATAACCATTAAACGGAGGTAGAAATGAAGAATAAATTATTTTTTATTTTCGTTTTGTCATCTTTATTATCCTGGAATTTAACATTGGGCCAGCAGGATTACGAAGGAGCTAAACCGGCTCCGCAGAGGTCCGTTACGGATAGTCAGGCCGTAATTCAGAGCCCGGCACAAAAGAATAAGATATCTTTAGACATAAAGGGCATGGACGTTGTAGATGTTCTGAAGATGTTGGCTACCCGTTCAGGAATGAATATAGTGGTAGGAAAAAATGTTACCGGTAAAGTTACGCTATTTTTAAAAGATGTGGATATTATTGATGCCTTTGAAATAATAATCTTGGCTAATGACTTGGCTTATGAGAAGAAAGGTGAAATTATCAATGTTATGACTCAAAGGGATTACGAATTACGTTACGGAGAACGCTATCAAGATAAGAAACAGGCCAAGGTTGTGCAATTAAAATACGCCAAGGCAGCGGATTTATCGCGTGCCTTAAACCAGATTAAGACTAATGTAGGCAAGATTGTTGTGGATGAAGCCTCTAATACCGTGGTTCTGATAGATGCTCCTGATAAGATAAAAGAGATGGAGGACTTTATTAAAGATACAGACCTGCCCTTAAAGACGCGGGTGTTTGGCCTAAACTATGCTCAGGCAGAGAAGTTAAGCACCAAGGTACAGGAGATAATTACTAAGGGAGTAGGGTCTATTAGGATAGACGAGCGCACCAATAAAATTGTAGTGACAGACTATCCGGATAAGTTAAAAGAGATAGAGGACATAATCAGTGCATTCGACGAAAAAACGCCGCAGATATTAATCGACGCTCAGATTGTAGAGATAAGCCCTAAAAAAGACGCGTTCGCCATGGGCGTTGATTGGGATTATTGGTTAAAAAAGAATGTCCGATTAATAAGTTCATTACCTGCACCTGCGCTTACAGGCGTTGCTACTATGCCCAATAAACTATCTTTTGGTGTTGCAGCTGCAAATAAAACGGTGGGCAATGAAGGAGAATATAAGTCTATATTAGACCTTTTAAGAGTAATTGGCGAGACAAAAATTATCTCTAGTCCGCGCATTATGGCCCTAAATAACCAAGAGGCGAAGATATTGGTGGGAACAAAAGAGGCCTATATTACTTCGACTAGCTCTCAGTCTGGAACTGGATCCACAATTACTTCTCAATCCGTAAATTTCGTTGATGTAGGAATAAAACTTTTTGTCACTCCTACAGCTAATCGTGACGGTTTTGTAACCATGAAGATAAGACCAGAGATAAGTTCTGCTCAACGCACAAATATCATTTCTCAAGATCAAAAAACCGAGGTTCCCATTGTGACCACCTCAGAAACAGAAACAACCATCATGGTTAAGGATGGTGCTACGATAATTATCGCTGGGCTTAAAAAAGATAAACATGAAAAAGAAGTAAAAAAGATTCCTCTTATAGGAGATATACCTTTACTTGGCTATTTATTTAGGAGTACAAAAGATGAAGTGACCAAAACAGAGTTAGTGATTTTTATTACCCCCCATATCGTTTCAGGCGAAGAGCCTCTAGGGTATACGAGTTTAACTAAAGATAAAGATATCCTATATTTGCAATCTATAGCCGATATGCAATCTAAGATAAGTGCTGAGCAAAAGACAAATAACTTTATCAAACCCGGCAGTTTGCAGGATTATAAAAAATTTGTATTGGATAAAATAAAAGCAGCCTCTGCAGCTTCAAAAACCGATGAGGTCCTGTCAAAGGGAGAAGTGGAGATTACCTTTATCTTAAATTCTAACGGCGAGTTAAAGGATGAACCACGGGTAATTTCTTCTACTAATCAGAGTTTGAATGAGATAGCAGTGGAATGTATAAAAAGAGCATCTCCTTTTCCAGAATTTCCTTCTTCTTTAAATAAAGAAGAGGAGGTCTTCAAAATTAGTTTAGCATATGAATAAACCAGTAACGGCGTTGCTGAGTTTCTGCAAGTTAATGCCTAATCGTAAGATGATTTTATGGATAAAGAACTAATTATAGTAGGTGACCGGATTTTGATTGCATCGCCTAAATAAAAAATTGACTTTTTAGAAGTTTATGTTAACATTACTCTAATTATTTTGGTCTGAGTTTCTTAATTTAAGCGAAAGGAGCAAAAAGACATGGCTGGCTTTGATTTATTGCTGTTGGCGCCGGTGGGTTCGATATTGGCCCTTATGTTTGCCGGGTATCTGGCATTATCCATTCTGAAAAAAGACCAGGGTAATGAAAGGATGCGCGAGATTGCTGAGGCAGTAAGAATAGGGGCAAGGACATATCTTAAGAGACAATATTTAGGCGTGTCTATTTTCTTTATAGCAGTATTTTTTATATTACTTGGTCTTGCGCTTAAAAAATATTTGGTAATCTTTGTGCCATTTGCTTTTCTGACCGGAGGTTTCTTTTCTGGCTTATCGGGATTCATTGGAATGAGTATTGCCACCCAATCCTCTAATCGCACTGCAGCTGCTGCGATGAAGAGCTTAAACTCTGCACTAAGAGTTGCTTTTTCCAGCGGCGCAGTAATGGGCTTAGTGGTTGTGGGTCTTGGCCTTTTAGATTTAAGTATCTGGTATTATTTTCTTAATTGGTATTATTCTACTCATCCTATACCAATAGGGGCGGATAAGATTACTGCCATTACTTCTACTATGCTTTGTTTTGGAATGGGTGCTAGTTCTCAGGCATTATTTGCCAGGGTAGGCGGCGGGATTTTTACTAAGGCAGCAGATGTGGGTGCTGATTTGGTAGGTAAAGTAGAAGCAGGGATTCCGGAAGATGACCCGCGCAATCCCGCAGTTATTGCGGATAATGTGGGTGATAATGTGGGCGATGTGGCAGGAATGGGCGCTGACCTTTATGAATCCTATGTGGGCTCAATTGTGGCTACCTCTGCTTTAGGCGTAGCTGCTGGTTTAGGTGTAGCGGGTGTAACTGTGCCTATGGTTATGGCAGCGGTGGGCGTCATATCCTCGATAATCGGCACATTTTTCGTAAGAAGCAGAGAAGAGGCGAGTCAGGGCGTTTTACTGGTAGCATTAAGAAAGGGTGTATTTGCCAGTTCCATATTGGTGGCAATAATCTCATATTTTTTGGTAAAAGCTACTTTAGGGACTCAACATTTGGGAGTTTATTGGTCAGTGCTTTCCGGATTAATTGCCGGAGTATTAATAGGTTTATCTACTGAATTTTATACTTCCAGTAGCTTTAAGCCTGCGCGTTCAATTGCGGATGCTTCCTTGACTGGGCCAGCTACAGTAATTATCGCAGGCATTGCTTCTGGTATGATGTCAACGGCAATACCCGTGATTGTAGTGGGCATTGCGATATTAATCAGTTATTTCTTATCCGGCGGTGCCACCAATTTTAACGCGGGACTTTATGGCGTAGGGATTGCTGGTGTAGGTATGCTTTCTACATTAGGTATAACTTTAGCCACTGATGCTTATGGTCCGGTTGCGGATAATGCGGGCGGAAACGCCCAGATGTCAAATCTAGCGCCCGAGGTCAGGAAAAGAACCGATGCCTTGGATGCCTTAGGTAATACCACTGCTGCTACAGGTAAGGGATTTGCTATTGGCTCAGCAGCATTGACTGCTCTGGCTTTGATTGCCGCTTATCGGGAACAGGTGGTTCTGTACGGTAAAGAAATGAGTTTAAGCCTGATGAATCCTAATGTATTGGTGGGATTATTTATCGGCGGAATGCTGCCGTTTTTCTTCTGTTCGATGACGATGCAGGCAGTAGGAAGAGCTGCAGGTAAGATAGTAATGGAGGTACGTCGGCAGTTTAAAGAAATAGCCGGGCTTATGACAGGCGAGGCCAAACCAGATTATGCCCGTTGTGTAGATATCGCTACTGCCGCAGCCCAGAAAGAAATGATTATACCTTCGCTTTTGGCGATTATTGCGCCTATTGCAGTCGGGCTATTGATAGGCGTAGAAGCTGAAGCGGGGTTATTGGTTGGTGCAACTGTGACCGGTTTTGTTTTAGCAATCATGATGGCTAATTCCGGCGGTGCCTGGGATAATGCCAAGAAATATATTGAAGAAGGCCATCACGGCGGCAAAGGCTCTCCAGCGCACAAGGCCGGCGTGGTCGGAGATACTGTAGGCGATCCCTTTAAAGACACCTCTGGCCCCAGTCTAAACATCCTCATCAAACTTATGTCCATGGTCTCCATTGTTTTTGCTTCCTTTGTGATTTCTCACAGCCTCTTTAAATAATCTTAGAGACACAAGGGACGCTTGAAATCCAATCAGATTACTTACACGTTCTGGTGGTGATTAAATAAATTTTGCGGGGTCTTTTGCGTGGTTTAAGGCGTCTTCGCGAGAGATAATTCCTTCTTTATATAAATGCAGCAATGACGAATCCATGAGGTGCATCCCAAGCTTCGCGCCTACTTCAATATTGGTGTATATTTGTTCCAGATGACCTTGACGAATAAGATTCGCTATGGCGGGAGTTCCTAGCAGCACCTCAGTTGCAACTACGCGCCCTGGTTCGCTCTCTTTGGGGATTAACGCCTGCGCGATTATGCCTTGGAGACACTCTGCGAGTTGTATCTTTATTTGCTGTTGTTGATAACCAGGGAAGATATCTATAATCCTATTTATACTGGAAATGGCATCTGCGGTGTGTAATGTACTTAATACAAGATGTCCGGTCTCTGCCGCAGTAAGGGCTATGGAGATAGATTCTAAGTCTCGCATTTCTCCAATTAAAATAACGTCTACATCCTGCCTTAATGTATGTTTAAGTGCATTAATAAATGTTAGGGAATCAAATCCGATTTCTCTTTGTCTTATAATGCTTTTTTTAGGCATATGGATGTATTCAATAGGGTCTTCGAGACTAATAATCATTACTTGTTTTTCTTTATTGATGAGTTCTATCATAGCTGCTAAAGTAGTGCTTTTTCCGCTTCCCGTAGGTCCGGTAACTAAAACAAGCCCATGTGGTTTGCGAGCAAGTTCTTTTATAATAGGAGGCAACCCCAGTTCTTCTATCGTGTTGATTTCTGTAGGTATATACCTAAAAGCAGCTCCAAATTGCCCTTTTTCTTTATGGATATTTACACGGAAACGTCCAAAATCAGTCGTGTATGACATGTCAAGCTCTAATTCTGCTTCAAAACGTTCTATTTGCTGTTGGTTTAATAATCCATATATTAAACCTTTTACCTCGTCAGAGCTGAGTGGTTTCATCTGCATGGGAGTTAATTTTCCGAAGATACGCATTATAGGCGGTTGATTAGCAACTAAATGTATGTCCGAGGTCTTATTTTTTATCGCGAAGTTTAGAATCTTGTTTAAATCTAATCGTCTAATATACTCTCTGATAAATTGGGCATCTTTTTCTTCTATTTTTGTAAATACAACGCCTACATCGTAGAGTTTACCCTCAGTTATTTCATCTATTCGCACTACCCTGCCTTTAGTCAATATAGGGTTTGAGAGTTTAGGGATTGTAATTATGAGGTTCAATTTTGCTGAGAGGAGAAGGAGTTCTTTGACAGGGAAGAGAATGCCGCCTTCGCTTATATCTTTTGAGATTGTTTCCTTAGAAGGCCCTGATGTATCGCCTTCTATAGCGTATTTCACTGTGAAACTGACAGGCAGCCTCACATAACCCCTTTTTTCTTGCGATACTTCTTTCATTATTCTATTTCTTCCTACGATTTTTACAGTATCACCTATAATCTATCAAAGATATTTTAAAATTGCAAGAAAAATTATCAATCATATTCATAAATCTAGCATCAAAAAATTTTGGTTCGGAAGTTACAGATTGCTAGACTTGTCTAAGATCAACTCTTTAAATAATTTAATTATAACTTCTAATCTTTAGTGGTATAATAATTTTGTCATGAATGATCTAGAATTCGTCCAGCGGTGTGTAAGAGCAGATAAGCCTACCTGGGATGAATTCTTAAGAAAATATTCCCGCCTGATATATAACTATATATACAGCGTCTTAAAGATAAAAGGCTTTTTACTTACAGAAGAAAACATCGCCGATCTCTTTCAGGAAATCCTCTTTTCATTAGTAAAAGATAATTTTAAAAGATTAAGAAGTTTTAAAGGTAAAAACGGTTGTAGCCTGGCCAGCTGGTTAAGGCAGGTGGTTATCAACTCCACTATAGACTATATCCGCAAATCCAGGGCTCTGATGGATTCTCTGGATGAAGAAAATAATGATGAATTAAGCCTCAAGGATACCTTAAAAGATGATTCTATCTTAGTTTCCGAGTCAATCATACAGGAAGAAAAATCGGTCCAGTTAAAAGAATGTATTGAAGGGTTAGATAACGAAGATAAATATTTTTTGGAATTGCACATTAATAGAAACCTGGGGCTTGAAGAATTGAAAAGGCTGCTTGGTATTTCGCGGGGCGCAATAGATATGCGCAAATCCCGGATTATCAGCCGATTAAAAGAGTGTTTTAAGAGCAAAGGTTTTAAGTTAGATTTTTAAAGGTTCTACGTCTATTATATTAGGAGAGGAATAAAATGCAGGATAAGTTAGAGAGATTAATCGAGATAGTTTATAAAAAATGGAAGTCAGGCAAGACTCGGATAAAGGAAGCCCATCCGGATGAAGAAACTTTTGTTTGTTTTCTGGAAGGCAGGTTATCTTCCGAGGAAGCCGCTGGTATTAAGGTTCATTTAATAAACTGTGATAGTTGCGCTGAGGTTTTGGCAATTCAGGCTAAATTAAAAGCAGACGAATCAAAGGAGGTTCCGGCAGAACTGGTTGAGCGTGTTAAAAATCTGGTAGCCGAAGAGAAATTAGCACTTTTGGAGATACTGCTTAAAGTGAAGGAAAAGTTCTTGGAGATCCTGGATACCAATGGCGATGTTCTGGTGGGCAGGGAGTTGATGCCTGCACCAATTTTACGCAGTCATAAAATAAAAGATTTTAAAGATGAGATTACCGTATTAAAAGATTTTAAAAATTTAAGAGTTGAGGTAAAAATAGAAAATAAAGGCGCTAGCGTCTTTAACTTAACTGTAATAGTAAAAGAAAAAGAGACGCAGAAGATGATTAAGGACTTAAGGATTACCCTTATGAAGGAGGATCTGGAACTGGAATCCTATCTTGCCGATTCCGGAAGGGTGACTTTTGAGCACGTCTTACTGGGTAAATACACTGTTGAGATATCCTCTCCAGAAAATAAAGTCGCATCAGTCTTAGTAGATATAAGAATTTGATGAAATATGCCCGATACTAACGCCCTGGTTTTAGAGATACTGAAGCATGATAACCAACTCTCAATGAGCATCTTTGAAAAAGAGGAAATCTCCTCCACCCTAAAGCATTACAGCCAAATATCCATATCATTTACGGAAATCAGCAAATTTTGCCTTGAGATAACCTCTATATTAAACAAGACAGATAAAAACGGTATTTTAGAACCGGATTCAATTAACAGTCTAAAAAAGACAGGCCAATTGCTCTGGGATCAGCTTTTTACCGGCTTCGTTAAAGACAGGTTAAAGAGCACGCAAATCTTAGATTTAGTCTTGTTCTTAGATGAGGAATTAATCAATATACCCTGGGAGCTGTTATATACAGGAGAAGATTTTTTATGTTTGAGGTTTAATTTAGGCAGGCTGGTAAGGACTAAAGGAAAACCAAACCGTCCTCAATATCGCAGCCTCTCCAGCAGACTAAAGATGCTTATTCTGGCTAATCCCACCAATGACCTCAAATCCGCATACCTGGAGGGCATAGCCATTAAGAATCAGTTTGACAGAAAAAGAGGCCAGATCAGTATTGATTTTAAATCTACCCAGATAAATACCCTCTATATAAAGAAGAATTTAAGAGATTATGATATTGTGCATTTTGCCGGCCACTGCGAATATGACCCGGGTGAACCGGCCAATAGCGGTTGGCTCTTAAGCGACGGAATATTGTCTATCTCAGATATCCTTAAGTTAGGAGAAACGCTGAACCTGCCCACATTAATATTTTCCAATGCCTGTCGTTCTGCGCAGGTTAAAGCGGATTTAATAGACCAAGACTATCAGGTAAAAACCTATAGTTTGGCATCCGCATTTTTATTCTCCGGCGTTAGGCATTATATCGGAACGATTCGCAAAATCGAAGACCCCATTAGCCTTAGCTTCGCCAAAGAATTTTACAACCAGTTAATCGCAGGAAGGTCAGTGGGTGAATGTATGAGGTTGGGCCGTTTAAGGCTAATCAAGGAATATGGCATTATGGCTATCCCCTGGGCAAGTTATCTTCTTTACGGAGACCCCAATTTTATATTGTTTAGGTCAGAACATAAACCGGTAATACGAAAATTTAAAAGAGATATTTCCTACTATAAAAAGCGCATAAGAAGAATTGCTTTGGCAGCCTCTATCATATCTATATGTATATACCTGTATATGTGGCTACCCACTCTAAATCCCAATACCTATGTTTTATTTCTTAAGTCTCAAAGATTATTCTTAAAAGGCAAGAACCAAGAGGTTATCTCTCTTTGTAGCCGCATCATCCAAAAAGAACCCACCTTTTTATCAGTTTATCCGTTACTGGCGGATACCTACCAAAGATTGGGCAGGCCAGATGTGGCCTTAAAATATTATTTTGAATATGCCAGATGCAGCGAAAAAAGACAAGATAAAAAGAATTTATCTTCTGCTTATACGGGTATAGGCTGGATTTATCAGAGTCAAGGGGGGTATCCCAAGGCATTTGATTTTTACAACAAGGCCATAAACTTAAGCAGAGAAAATAAAGATAAACTAAATGAGGCTATGGCGTTGAGAAAATTAGCAGTCTGGTTTATTGATAAAGAAGAATACGATAAGGCATTAGAGTTACTGACAAAAAGCTCGGAGATTAACCGCCAGAAGCAGTATCTTTATGGACACAGATACAATCTTGCCTGTGATTATTTTGATATCGGGCTTGTATTTATTAATAAGGATGATTTGGGCGCAGCACGTGAATTTTATAACAAGAGCTGTCAGTTATTTGAAAAACTCGGGTCAAAATTTGAACTAAGCGATTATTATTTTAATCTAGGAGAGGTATGCGTATTTGAAAAACAATACCAGAAGGCCTTGGATTGTTATATGCGAGGTTTAAAGATAGATAAAGTGCACGGAAATATTCCCAGCATAGCCAGCGATTACAATATGATCGGCGAGTTATACGAAGAGATGGATAATTTTACTGAAGCAGAGAGATTCTTTAATGAAGCAATAGAAATCTGCCAAAACATAGAGGCACCTATGGAGTTAGCCTCTGCTTATTATAATTTAGGACTTTTATATAAAAAGAAAGGCAAGATAAATAGGGCCAGAGAATATCTTAGGCAGGCACAGGAAATATACAGCCGGATAGATACGCCTGATTACAGTAAAGTTAAAGAAGAACTCTTAAGTTTGTAATAATTAATAGATCTGAGTGGATTAATCTATTTTCTGTCTTGACATTTTAGGAAAAATAAGTTATGATAGAAATAGAATAATTTAAGGATATTAGAGATGTGAGTTAATGCTGTCTTAATATTTAAGATGGAAAGCCGCGGATGAGAGGCAAAAGAGTTAAATACTTCTGAATTTGCGGTTTTTTTATTGATTATGCAAAAACCGGACTTAGAAGATAGAAGAATATTTGAAAGGATTCCTACAAAACTTTCTCTTAAGTTATTGGATCCACACACCAACAGAGAAGGATTGGCCCAGACTCAAGATATCAGCGCCAAAGGCGTGGGCCTTTTAGTAAAAGATGAATTATTCCCGTATACCCCTGTAGAGATGTGGCTAGAAATACCCAATAAAAATACGCCGCTTTATCTGAGGGGTGAAGTGGTTTGGTCAAGACCGGCAGAATCCAGAAATTACAGGGTAGGGGTTAATTTAGATAGAGCGGAATTGATGGGTATGTCCGCAGTTTTAAGGAATATAAATCTAAAATAAGATAATAATCGCCTCGCCGGTTTTAGTTACCCGGTCTAAAATATCTTCCCGCCTTTAAGCAAATAAAATTCCTGACAAAATCTAAAATTTCTGCTATAATTATTTTTATGGGATTAAGAAGTTTAAAATCTCGGAGGATAAATAGTGGATAAGGTTCTGTGGTGGTCTTGGGCGCTTATGGTAGGACAGGTAGCCACAACTATGATTTTGTTTCTTCTTTTGGCTAAGATTAATGCCGAAGGCAAGAAACAAAATAAAGTTGCCAAAGACAAAAAAGAACCACATATTAGCATTTTAGAAAACCAAATTAATTCTTTACAGGAGGAATTAAAAAAGGCAAAGACCGGCTATAGAGCAGTACAAAACGAACTCCAGGAACTAAAAAACATAAAATCTAATTTAGAAAAAGAACTAAACAGACAAAAGGAATCTTACGACCTTACCCAGAGAGAATTTTATCGTTTAAAAAAAGAGGAGTCGGAGCTGAGGGATAAATTGGCAAATAAAGAACGAGAATCGGAAAAGATGCGCTCACAGAGCTTAACAATCGAAGGAGAACTCAAGGGTAAGAATCAGGAGCTTCGGGTTTTACAAGATGAAAATAAAGAAATTGCCACCAAGTTAAAAGATTTAGAAACACACCTTGACAGATTGGAAAACGAAGCAAAGACACAGAGGAATATTATTGCCGAAGACAAGGGTAAGGAGAAAGAAAAAGAAGGTAAGCCAGTTTTTAGCGAAGGAGCACTAAAGAGGCAAGAGCAATTAGAATTATCCAGGCAGCAAAAGAAGGGCAGAATGGGTGAGATTTTATTGGCGCAGCATTTTATAACAGAAGATATTTTAGATAGGGCGCTTGAATTCCAAAAGAATACAGGCAATAACATAACGCAATATCTACTTGCCTATGGTTACATAGATGAGGCACAACTTGCGCAGTGTCTTTGTACTCAATTTGGCATTCCCTATCTTCCTTTGTGCGCTTATAGTATACCGGATGAGATAATTAAATTAGTGCCGGTTGATGTTGCGGAAAAATACTGGCTTATTCCGGTTGAAAAGTTGGGGAATTTCCTTATGGTGGCTATGGCTGACCCCTTTGATACCAAGGCCATTAAGGAGGTTGAGGAGATTTCAGGTTTTAAGGTAAGGCCGCTTGTAGGCATTCTTTCGGAGATAATAGAATCTCTTGAGCTTTACTATAAGGTTGCTCCTAGAGAAAAGGGCGCGATAAGCAGGAGCATAACACCGTTTTTTATAGATACCAAGACCTACAAAGGGCCTGAACGCAGGCAAGCGGTTAGATTTAAGGCCAAAATCGACATATATTTTCCTGTGGAGGGTTATTATAAGAAATCCCAGACAAAAGATGTAAGCCGGGATGGTTTGTTATTTGAATCTGATACAGTCCTGCCTATTGGTTCGCTGATAACACTCCAGATTGACCTTCCCAAAGATTTAAATCCCCTGCCTATAGGAGCAATAGTGCAGGTTCTAAGAGTTACATCTTTAGCAGATAATAAGTTCGGGATAGGCGTAAAGATAATGAAAATTTCCAAACAGGAACTTAATACTATTATTGAATATGCCTCTTCGCAGGAAGGGGGATAATTCTTATTTCATAAAAATATAATAAATTAACATAAAGCTAATAATAAACACAGGAATTATTCTGATAAAAAATGGCTCAAATGTCCCGCCATGCTTTATTATAAGACCTGCTATAAATCCCTCCGCATAAGAAGTAGCCAAGAGTATAATTGTTACTACCCAACAGAAAGAAAACGACTTTCTTAGGTCCCATAATCTCCATAATATTAAAAAAAGCACAAGCATAGATATCCAGAATAACGGATTAAAGACAGAAAATTGAAAATGCTGCAGGCTCTCAAGATAAGGGCCCAATATTGTTTTTATTTCCTTAATATCTATTTTCATATCCATATCAGACCTCCTTAACTCAATTATACCACAAACTAATAAAAATACCTGTTAGATTTTGCTACTTCTTGTTTTTTAGCCACTCGCTAAATTGCTTACAATTTTAAGATGCAAGTGGTATAATTGAATGAAAAAGGAGGAGAGATGGATATATTTTTTGAGTATTGGAAAAAAGGGTGGAAAGTTTGGTTAATGATGATTTGCATTAACTTTTCATACTTATTATTGTTTATTCCCATCGCCTTTATTATTATATTTTTAAGGGCAAGTAAAGGACTATATTATTTTATAGCCGCGACCCTGGGATTAATATTTGCCCCAGCTATTACATATTACATTTTCAAATTATTTTATGGAGAGCAGTAACTGCTTCCAAAATAAAGGAGCAGTTTAGCTGAGGTGGTATTTATGGCATATAAATTGCTGGTTGTGGATGACGATAAAAATAACTTAGAGATGTTTAAAGAGATACTTACGCAAGAAGGTTATGAAGTTATAGTTGCGTCTGACGGAGAAGAAGCATTGGTCAAAGTAAAAGAAACTAATCCTGACGTGATTCTCTTAGACTTGATACTTCCTAAAAAGAATGGTTTTGAGGTACTGAAGGAAATAAGGCAAAATTATAAAGATAAATGGCGACCGGTGATTATTATTAGCGGTCAAGGTGATTTAGAATCTGTGACCAAGGGTTATAATTTAGAGGCAGACCATTATCTAACCAAGCCCTGTCCCCTGGAGCATCTTTTGCGCGGGGTAAGGATAATGATCTCTTTAATTTCGGCGCGCGGTACGCCTTAGCATTCATCTAAACCTATTCATCCCCTAAATCCCTTACCATTTTGAAATGGAAGTGGCATAATAAATGAAGGCATAAGTTATGGAGCAGGCTATTGTAATTGGTGAGGCGACATAACTTATATGCCCGAATTTATCCTTGCCATCAAAGATGGCAAGGATCTGAGATTGGGAAAGAAATAGTTAACAAAAGGAAAATATGAGTAATATTAAATTGGAGGACGATAAGAATTGTTTTGTTTGTGGTGATAAGAACAACTATGGACTCCGGCTTAGGTTTAACATTGATAAAGATAATGCAATGCATACAGAGTTTATGCCCCAAAAACGTCATCAGGGTTTTAAGGATATTGTGCATGGTGGTTTAATCGGACTTATCTTAGATGAAATAATGGTGAACTTGGCGTGGAAAATGGGGAAGAACGCTGTTACTGCTGAGTTTAATGTTAGGCTAAAGAGAATAGCTAAAGTTCGAGAGAAGCTATTATTTAGAGGATGGATAGATAGAGAAGACAACAAGATAATCTATACTAAAGCTGAAGCAAAAAATGAGCATGGAACAATTATTGCTCTTGCAAGTGCAAAGTGTTTCAAAGTAAAGGAGCAGTTTAGGTAACATTATTCTAAAACCTACAGTAATTACAAGGCTGGACTTAAAACGTTTCAGCCCTTTTTATTTGTAAAATATCCTGTTAGATTTTCCCACTTCTTACGTCTATTTAAGTGAGGGCACAATTTACGGAACGATAGTAAACGTAAATTGTATGCCCGAACTTAACCCTCGACAATTTTTGAGATTACGGTTGGTTACGGTAACTGTCCATATTCCAAAAATTGTCAAGGGTCAAATTCAGCCAGATAACTTATGCCGGAGAGTATCAAAACCGATACTCC
>Ga0315294_10001834_pt1 | contig 23325 bp, 23 predicted proteins | sample YL17G13_40_MG_FD_203626 | JGI IMG/M metagenome (GOLD analysis project Ga0315294, IMG submission 203626) | Sediment microbial communities from Yellowstone Lake, YNP, Wyoming, USA - YL17G13_40 | ecosystem: Environmental > Aquatic > Freshwater > Lake > Sediment | place: USA: Wyoming | collected...
CCTTTCCTGCGTGTTTGCTTGTTTTACCCCGGCCTCTAGCGCGGCCGCGGGCTCGGTATCGGTCACCTTTGAGGTCGCCTCGGTCTAATCTGCGCTGCGTGTTCCTTGACGGAGCAGTTCTCGAGCGCTGTTGCGGCGTAGCTTGCCGGACGATGTCTTCAGCAGGGTTCCGGGGGGGAACAGTCGGACCTCGCGTGGGGCGTGCCCAATTTGGCGGTTCACCCGGGCTGTGATGTCGCGGCTGATACGCAGGCGCGCGGCCTCCTCGTCCGCGTTGTGCACTTCGGCGAGCACCGCAAAGCCCTCCCGTTCGGCGTCCACCCGAATCGCGATCACGCACCCCTTGCGGACACCATCGACGGTCGCGGCCGCACGCTCGATATCGTATGGATACAGGTTGACTCCGGCCAGCACGATGACATCCTTCGTCCGGCCGCACACGTACATCCTGCCCTGTTCGTCGAGGTATCCCAGGTCGCCGGTGTCAAACCAACCGTCGTCACCGGCGAGTGGAATAAGGCCGTCCGCCGTGAGATAACTGCCGGCTATCGCCGCACCACGAAGTTCGATGCAGCCAATCTCTCTGGGCCCCTGCACCGTTCCGTCCCGGGTAATGCGCACGTCCATGCCCGTGAGCGGGAATCCCAAGCACACGATGTGCCGCGCGTCCTCCGAGTCATCCGGAACCGGCTGCGCGCGATGGGCTCCCGAAACGGCCTGCCTGGAGACGGTGTCGAAGAGCGGCCGCTCGTCGTGTGCGTGAAACGAGACCGCCAGCGTGGCCTCGGCAAGCCCGTAACTCGGCATCGGTGCGCTCGGCCGCAGCCCGAAACCGGCACCCACCGCCGCGAAATTCTTTACGTCGCGATGATCGATGGGCTCGGCTCCGTTGATCGCTACCCGCAGCGACGAGAGGTCAATGGCGTCCGGGTCGGTCCGCTCCAGAACGCGGGCCAGTATGGAGTAGGCAAAATTGGGACCCGCTGTGATGGTCGCCCGGTGCCTGCTGATCAACTCGGCCCACACAATCGGCCGCCGAAGGAACTGATCGGACGTGACCACGACGGCTTCGAGCCCCACTTGCATGGGGAAACAGATAAACCCGATCATGCCCATGTCGTGGGACAACGGCAGCCAACTCACAATTACGTCCCGGTCGATGTCGATGTCCAACCCTGCGCTGATCGCCACGGTGGTCGCGGCGAGATTCCCGTGGCTGATCTCCACCGCCTTCGGTATGCCGGTCGACCCCGAAGTGAGTTGCCGCATAGCGATATCCGCCTCATCGGTGTCCTCCGGCTCGATCGGCCCGGCGCCGCGCATCGACTCCACGGTGCAGACGACCACAGTGTCGACCCCCATGCGGGCCGCCACCTGCTCCATTGCCATCAGGAAGGGCTCTCCGACGACAACCACGTCGGCACGGATCATCCGGATCGCCCGCACGGTGTCGTCGAGCCAGACCGCCAAGTCGACGCGAGGTGTCGGTTGCTGCAGCATGGTCAGAGCGCCGCCGCGCATCCAGGTCGCCTGCGCAAGCGGAGCGACATCCGCCGCCTGGGCGGCCAGCACCGCGACCGAGCAGTGGCGGCCAATTCCGTTGGCGGCCAGACATCCGGCCATCCGCTTCGCCTGTTCGTGGACCTCGCGCCAGGTCAACCGAACGGGATCGGCGAGCGTGCCGACGTTCAGGCCGTGCGGTGACGATGCCGCGGAGGCGAAGACGTCCCGGGTGAACGTGCTCATCGGATCAGATCCTTTCCCGCGCAACGTCTTCGTCCACATTCTCAATGATGCGTGCAACCGCGGCAACCAACTCCGGGTCCGGCTCACGGAACAGAAAGTGGTCGCCGGCGAAGAGACGGACAGTTTGCGGCTGTTCCGAATGAAGCGACCAGGCGGCCAGAGTGTCGGGGGGCGCCAGCGGATCGTTGCGGCCGCCGAAGACATGCAGCGGGCACGGCAACGGCGGCTCGGCCGACGGGCGGTAGGACTGGCAGATCCGCAGATCATCGCCCACGATGGGCATCAGCAGCTCAAGCCATTCGGGACGGGACAGCATCTCGGCGGGCAGCCCGCCGTAGCGGGCCAACTCCGCGGCGAGCTGCTGATCGTCGCCGAGGTGCAGATCGTGCATCGGCCCCCACGAATGTGGAGCGGGGTAGGCCGCGACGATAACCGCCTCAGGGGCGCGCGCACCGCGCGCAATGCGTTGTTGGGCCAACGAATACGCCAACATGGCGCCCATGCTGTGGCCGAGCAGGACATGGGGCCCGCTCAACAGGTCGTCGAGTTCGTCGGCGATGCCCCGTACGCACGCGTCGGCATCGACATAGCGTGGTTCATCGTAGCGCGACCCCCGTCCGGGCAGCGTCACCGTCGTGAGTGTCACCTCGACCCCCCTGGAGATACCTGTCGTCGCCAGGGCCCGGCGGAGCGGATGAAACGACGCCGATCCGCCGCCGGCGTGGTGAAAGCACACCAATTCGACGAGCCTCATCAGGTCACGTCTACGGCCGGGCCGAGCCGCTCCAGTACGAAGTCGACGATGTCGCCGACAGTGTGAATTTTCCGCAGCACCTCGACGACGGGGACACTCTGCAGCTGTGGATACACCGCCCGCAGGCGCTCGAAAAGGCGCAGTTGCAGTAGCGAGTCGTAGCCCAGATCGTCACTGAGTCGGCTGGACCGGGCCAGCTCGCCTGCCGAGTAGCCGCCGACATCGGCGATCACCGCCAGGACCGCGCCCTCTGACGTGCCCGGCACCTGAGCCGTTGGTCTCCCTTCGGCGACGGGCGGGATCACCGCCGGCCGGGCCGTCCGCACTGCGGTGGCGACTCCGCCGTCGAACCAGAACCGACTGGAGGTGTCGAAGACATACGGGGGAATCCGGTGCAGCGTGCCGGCCGGCCGGCCGTAAAACGACGACAGGTCGGGGGAGTACCCATCACGCAACAGTGTCGCTGCCGCGGCCAGTAACTCCGTGCCGTCGGAATCCGGTCCGCCGCACAACGTCAGCGAGCGGGTCTTAGGCGGCAGGCCGCACTGTCGGGCCATCGCGAGCAGCCTCGGTCGCGGCCCCGCCTCGGCCACATAGTCGGCAGTTGTCGCACCTGCGGCGGCCGCGACGGCGTCGAAAAACCCTACCGGCGAACAGATCTGGTCGGTCCAGTAGTCGGCGTCCATTTCGTGGCCCTCGACCTCTCGGCCGAGCACAGTGGAGAAGATCCGGAACTCCGCGGGACCCGGCGTCAGCCCCGACAGCTCACGCCGGAATTCGGCCACCATGGGTTCCATCAGCGGCGAATGAAAAGCGTGGGACACCTTCAGGTTCACCGCCTTGCCGCCTCGTGCGCGAACCGTGTCGGCGGCCCGGTCCACCGCATCGGCGGCACCGGAGATGACCACCGAGCGTGGCCCGTTGACGGCTGCAATCACGCACCCGTGCTCGTCGGCGACAAGTGCCTCCGCATGCTCGACAGCGAGGTCGACCGCGACCATCGCCCCGCCGGGAGGCAAAGACCCCATCAGCCGTCCCCTGGCTGCGACGATCCTGGCCGCGTCGTCGACCGACAGCACGCCGGCCAGGCAGGCGACGGCCAACTCGCCGACACTGTGGCCGATGCCGAAGACGGGACGAATCCCGCTCTGCAGCAGAGTCTTTCCCAGCGCATAGGACACCGCAAACAACGCGGGCTGCGCGAGGCTGGTGTGATGGATGGCGGGATCGTCGCCGAAGATCGCCGCCAACAGGTCCGAAGGCAGGTGCGGGCCCAGGGTGGCTGCCGCGACCTCAAGATATTCGCGGTAGATGGGATTGGCGTCGTATAACGGCCGCGTCATGCCCGGGTACTGCGCACCCTGCCCCGAGCACAGGAGCCCGACTCCGGCCGGGCCCTTACTCGTCGGGGCGGACGACACCAGGCCGGAATGGGCGCCGGCAACGAACTCTCGCAGACCTTCGACCAGCGTGCCGCGGTTACCGTCCAGCACCAGGCGATGACGCTGCGATCGCTTCACGCGGTTGGTGCTGCGGCACCAGGAGGCCACCTGCTGGTCGTCGAGGTTTTCCAGCGCCGTGGCGATCGACGCGGCGTTGCGCCGCAGCGACTCCTCGGACGGCGCCGATATCGTAAGGACGCCGGTCACACCCGGGTCGGGTCGTGCTGATTGTGCTGTTGAGGCCGGCGCCGCCTCCAGCACCGTATGAGCGTTACTGCCGCCCAGTCCGAATGAACTCACCCCGGCCAGCGCCCCGTGCGCCGGCAACGGCTGCGCGCTGGCAGCGAGGCGCAGGCCATGGGCGTCCAGCCGCAATCCCGCATTGGCCTGGTCGCCGAACACCGTCGGCGGCAGCACCCCGTGGTGCAGCGCCAGACAGGCCTTGATGAACGCAGCAATGCCCGCGCTGCCCTCGGTGTGGCCGATATTCCCCTTCACCGAACCGAGCAGGCACGGCTCCCCGCCGCGCGCGTTGTGGATATCGCCCAGCGCGTTGGCCTCGATCATGTCGCCGAGGAAAGTGCCGGTGCCGTGTGCTTCGACGAAGCTGATCTGTTCTGCCTCGACCTCTGCGAGCGTGAGCGCGCGGCGCATCAGCTCCACCTGCGACCGGCGGTTCGGGGCGGTGATCCCGTTGCTGCGGCCATCGTGGTTGGCGACCGAACTTCTCACCACCGCGTAGATCGGCTGGCCGTCGGCAATCGCGTCGTCGAGTCGGCGCAGCACCACCGCGGCCACGCCCTCGCCGCGGCCGATGCCGTCGGCGCCCTGCCCGAACGGTTTGCAGCGACCATCTGGCGCGGACAGCCCAGCCTGAGTGTAGAAGATCGAAAGTGCAGGTGTGAGAAGCAGATTCGCTCCGGCGGCGATGACCGTGTCGGTTTCCCCGGAACGCAGCGCTGCACAGCCCTGGTGCACGGCCATCAACGACGACGAGCAGGCGGAGTCGATCGCCATACTCGGTCCAGTGAGGTTCAAGTGGTACGAGATGCGATTGGCCGCCATGAAATAACCGCTGCCCGCGCCACGGAATGCGGTGACCTCGGCGTAGTCGAACATCTGAAGGTTGGTCCATTCGCTGGACATCATTCCGACGAAGACCCCGGTTGGCGTCCCTGCCAGCGAACGGGGATCGATTCCGCCGTCTTCCAATGCGCGCCACGACGTCTGCAGCAGCAGTCGCTGCTGCGGGTCGAGTGCCGCCGCCTCGATCGGTGCGATGCCGAAATGGTCATTGTCGAATGCGTCGACGTCGTCGATGAAGTGGGCACGTCGGGTGTTCATCGATCCGGCCGTACCGTCGGGGTGGTAGAAGGCATCGACATCCCAACGTTGCCGAGGCACTTCGGTGTCGGTGACGACGCCGTCCATCAGCAGCCGCCAGAACGAGTCCTTGTCCGGCGCGCGCGGGAAGCGGCAGTCGATGCCGACCACCGCGATCGCCGTCACGGCGCCGCTCGCTCTATGACCAGATAGGTCGCGATGGCGTCGATGGTCGGGTGATCCCACACGATCGTGGTGTCGACGGCGAGTCCCTTCTCATACTCCAGATCGGCGCACAACGTCATGGCCATGACCGAGTCGATCCCACAATCGGCCAATGGGGTGTCGACATCGATTGTGTGCGGCGCAACGTTGAGGTAACCAGCCACTTTCGCGGTCAGCCAGGCGGCAAGTTCCTGATACTCCGAACCCTGCACGGTCATCGGAATCGCCCGGCCACCGCCTGTTCGGCCCCCGCCTGTTCTGCGAGGGCCGCGCCGAACGAGATGCGGCTATGCACGTAATCACGCACACGCGCGTTGAACCGCGCGCCGCCCCCGAGTGCCGCGAGCGCGATCAACGGTAGACCGGCCGCGATGCCGATTCCCAAGCCGATCACGAAGGCAACCAAACTCCCGGCCTGCGCCACCGCACCGAGTCGCCGTGCCGACCTGACCGTCGCACCCCACTTGCGAAACAGCTTCCCCGCAAGGAGATCCGCCGCTGCCAGGGTGGGCACGATGGGGGCCGCTTCCTGCGAACAGTGCTCCGACCCGGCGATGCGTTCCCCCACACCGGCGACCCGTTCGAGTTCATCGGCGCCGACTCCGGCCCGCCCGAACTTCAGAAAGGGTTCGCGGTTGCCGGTCAGCAGCCAACGCAGGGTGGTCACGAATGTGATGGCCTGCGGCCGAGTGTCGGTCGCGGCTACCACCTCGACCGAACTCGCACCGGCGGACCGCAGCAGCCCGCATACCTCGATCGCCGCCGAGTACCACATGTTGCGACACGCGATCACCGAGACGACCCGCCGATCCTGGACGGCCCCGGAGTGCGCTTTGAGCAGCGACCGGATGGGCAACGAGGGCGCCAGGTACCACACCTGATAGGCCAGGATCACCAATTCGTCTGGTGCCGAATCGAAGCCATCTGCCGGTTCGACGAGCTCGACGAGTGCCTCCGGATCCACCGAGTCCGGGAACACTCCGAAGAATCTCCGAATCGGCCACGGAAACGGAAACGCGGCGCGAGGTTGGACGTCCACCCAGCGGATGTGCCACCCGCGCTCAACCAGCGGCGCGGTCAACGCGTCGGCGACCTCGCGCAGCTGTCCGGTCTGCGTATAGAGGTACACCACCGCCCGAGGCGCAGGTGGCTCGGGCGGTGGGACGTCGGAAACCTGGGTCATAACGGGGACTCCTGCTCCGTAGCAGCCGACACCGCAGTGAGGTGCATGAACGAGATCGCGAATCGGCCGGACTCCGGCACCATGCACAACAACGTGTCACCGTCGTTGATCAGGCCCTCCGTCATCATCTCGTCGAGGATGACGAAGATAGCGGCACTACCGATGTTTCCGACTTTCGTGAGGTTGCTGAACCACATTTCGGGACGGCCGATGTCGACCTTGCGCCGGGTGAACTCGCCGAACATCAGAGTCTTCATGCGTTCGCTCGAGTAGTGAGCGGGGAACCACGTCACCTTCCGCGGGTCGAATTTCCCCGTGGCGCAGAGGCGTTGGTACTCATCGATTCCAACTCGTACAAGATGCGGCAATAAGGAGAGCTTCTGGCGCAAAGTCAGCGCACCGTCGGCCGCGGCTGCCGCGACAGTCGGGTAGTCACCCCAGGTCTTCGACGCTGCGTGGTCGTTACTGCCGAGGTACATGCACGCCTGTTCCGTGTTCGCATACGACGTCAGCGAGATCCAGTCGATGCGAAGGCTGATCCCCGACGGCGCGGGTACGTTCTCGATCACTGCCGCGCCCGCACCGTCGGAGAGCATGTAGCGCAGGAACGCGGTTTCCATGGGCAGCGACCCGTCCGCTGAAATCGCATTCATGCCTTCGTAGCGGGTGCTCTTGAATCCGCGTGACGCGAACTCGCTGGCGACGCAGATCGCGTTGCGCTTCTCGCCAATCGCCACCTGCAGGTACGCGTTCTTCAGCGCCATCATCCCGCAACTGCAGATGCCGTGTGTGGTCGCGATCTCGAGCGGGCCGTAACCCAACTCGCCGTGCACCATGCTGGCATGCCCGGGCCCCATCAGGTCCGGCACCGTCGTCGCCGCCGTCAGCAACTCGACGTCGTCCGGGCCGAGTCCAGCGCGCTCGGCGGCGACGCGCACCGCACCGGCCGCCATCGCCGCGTTCGACATGACTGTTTGCTGATTCTTGTCGATCGCGTAATGACGCGTCTTGATTCCGCAGTTCGCGAGAATCAAATCCTTCAGATCAGCGGACGCGTGTCCCGCTTTTCCTATGTAGTCTTCGATTTCGTCGTTAGGAACCGGATAACCGGGCAGAAAGACGCCGGTGGCTGTGATATATGCACTCATCCTGTGGGCTCCAATGATCGGGTTGTGGAGGGGAGGCCACGTGGGCCGTCAGGTCGACCCGCCGATCTTCAGGAGGATGAGGTTCTTGAAGTCGGACAGTGTGCGAACCCCCGCAATTCGCTCGTCGCTGAGCGAGATGCCGTATTTCTTCTCGACGATCTCCGCGATGGCGAGAACTCCGAGCGAATCAACTCCCAGATCGTCCAACGTGGATTCACCGGTGATCTGATCGGGCTCGAGGGCGTAATGCGCGCTCAGATACTCGACGATGTCGCCTTGGACTTGATGATCAATCAGCATGGACGGTTTCCGGCATCCTCCCTCTCGACCCCTGTCAGCGGCATCACTGGCCTACTGCGGTGACACCTACCCACGGGATAAACGGAATACGCCTATCAGGCCCATTCGGTTCAACCATACGCCTATAGACTCCGGCCATGATGGGTTGAAAGTGGCTTGAAAGGGGCCTGAAAGGGGCTTGAAAGGGGCCTGAAAGGGGGGTCGATGACATGAGCACCTCTCGAGTCGTGGTCGTCGGTGCCGGTCCAGTCGGGGCAACAGCCGCTCTCCTGCTCGCCGAACACGGAATCGACACCCTCGTCGTAGAACGACGAATGGCCCCGTCGACCCACCCGGCCGCACACGTGCTCTCCACCCGCACACTGGAGGTATTCCGCGAACTGGGCCTAGAACACGATGTGCGCCGCCTCAGCTCGCGGATATACGAATTGCGGGACGGCATTTACGCCACGAGCCTGACCGGACCCGAACTGGGCCGGCTCACCATTTACGACCCTGAATCGAATGAAGCCGAATTGCTTGAGACCCTGAGTCCGACTCGAGCCGCGAACCTATCGCAACCCGTACTTGGACAACTGCTGTGGGATCAGCTCGAAGCTTGTAAACGTGTCGAATTCCGGCGCGGCAGCATGTACCAGAGTCACCGCGAAACTTCCGACGGCGTGGAAGTTCGAGCCACCGGCCCCGGCCGCGATGACGAGTGGATCGGCAAAGGTCGGTATCTGATCGCCGCCGATGGTGCGGGCAGCCACGTCCGGCACACATCCGGATTCGAGATGCCCGGCCCCGTGCTTCAACACGTGATCAGCGTTCACTTCAGCGCTGACCTGCGTCCGTATCTGTGGTCACGCCGAGGCCCCGTCATCTTCACCTTCACCCCGCGCGGGATTGCAGTCACCATCGTGCACAGCTCACCCGGTGACTTCGTCTTCCAGATTCCCTACTTTCCGCCCGTTCAGCGTCTCGAGGACTTCACCGCCGACGTTTGTCGGCGAAGAATACGAGATGCTGTGGGAGTCATGGAATTAGCCGTCGACATCCACTCGGTCCAGAGCTGGGCAATGATGGCGCAGGTTGCCAATCACTATCGCAAGGGTCGTACATTCCTTGTCGGCGACGCCGCACATCGCTTCCCGCCGACCGGCGGTCTCGGACTCAACACCGGCGTGCACGATGCCCACAACTTGGCCTGGAAACTGTCGTGGGAAATATCTGGGCGCGCTCCGGCCAGTCTGCTCGACACCTACGAGTCGGAACGCCGACCGATCGGCATCGCCAACACCGAGCATTCCGTGAAGACCTTCGAGGGTCTGCTGGATATTTTCGACGCGCTGGGATTGCCCCGATCAGGGATGCGCGCGATGCGGGCTCTGGCCGAGTCTCGACCGCTGGCTGCGTTGCCGCGCAGGGCGTCACGGCGGATACTGGCCGCCCTTATGGCGGTGGCATTGCAGCGGATTGCCCTGGCGACTTCCCGGGGTCGCATCGGTGCACGCATCCGGCACAGGGTTAACGAGGTGATCATCCGCCAAGGTAGCCATTACCGAACGTGGGGGCTCGATCTCGGCGTGCGCTACGGCCGCGGATTCCTTGACGGCGGCGACGATTCCGGCGATGTCGGGGACATCGAGTTTTATACGCCGGTTGTGCGCGTGGGCGGACGGCTACCACACGCGTGGGTCCAGTACAACGGAGCGAGAGTCTCCACGCTCGACCTCGCGGCGCGCGACACGCTGACGGTTCTGACCACGTCGCAATACGAGTCGAGCTGGCGCGCCGCGCAGTCAGCGACCGGACACCCACTGACGGTGATCGGCGTCGATCTCGCGGTGTGCGGGGAGCCGCTGTGTTCGCTGGCGGCAGGACAAGCGCTGGTTCTGCGCCCGGATTCTCACATCGCCGCAGTGCTTGATCCATCGAGCGGTGGGTATCACCACACGCTTCGTGCGGCGCTCGATCGATTAGGTCTCCGGGCAACCGTTGAAGGTCTCAGCACCATCGTTAAGGAGAGCCGTGAACCCACGCCTTGACGAGATCGTCCTTCTTACCCACGAGTGGGAGTCGATGCGAAACTGGTGGGGCACTCTTCTCGGCGCCGAAGCGCACACAGTCGGCCATCGATCCGCGGTGGTCGAGACAGCCGGGTTGCGCGTTGTCATCGAGCATTCAGAAATTGCAATGAACGCCAATCCTGAAGTCGCGGGGGTGATTTCACTCACGATAACAGCCCCCTCCGCAATCGTCGCACTCGACGCGCTCAGGCGACTGGCCGCGATCGGCTCCCGCCACCACCGCGCCACCAACGACGTCGGCGGCGCGCGCCTGTGGTACCGAGACCCAAACGGCACAGACGTGGCAATCCGGTTACCCTTCGCCGCCGACCCGAATACCCGGCCTGGCCAGGAGATCGATCCCGATCACATCGTCACCCAATTGCAAGCGGTCGCCGACGGGGAATAGGACTCACCGCCGACCGGCTTGCCGGTCGCCTGGCCCGCGCGGGCGGTCTGCGCCACAGAGCCAGTACCGCCGGCTGACACGGGTCGGTGAGGGTGGCCAGATCCGAGGACATCCCGGTTGGCCGCCATCGTGTACTTCGTCAGATCGTTGGTCCCGATCGACAGGAACTCGACGTGCTCGAGGATCTTGTCGGCCACCAGTGGCGGTGATCCAGACGGGAGGTCCGTAATCAACGCGAACCTCGACCACCTGGCTGCCCTGCCGGTCTGAACCTGGCTACTTGAAGTTCTTATCCCACTTGTCGAAGCCGGCCGCCCTGGCGGTGGCTTCGTCGACGAACCAGAACTCGGCGATGGTCTGCTCGTAGGCCGGGCTGTCGGGGCCGTGGTAGAGCGAGTCGACGTTGCCCTTGATCAGCCAGCCGGCCGGACCGCTGCCGTCGGCGCCCGCCTTGACCGAACCCTTGCCGTAGCGTCCCGCGGCCACCTCATCGACGGCGACGATCCGGACCGCTGACTCCGACGTCACCGACCCGCCGCCCTTGACGACCATCTTCGCGTCCGCGGACTCGCCGGACCTGACCACCGCGGCGGCCTCCGAGGTCAATCCGACCGCTGTCCGGTCGCCCTCGGCGTCCCAGCGCAGGAAGCCCGCCTTCTCGGCACTTGCCTCGTCGGCGAACCACACCTCGGCCTCAGTGCTCGCGTAGTCCGGGCTGTCGATGGTGAAGTAACGCCCCGTGTCCTTGTCGCCCTTGATGGTGTAGCCGGCGGGCGCCACGGTGCGCCTCGAGACCCGGATCGATCCGGCGCCGTAGGGCTCTTTCGCGATGACGTGGTCGACGGCGTGGTCGACCCGGTCGGCGACCACCTTCTCGACGCGCTCCGCCTTCTCGCCAACCTTGTCGGCGGTACCGTGCAACTTGGCCGCCGCGCCCGCGGCAGCAGCCGTCCCGGCCGCGGCCACCGCACCGCCCACCTTGCCCAACTCGGCCTTCACATCCGGTTTTTCCAGGCGCGGCTTGGCGACCTCGGCGCCGCGCACGCCCGCCGAGACCGAGTGGTTCACCGGAACCTCGCGGGTGACGCGGCGGATCATCATGGCGAAGGTCAGCAACAGGCCCAGGACAAAGGCCATGGTCATCAACCACCAGTTCACGTCGTGCATCAACGCGCTCCTATCTCACGCGATCCGGGAAGGTCCGCGATGGCCTCTTCCCTGCTGGTGCGGTGGACGGTCAGGACGGTGATCACCCAGGCGACCCCCGAGCCGACCAGGAAGGCCAGCAGGTACCAAATCCACTGTGCTACGAAACCCATGCCATGTCTCCCTAGTTGACCTTGATCTCGGTGCGGCGGTTCTGGGCACGACCGGCCTCATTGTCATTGCTGGCGATGGGGTCGGATGATCCGGCGCCCCTGCTGGTGACCGACGCAGCCGGAATCCCCTGTGAAACCAGGTAGCCCGCGACCGTCCTGGCCCGGTTCTCGCTCAGCGGGTTGTTGATCGCGTCATTGCCGGTGTTGTCGGTGTGGCCGATCACCGTGAGCTTCGCGTCCGGGCAGGCCTTGACCGCGCCGGCGAGGGCCGACAGTTCCTGCTGGCCGTCCCGGCTCAGCTTGTCGCTGCCGGTCTGGAACTTCAGCGGTACGGCAAGCTCCGCGTTGACGGTTGCCTGCAGGTTGTCGCAGGAAGCGGCCGCACCCTTGATCGTGATGTTGTTGATGACCTGAAGGTTCGGCCACCCGGCCTTGGCGGCGGCTTCGACCGCGGCCTTGGCATCCTCGGACGGCGCGGTGCCGGTCAGCGTCAAGGTGCCGCCCTCGACCGTGAAGCGGAAGTCCGGAATGCCGGCCGCGGCCTGGAACAACGCATTGAATCCACCGAATTCGGGCGCTGTGGCACCGGCCGCGATGTCGAGTTTGTCGATCAGGTTGACGCCTGGGCCGAGCGCCGCCTTCAAGGCTGCCAGCAGGGAGTTCTTGGCCGACAGGTCCGGCAGGATCCCGGTCAGCGTGAAGTCCTTGCCGTTGCGCAGGATCGACAGCGGCGACAGATTGAGCGACGGCAGCGACACATTCGGCGCCGTCGCACTGATGCTCGGGGCGCTGACGTCCACAGTGGGCTTGAGCGTTCCCCAGCCGAGCCACCCGAACAGCAGGGGGATGAGCAGCAGGCCCAGGAGCCAACCCCAGCCGGGCGAACGCCGATAGAAGCGCGACTCAGTCCGCCACTCGGTTGCCGTGGCGCTGGTACCCGCATGTCCGGAACCCGTCATCGGTCCCCTCCTCCGCCAGTTACTGGCGCATCACTTAATCCGAACGGGTGCAACATACGACACCCCGGCGTCAAAAACCACCGGAACACCACGAGTGCGCAAAAGACCCACAGGCTGATCCGCCGAACCGAAGTTGACGACGGGTCAAGCGACACCGAGAAGGTCGATGACGAAAATCAGCGTCTGGCCGGAGAGCCGGTGCCCGGCGCCCGGCGGGCCGTACGCGAGGTCCGGCGGAATGACCAGTTGACGCCGTCCGCCCACCCGCATTCCGGGGATGCCGTCCTGCCAACCCTGGATCAGGCCGCGCAGCGGAAAGGAGATGGACTCCCCACGGTTCCATGAGCTGTCGAACTCTTCGCCGCTGTCGTACTCGACGCCCACGTAATGCACGTCGACGTTGTCACCGGGCTTGGCTTCCGGGCCGTCGCCGACGACGAGGTCTTTGATGACCAGGTCGGTGGGGGCGGGGCCGCCGGGGAATTCGATGTCGGGTTTGGTCGTCACCGGAACACCGTAACCGCGGCGGTCCGCGCCACCTAAGCTGAGGCACGGCCTCTGATGAATCCGGGGCCCACTCCCTCGATGTCGTCATTGTCGGCGGTGGGCACAACGGTTTGGTGGCGGCACGTTCCACATCAACGAGACGTGGTCACAGCTGGCCGCACACGAGCGAATCCTGTTGTGCGGCTCAGGTTCCCGTCGCGGCGGTGCAGTCTCGGGCCTGGGCGGCCACAACGCCGCGATGGCGGTGCCGACCCAGCGGTGGCCGGGCGATGCGGCAGCTAACGGCCGCCGACGGTGATGTAGTCACGCTCGCCGTAGCCGGTGTAGATCTGCCGCGGGCGACCGATCTTGTTGGGCTCCTCGTGCATCTCGCGCCAGTGCGCGATCCAGCCCGGCAGCCGGCCGAGGGCGAACAGCACGGTGAACATCCGGGTGGGGAAGCCCATCGCACGGTAGATCACCCCGGTGTAGAAATCGACGTTGGGGTACAGCCTGCGCTCGACGAAGTAGTCGTCGGTGAGCGCGACCTCTTCCAGTGACTTGGCGATGTCGAGCAGTTCGTCATCCCCGCCCAGCTTGCTGAGGATCTTGTCGGCCTGCTCCTTGACGATCCGCGCGCGCGGGTCGTAGTTCTTGTAGACCCGGTGGCCGAAGCCCATCAGCTTGACGCCGTCCTCACGGTCTTTGACCTTGCGGACGAACTGGTTGACGTCGCCGCCTTGGGTGCGGATGCGCTCCAGCATCTCCAGCACCGACTGGTTGGCGCCGCCGTGCAGCGGGCCCCACAGCGCGTTGATGCCGCCGGAGATCGAGGTGAAGAGGTTCGCCTGCGACGAGCCCACCAGCCGGACCGTTGAGGTGGAGCAGTTCTGCTCGTGGTCGGCGTGCAGGATCAGCAGCATGTCCAGGGCCCGGACGATCTCCGGGTCCGGCTCATACGGCTCGGCCGGCAGACCGAACGTCATCCGCAGGAAGTTCTCCACCAGGCTCAGCGAGTTGTCCGGGTAGAGGAACGGCTGGCCCACGGACTTCTTGTAGGCGTAGGCGGCGATTGTCGGCAGCTTGGCCAGCAGCCGGATGGTGGACAGCTCGACCTGATCGTGATCGAGCGGATCCAGCGAATCCTGGTAGTAGGCGCTGAGCGCGTTGACCGCGCTGGAGAGCACCGGCATGGGGTGGGCGTTACGGGGGAAGCCGTCGAAGAACCGCTTGAGATCCTCGTGCAACAGGGTGTGCCGCTGGATCTTGGTGCTGAATTCCGCCAGCTGGTCGGTGGTCGGCAGTTCGCCGTAGATGAGCAGGTAACTGACCTCGATGAACGTCGATTTCTCGGCCAGCTGATCGATCGGGTAGCCGCGGTACCGCAGGATGCCGGCGTCACCGTCGATGTAGGTGATGGCGCTCCTGGTCGATGCGGTGTTCACGAAGCCCTGGTCGAAGGTGGTGTAGCCGGTCTTGGCCAGCAGCGGCCCCAGCGCGATACCGTCGGAACCCTCTGTCGCGTGGACGATCTCCAGGTTCAGCTCTCCGCCGGGACAGCGGAGGGTGGCGGTGTCGTCGGATGCGGCCACATCAACCCCTTCTTGCCTGTTCGACGGCTCCAGGCGGGCCGTCGTGAGGTCACGCTACTGCGCGTTCTAGGTGAACCTAGTCGCTATTGCTCGGGCCCGCCCGAGGGGGGCTGGTCCCCAAGGCGCCACGGGTGCCAGAGCCGGGTGAAAACCACGTACGTCTCCTCGATCCGGTCGCAGAACGCACCCGGATCACTCGCGTCGCTACCGGGCATTCCCAGCGCGGTCGCCATCAGCACGGCCCACGTGTCGAAGACGACGCGGACGGCCGGATCACCCACCGGCACCCTCATCCGGCGGGCGAGCGCCTCCAGCACCGCGTGGGTCGAACCTTCGGGGCGGAAGGTGAACGACGCCAGGCCGAGCATGGGCGTGCTGTTGACGATGCTCAGGAAGCCGTTCATGCGGTCGAAGGACATCGCGCCCGCCTGACCGCGCCCGGCCGCGCGGAAGACATCGATGTGGGCACGGGCCAGCGCCTCGTGCTCGGTGATGTCGTACGGCTGGCGGGCCAGCGCCTCGGCGACCCGCTCGGAGGTCTCCTCCATCAGGGCGCCGATGACCTCTTCCTTGTTGTGGAAGTAGCGGCTGAAGGTTCGCGGGGAAACGTCCGCCGCTGCGGCGATCTGGTCGACGGTGGTTCGCTCGTAGCCCTGCCGGGCGCACAGCCGCGCAGCGACATCCACAAGCGTGGCCCGCGTGCGTTGCTTCTTGAGTTCCCGCAGCCCGAGAGCCGCCGCCCCCCTGCGTTGAGGCACCCCCCAATCGTAGGCGCGCGGGCCTTGGCGCGCGGGCAAAGCAGGGACCGGCCCGGCGTTGAGGACGTGTTACGGCGGCGACCCTCGACCGCCGGCCCCCGGCCGGTGCCGCACGAAGGCCGGCGCAGCGGCGCGGTGTCGGCGAACAGCCGGCGCGCACCCGCCGTTTAGGGCTGGAGTCGTTCGATGCGGTCGCCGGTGACCAGAATTCTGTTGTGTATCCGGTTCTCCCGGCCCTGCCAGAACTCGACGACCTCCGCGGCGATCCGGTAGCCGCCCCAGTGCGGCGGCACCGGAACCTCACCGTGGCCGGCAAAGCGCTCGGTGACCTCGACCAGCTGCGCCATCAGGTCCGCCCGGGATCCGATCGGGCGGGACTGCGCCGACGCCCATGCGCCCAACTGCGAACCGCGGGGCCGGCGGGTCCAGTATTCGGCGGTCTCCCCCGGTGTCACCTTGCTGACTGCTCCGCGGACGTGCACCTGCCGCCCCAACGCGTACCAGGGGAAGGTCACCGAGGCATACGGCGTGGCCGCCAGATCCGCACCCTTTGCGGAGTCGTAGTTGGTATAAAACGTGACGCCGTCGGCATCCACGCTCTTGCACAACACCGTGCGGGTGACGGGCCGCCCGTCCTCCACCGTGGCCAGCACCATTGCGTTGGGCTCGGCGATCGCGGCCTGTTCGGCATCCTCGATCCAGCTGTGCAGCAGGGCAAGCCACCCGTCGGCCAGCCAGTCGACGTCGAGGTCGCCGCTGCCGTCCTTCTCCACCGAGCCGTACTCCACCCGCATCGCCGCGAGACGGTGTGCGGGTGCCGTCGGGAGGGCGCGATCATCGGGCTCAGTTCCATCTCCGTCAACCACGGCCTCACGGTACGCCGGGCGGTGAGGGGTGGGAGAATCCGACCATGACTGTCCTACCGGACGACTTCGTCCCGGGCCTGGAAGGCGTCGTCGCCTTCACCACCGAGATCGCCGAGCCGGACAGGGACGGCGGGGCGCTGCGCTATCGCGGTGTCGACATCGAGGACCTGGTGGGTCACCGGGTGACCTTCGGTGATGTGTGGGCCTTGTTGGTCGACGGCCGGTTCGGCAACGGCCTGAAACCCGCCGAACCGTTCCCGCTGCCGATCCACACCGGGGACGTCCGCGTGGACGTGCAGGCCGGGCTGGCGATGCTCGCCCCGATCTGGGGCTATGCCCCGCTGCTGGACATCGACGACGACACCGCACGTTCGCAACTGGCGCGCGCCTCGGTGATGGCGCTGTCCTACGTCGCCCAGTCCGCCCGCGGCATCAACCAGCCCGCTGTGCCGCAGCGTGTGATCGACCAATGCACCACCATCACAGAGCGTTTCATGACGCGTTGGCACGGTGAGCCCGACCCGCGTTATGTGGAGGCCATCGACGCCTACTGGGTGTCGGCCGCCGAGCACGGCATGAACGCCTCGACGTTCACCGCGCGGGTGATCGCCTCCACCGGGGCTGACGTGGCGGCCGCGCTGTCGGGTGCGGTCGCAGCGATGAGCGGCCCGCTGCACGGCGGGGCGCCGGCCCGGGTGATCCCGATGATCGAGGAGGTCGAGCGCACCGGCGACGCCCGCGCGGTGGTCCGCGGCATCCTCGACCGCAAAGAGAAGCTGATGGGCTTCGGCCACCGGGTCTACCGGGCCGAGGATCCGCGCGCGCGGGTGTTGCGCGCCACCGCCAAGCGCCTGGACGCCCCGCGCTACGAGGTGGCGGCCGCGCTGGAACAGGCCGCGCTGGCCGAACTCCGCGAGCGCCGCCCGGACCGGGCCATCGAGACCAACGTGGAGTTCTGGGCCGCGGTCATCCTGAACTTCGCCGAGGTGCCGCCGGCGATGATGCCGGCGATGTTCACCTGCGGCCGCACGGCGGGCTGGTGCGCCCACATCCTCGAACAGAAGCGGCTGGGAAAACTGGTGCGCCCGGCGGCCTTCTACGTCGGCCCGGCTCCGCGGCCGGCTGCCTCGGTGGCCGGCTGGGACGAGATCCCGCACACGGGGTAACGACTCCTCGCGAACCAGACGCAGCCTTCTCACCGCGCCCGGGGTGTCACGCCCCTGTGCGTCTGCTCGGCCCAGAGAAGCGGCGCGCTGGTCGTGCACTGTCAGCGGCCGCCAGCATCTCGGGCACCGAGGTGAACTTCACCCGCGGCCGCCCCGATGCCGCCCCGCGCCGGACCTCGGCCGCGTCGATCGCCCGCCAGCCGGCCGCGTCCACGACACCGGGAGCCCGGCTGCGCACCAGCCGGGCCAGCGCCGCCGGCCGGGCCGCAGGGTCGCGGAGGAGACCGGCGTTGAAGTCGTCGACCAGGGTCGAGACGGTCTGCATGGCACAGGACTTGTTGGTGCCGATGAACCCGGTCGGCCCGCGTTTGATCCAGCCCGCAACGTAGGCGCCGGTGACCGGCCGGCCGGTCACCGGATTGACCACGCTGCCCGCACGGTTGGGCACCACCGCGGCGGCGTCGTCGAACGGCAGCCCCGCGATCGGTGCGCCCCGGTAGCCGATGGAACTCAGCACCAGACCGGCATCGACGGTGCTCGTCTCGCCGGATCCGGTGCGGGTGAACTCCACACCGTTGACCCGTGCTCCGCCCAGGATGCGCTGCGGGGTGAGCCGGTAGGCCAACCTGATCCGGGGGCGGGTGGACTCGGTGGCGGAGTCGGGCAGTGCGGCCAGGATCTCCAGTTTCGCGATCGTGCCGGCGTCGCCGGCGGTGCCCAGATCGCGGCGGACCAGCGCGTGATCTTCGGTGTCGAGCACCACCTCGGCATGGGCGACCAGCCCCAGAAGCTCCGGCAGGGTGAAGGCCGAGTCGGCCGGGTCCCGCCGCGCCGCAACCACCACTTCGCGTACCGCCGAGTTCCGCAGCTCCCGCAGCGCCGCATCCGAAATATCCGTCACTGCAAGAGTTTCCGGGTCACTGGTCAGGATCCGGGCGACGTCGAGCGCAACGTTGCCGTTGCCGACGATCACTGCCCGCTCATGGCTGAGGTCGGCCGGCTGGTCGGCGAAGTCGGGATGGCCGTTGATCCACGCGACGGTCTCGGTGGCGCTTCCGCTGCCAGGCAGTCCCATTCCGTCGATATCGAGTCGGCGGTCGCCGGGCGCGCCGACGGCGTACACCACCGCGTGGTGGTGTTCCAACAGGTCATCGTGCGAGAGGTGATGTCCCACTTCGGCATTGAGGTAGTAGGTGAATCCCCGGGCGGCGCTGATCCGGTCGAACAGCCGGGTGATCGACTTGGTGCTCTGGTGGTCCGGTGCCACGCCGGCCCGCACCAGCCCGTACGGCGTCGGAAGCTTGTCGAACACGTTGACCCGTACGCCGCTCTGGGTGAGCAACTCGTCGGCGGCGTACATCCCGGCCGGACCGGAGCCGACGATCGCCACCCTCAGGTCCCGCCCGCGCAACCTCGGCGCGGGCAGCACCGGCGCGAGCTTGGAGGTGGGCGGCACCTTCACCCCGTCCGGCCGCGGCGGGTAGTGATCGGCGTTGATCGCCGCGAACGGCAACTGCTCCGGGGTCAGGCGGCTGTCGGGCAGGATCGCACCCACCGGGCAGGCGCTCACGCAGGCGCCGCAGTCCACGCAGGCGACCGGGTCGATGTAGAGCATCTCCGCCCGGGCGAAGTCCGCCTCGTCCGGGCTGGGGTGGATGCAGTTGACCGGGCATGAGTAGACGCAGGATCCGTCGCTGCAGCACGACTGGGTGATGACGTGGGGCATCCGAGAAGGCAGTGGCGCCGTCAGGCGGCGCTGGCGATGTGGCGCCGTTGCGGTTCGCTGCGGAACCGGCTGGGCGGGCCGTCGATCTTGCACATCCGCCACACCACTTTGGCGAGCGGGTTCATGATCCCGCCGTCGTGACAGAGCATCCGCACGTCGGCGAACATGTCGCGCAGCATCTTTCGTGACTCCGGGGACCGGAAGAACAGCTCTTTGCGGATCTCGCGCGGGATGCCGAACTCGCGGAAGAAGCTGCGTGGCGGAACCAGGATGGCCTGGCACAGGATGCGCATGATCAGCGGAACGTTCAGCGACAGCAACAGACGCTGGCGGCGGTTCAGGTGCGCCAGTCGCTTGCGCAGGTACTCGTGGGCAAAGGAGATGTGACGGGCTTCCTCGGCCACGTGGATGGCCATCACCTTCGCCATGATCGGGTGCAGGTCCTTGCCCTCGCGCAGCACAGCCTTCTGGGTGTGGTCGATGGGCTCCTCGCCGGCGAGCACCCCGAAGAAGAACGGGATCGGCAGCGGGCCGGGAACCAGCGGAATCAGCGGGGACAGCCAGCGCAACAACCTGGGCATCCCGGGCACGTCGACGCCGATGCGGTTCACCATCTCCTGAAACATCAGGGTGTGATTGCCCTCTTCGATCGCCTCATGGAGGCAGTATCGGTACTCCGGCGAACCGTTGGGCACCCAGAACGAGTAGTTCATCAGGCCGCGGATCAGAATCGACTCGAACTGCAGCCCCACCTTCGCGATGTTGGCCTGCCGCCACTGACCGATGGCGATCTGCGCGGAGACCGGTTGCGCGCGGTACCAGGGGTGGCGGCCGATTGGGTCGGACTCGGGCAGGATCCAGCGCTCGTCGTCGGCGGTGACAGCGAACTCGGGCGAATCCCAGTCGATATCGGTGTACGGGTTGAAGTTCCGCCGCACCGAGCCTTCGGACAACGTCATCAGCATGTCCACGTAGTTGGTGTCGTCCCGCACCTCCATGTTGCGACGCCAGCGCCTGACCAGTCTGGTCCTTGCCATCGACAGCCCTCCATCCGGTTTACATACGAGTACCAGTTGTCTAAACGGTACCGCAGGTATCGCATACCTGTCCATGGCTGGGCCCGTTTGCCGAACCGTCGATTTCGTCGGCGCCAGCGCCGACTTCTACTCTTGTCGCATGTCCGATCCCGCCCAGCTCACGATTCCTGCCGACCTCAAGCCCGCCGACGGACGCTTCGGCTGCGGTCCGTCGAAGGTGCGCCCCGAGCAACTCACTGCACTGACCACCACCGCCGCCGCGCTGTTCGGCACCTCGCACCGCCAGGCGCCGGTGAAGAATCTGGTCGGCCGAGTGCGCGGCGGGTTGCGTGAGCTGTTCTCCGCCCCCGACGGCTACGAGGTGATCCTCGGAAACGGTGGGGCGACGGCATTCTGGGACGCCGCCGCGTTCGGACTCGTCGACAAGAAGTCGCTGCACCTGACCTTCGGCGAGTTCAGCGCGAAGTTCGCCTCGGCGGTGGCCGCCAACCCCTTCGTCGGCGATCCGATCGTCATCAAGGCCGACGCCGGCAGCGCACCCGCACCGCGGTCCGACCCGTCGGTGGACGCCATCGCCTGGGCCCACAATGAGACCTCGACCGGCGTCGCCCTGCCGGTGCACCGACCGGCGGGGTCCGGCGATGCCCTGGTCCTCATCGACGCCACCTCGGCCGCCGGCGGGCTCCCGGTGGATGTGGCCGAGTGCGACGCCTACTACTTCGCGCCGCAGAAGAACTTCGCCAGCGACGGCGGCCTGTGGCTGGCCGTCCTGTCGCCTGCGGCGCTGGCGCGCATCGACGCGATCGCCGCATCCGGCCGGTGGGTGCCCGAGTTCCTGTCGCTGCCGGTTGCGCTGGACAACAGCCGCAAGAACCAGACCTACAACACCCCGGCGATCGGCACCCTGGCACTGATGGCCGAGCAGATCGACTGGATGCTCGGCAACGGCGGGCTGGACTGGGCCGTCAAGCGCACCGCCGACTCGTCGTCGCGGCTGTACTCCTGGGCCGAGGCGTCGCCGTTCGCCACCCCGTTCGTGGCCGATCCCGCGCTGCGGTCCCAGGTGGTGGGGACGATCGACTTCACCGACGAGGTCGACGCCGCGGCCGTCGCCGCGGTGCTGCGCGCCAACGGCATCGTCGACACCGAGCCGTACCGCAAGCTGGGCCGCAACCAGTTGCGGGTGGCGATGTTCCCGGCGATCGAACCGGACGACGTCACCGCGCTGACGCGCTGTGTCGATTGGGTCGTCGAACGCCTGTGAGAACTCGCCCGTAACACCGGCGTGTCCTTTCCGTTATGTCAACGGAGGCTGGGTTACAGTCCGGTCCGAAGGAGGTCGACATGCGAGAACTCACTCTCATCGGGCTCGATGTCGACGGTAAGCACATCATCTGTGAGGGTGGCGACCCGGCCGACAAGTTCCTGATCCGGCTCGACGACCGGCTGCGCGCCGCAGTGCGCGGTGATCGGACGCTCCCGGGTCACGCCCCGCGAGACAATGAGGTCAGAGGCATGTTGCGTCCCAGAGACATTCAGTCCCGTATCCGTGCAGGTGCGTCGGTTCAGGAGGTCGCGGAGGGTTCCGGTATGGAGATCTCCAAGATCGAGCGGTTCGCCCATCCGGTGCTGCTCGAACGCCAGCGTGCCGCCGAGTTGTCCACCGCCTCCCACCCGATATTGGGCGACGGGCCCGCGGCGGAGACGCTGCTGGAGACCATCGCCTCCTCGCTGGCCGAGCGCGGGCTGAGTGCCGAGGACACCACCTGGGACGCCTGGCGAACCGATGACGGCCGTTGGACGGTACGGATGGGCTGGCAGGCCGGGCTCTCGGAGAACTTCGCCCACTTCCGGTTCACCCCGGGAGCGCACGGCGGCACCTCCACCGCGATCGACGAGTCGGCCAGCGAACTGATCGACCCGGAGTTCGAACGGCCCCTGCGCCAGGTGACCCCCGTCGCCCAGTTGGAAGTGGCCCCGGTGTCCCAGTCGGAGATGGCTCCGGCACCTCAGCTGGCGTTGGACGTGCGGGTGCCCGTCGCGGCGCCGGATCACATCGAACAGCCCACCGCGCAGCCACGGTCCCAAGCCCCGGTTCAGCCCCGGCCGGCGACCGCTAATCGGGCGGGCCGTAAGCCGGCGGTGCCGGCCTGGGAAGACGTCCTGCTCGGGGTGCGCTCCAGCGGCCAACGCTGACCTACCGAATCATCAAGGCCAGCATCGCGATCCACCCGACCGCGACCCCGGCCGCCGCACCCAGCACAAACCACCGCCGGACCGGGCGTCTCCGCCAGTCCCAGAGCGTCGGAGCCAGGCCGCCCACGGCCACCACATTCAGTCCGATCGACACCAACGGATGCACCCGCGTCATGCCGAGACTCAGCACGACGATCGCTGCGGCGGTGACCGCCGCGACGAAAGCCGCGACCGCCAAACCGGTTCCCCATGGCGTCGAGTCGTCGGACACCCCGTCAGGTTATCGGTCGGACCGGTCGGCGCCGGCGGCCCCGCACCGGACCCGTTCGTAGAACGCCAACCCGGCCGCGGTGGCGACGTTGAGCGAGTCGGTGCCACGAGCCATCGGAATCCTGACCCGGGTATCGGCGGCCCGCATGGCCGCCTCGGTGAGTCCGGGGCCCTCCGCGCCGACCAACACCGCGACCTTCTGCGCGGATAAGCCGTCCATCACCGCGGCCAAGAGAGCGGCCTGTGGGCCCGGTGTCATCGCCAGGAGATGAAAGCCGTTGCCGCGCAATATCTCTAAATCGGCCGGCCAACGCCCTGCCCGGGCGAAGGGCACCAGCAGCGCATGCCCCATCGAGACCCGCACCGCGC
>Ga0315294_10001835_pt1 | contig 23323 bp, 26 predicted proteins | sample YL17G13_40_MG_FD_203626 | JGI IMG/M metagenome (GOLD analysis project Ga0315294, IMG submission 203626) | Sediment microbial communities from Yellowstone Lake, YNP, Wyoming, USA - YL17G13_40 | ecosystem: Environmental > Aquatic > Freshwater > Lake > Sediment | place: USA: Wyoming | collected...
ATTACATAAAATATAATCCCAATATAACCTATATCAATACTTCTGCAGGATATGCAGATATTGAACTAGAATTTACAATTGAAGATTCTAATGCATTAATCGATATCATTGAAGATGTTTCAAATAAATTTCCTAATGCTATTAGAAAATATATTTTTTGGAGTAAAAAAAAATGGTTCAAATTACAGAATATACCAGAGATGACTGAAGCGGATTTCAAGAAAACCTAATGGAGGCCTATGGTTATTTTTTCTCCTGTTAGGCGCTGGGTGTAGGCCGTAGAATTACTCCGAGAAGTCGTCAGAAAGCTCTTCTTTTAGACGAGAACGCAAATTTTTTGTCCTTGATGGTATAAATATAGTAAGAAAGTTGGAGGAAGGAGCGGGGCTCCTTCTTCATTAATTAAAACCAGAGATCCAGGTCTAGATGTGATATTTAAAAAATTTGAGAATTAGGACGTATTAATACGTCTCTTATTAAACGGGAGGAATGAAAAATGGAGCATAAAAAAGGGGAAATTAAAGCTCGTGTTTTATATGCTATGGAAGGACAGTATGTAACAACAGTTCCAATGATAGAAGCAGGTACATACATTCCAAAATCAACAATTAAAGATACGATCAGGCACCTACTATCCGAGCGATGTATCAAAAGATTTAGATTTAAAGATGAGGATCTTGATGCACAAGAACACCGTACAAATGAAAGAGGACGTGTACCTCGCTTTTTTTATCAATTATTGCCAGCTGGTGAGAAAAAATTAGAATATTTTAAAAAAATAGGTGTATTAGATTAATAAACAATATTTACAAAAGTGCAGGGGAAGTGATTTTGACTTCAAGTTCAAAATCTCTTAACCTAACATTGAATAAAATAGTTTTTACGGAATGTATAAATAAACGATTGGAAATTACCGATACATCGGTGATGAAGTCCACCGTGGTTAGAACCAAAACCGCTGTCAACAGCTGATGACGTCTATCATTAAAATATCAGTGATATTGATATGAAAATCCAGCTGTTGATTGACTTAATAGACTTCATAGGAAATATTTTACGACATTGGAACAATTCGAATGTAACAGCTCGTTTTTCCTCTACACAAAAGGTTAAGAAAAAATACATATTTTTTAATGATCAAAGGGTGACACTATGCTAGCAATAGAGCAGTTTACTATTGCTGCAGTATGGCTCGCACTTGCTCTTATTTCGACCATTCTTGCATATAAGCTGAAAATATCAATGGCTCTTGTGGAAATCTGCGTAGGTGCCTTAGCTGGATTCATTGCCACACAATATATCGGACCAGATGCCATGCATGCTAATGAAGACTGGTTAGTATTCATTGCAAGCTCGGGGGCGATCCTTTTAACTTTTTTAGCTGGTTCAGAGCTCGACCCTGTGTCTCTTAAAACAAAAACCAAGGAAATACTGCTCATTGGTTTTATTGGTTTTTTCGCCCCTTTTATTGGCTGTTCTGCAATAACATTTTTCATTTTACATTGGGAGGTTCCAGCAAGTTTACTTGCAGGTGTAGCTTTATCAACGACATCAATGGCGGTTGTCTACGCAGTGATGCTAGAATATGGATTTAACAAAACAGAATACGGTAAAGGAATTCTTGGTGCCTGTTTCATCAATGATTTAGCAACAGTCATCGCTTTGGGCCTCTTTTTCGCCCCTTTTAACTATAAAACCGCGGTTTTCATCGTTGTTGCAATTGTTACTTTTATTGCTATGCCTAAGATAACAAACAAACTGATTAAACGGTATGCGTATAAAACAGCTGCAATACGAACAAAATGGATTCTTTTTGTCCTTTTCGCTCTTGGTGCTCTTGCAATTTGGTCAGGTAGTGAAGCAGTCCTCCCAGCTTATATCCTGGGTATAGTGCTTGCTGGCACTATTAGCAAAGATGAATTCTTCATAAGAAGGCTACGGACATTAACCATCGGTTTTCTCACCCCGTTTTATTTCCTTCGTGCAGGTTCATTAGTTTCCCTTCCAATGGTTCTTGCAGCACCTCTAATATTCCTAGTGCTTCTCGGAGGAAAAGTCATCTCAAAAATCTTTGGACTCTATCCAGTAGTAGGAAAATTCAGAACTGATAAACGAGAGCGATGGTATTATACACTTCTCATGTCAACCGGTTTAACTTTTGGGACTATTTCAGCGATCTACGGATTAACACATGGTATCATAAATCAAGAACAGTATTCATACTTAGTTGCAGTTGTCATCGCCAGTGCAGTCATACCAACATTGATTGCAAATCTAAGATTTTTACCTAAACATCTGCTGCATATTCCCATGACAGATGAGGAAATTCCGCAGGAAGATTCGTATAATGGAAATAATATGAATGAAAAAGAGTAAAATGAGGTGGTTAAAAAAATGGCAATTAAAGAAATTAAGGCAAGAGAGGTTTTTGATTCAAGAGGTAACCCAACAGTTGAATGTGATCTGATAACAGAAAAAGGTTTGTTCCGTGCTATGGTCCCAAGTGGTGCAAGCACAGGAATATACGAGGCCCTTGAACTCCGAGATAAAGATCCTTCTCGATTTATGGGAAAAGGTGTTCTTAAAGCAGTTTCTAATGTAAATACACAAATTGCTCCTACATTACGCGGTATGGACGAAACAGAACAAGAACAAATTGATAAAACGATGATTGAGCTTGATGGTACAGAAAATAAATCAGCATTGGGAGCAAATGCGATTCTCTCTGTGAGTATGGCCGCATGCAAAGCAGGTGCCAATGCAAAAAACCTGCCATTATACCGACATATCGCAGAGCTTGCACATGTACATGAATTTGTATTGCCCGTACCATCATTTAATGTGATTAATGGAGGTAAACACGCGGGTAATAAACTCGCGATGCAAGAATTCATGATTATGCCAGTAGGCGCATCGAGTTTTAGGGATGCTATGAGAATGGCTTCTGAGACGTATCATAATCTTAAAAAAGTAATAAAGGCGAAATATGGTCAGGATGCGACAAATGTTGGTGATGAGGGTGGTTTTGCTCCAAACATTAAAGATGCGCGTGAGGGACTAGACCTTTTAAAGGAAGCTATTGAAAAAGCAGGATATACCGGAAAAATAAAGATAGGTATCGATGCTGCTGCATCAGAATTTTTAAAAGACGATTGTTACGATCTTGATTTTAAGAACCCGGAGAACCAGGGCACTATGAGAAAAACTGGGGATGAAATGATTGCATTATACAAAGAATTTATCCAGGATTATGACATCGCTTTTCTTGAGGATCCATTTGCAGAAGATGATTGGAAAAACTTTACAAAAATAACCAATGTAATGGGACAAGATATTGAGATCATTGGTGATGATTTACTGGTGACAAATCCAAAACGAATCGCAATAGGTATTCAAAAAAAGGCTGTGAATGGATTATTGCTGAAGGTAAATCAAATAGGGACAATAACTGAGAGCATCACAGCGTGCAAAATGGCACAGGGTGCTGGTTGGGGTGTATTTGTCAGCCATCGAAGCGGTGAAACCGAGGATAGTTTTATTGCTGATTTAGTGGTTGGATTAAAAACAGGTCATATCAAAACGGGTGCTCCTTGTCGTAGTGAACGGTTATCAAAGTATAACCAATTATTACGAATTGAAGAAGAATTAGGTGGTACTTGCAGATACGCGGGGTATAAATTTAGGAACCCGTGATTAAATTATTCTTGCTATATGGATTAAAGATAGTTCCAGGAAAAGATATGATAACTGAAAAAGAAAAAAAGGATCTTAAAAAATTTATACTTTCGCGAGAGCAACCGGAAGGTGGGTTTAGTTTTTCAAAAACAACACCTCCTACTCTTGATGACACTTATTTTGCACTCCAGCTCCTTGAAGAACTTAAAGAATATTCCGTAAACACACAAACAATATCTTATATTAACCAGCTAAACCAAAAAGAGTTTTACCAGCCGAAGCATCTTTACCAATTAGCAACAATCTACAAAATAACTCATCTCATAGATTCTGAGAAATCGTTACATAATAAAATTATTCACAACAATGAAATCTTACTCAACACTCTTTCTGATCTCTACTATTTGGTGTTGACCAAAGAACTCATTCATATGCAATTTACCCGCACAAGAAATGAGGAAAATATTATTTCGTCAGCGCAACTGAAATCTATAAAATCAATGGAGGAATGTAAACAACTCGTCATCCTTATGATGAAGCTACATATCTCTTTCCAGCAAAAAGAATATGTTCACATAATTCAAACCGGTCAAAATGGTGATGGTGGTTTTGGAATTATTCCACATTCAACGTCTTTCCTAGAGCCTACTTACCAGGCATTACGCGGTCTAAAAGAATTACAATCTCGTCCAGTTGATATTCTTGAATGTGAACGTTTTGTTCATTCATGTATAACAAATATCGGTGGATTCGGCCGGCAGATGACTACAGTACCCGCTCTTGAATACTCCTATTATGCTTTTCGTAGTTTAAAAATAATAGATGAAATAAAAAAGAATCATATCAAAGAGAATAATTATTGAAAATTGAAAGGATGCTGTAATGAAAAAGATAAATTTCGGTCGTCCTGACACAAGAAGAACAAAAGCGCTAAAATTAATCATCTTATTGGGCATAGTTAGTTTATTCGGCGATATGATTTATGAAGGTGCACGGAGCGTTAATGGTCCATATCTGGAGATCCTTGGTGCAAATGCTACTATAGTTGGATTAATCGTAGGAATTGGAGAGTTCTTGGGTTATGGCATTCGTTTGATTTCTGGATATTTTTCAGACAAGACAAAAGCATACTGGTTTTTCACAATCGCTGGTTATGGGTTACTTTTCACGGTTCCATTGCTTTCATTAGCCGGGGTGTGGCAACTTGCTGCAATGTTCATTGTATCAGAACGGATAGGAAAAGCTATTAGAAACCCACCCAGGGACACCATTCTTTCCCAGGCGACAAAACAGATCGGTACAGGGTTTGGTTTTGGGCTTCATGAATTTTTTGATCAAATAGGTGCAATCATAGGGCCACTTATTTTCGTCGTATTTTTCTTTCTTTTGGGAACATCGGGGAAAACAATCTCTGATTACCAGACAGGATACAGTTTCTTATGGATTCCCTTTGTAGTGTTAATGCTTTTTGTTGTCATCGCCTATTTCTTGGTAAAAAATCCTGAAGAACTAGAGCCAGTTTCAGCAACCATTGATAAAGAGCCGGATAAATTATCAAGAACCTTTTGGCTATATATGCTGTTTAGTTTTGTTACCACTATTGGTTTTGTGAACTTTGCTTTAATAGGGTATCATTTGAAGGCGCATAATCTTCTGTCTGATGCACAGATTCCTTTGTTTTATATGATTGCAATGGCGGTTGACGCGGTCATTGCGTTGATTATTGGAAAAATCTATGACCGACTAAAAACTAGAGGGAGAAACAATAAAGCAGGTCTTCTAGTCCTGATAATCATTCCAATCTTGTCTCTCTTTATTCCTTTTTTTGCATTCTCGATGAATTACGTTTTCATACTCATGAGCGTCATAGTTTGGGGTGTGGTTATGGGAAGCCATGAGACAATTATGAGAGCAGCAATTGCAGATATAACGCCCTTAAAAAAAAGAGGAACAGGATACGGCATTTTTACTACCTCATATGGTCTTGCCCTGTTCATAGGAAGTGTCTTAGTGGGTGTGCTATATGATTATTCCTTACCTTTGTTAATCGCCATTATCATGGTTATAGAAATTATTGCAATTCCGTTCTTTTTTATGATGTGGAAAACCTGTGCCAAAGGGGCTAAGTGCTATGCCTGAGGTAGATAACGTAGATATTATGAAAAACGTCCTGAACGTACTGATTTCAATTTCCGGGAGAAAAACTAACCATGTGCAAGCAATGAGGACAATAGATACATTGATAAAACAACTAGAGCCACAATATAATTTTCTAAAGAATGTTAATATTCAAGAAAAACTCTACTCTGAATCAAGTGAGATGATTAGTGTTATGTCTGATATCAATGTGGTGAGGCCAACTGAGATGGGAAAAGCGATCCATACGCTTATTCTTACATTGCGTGATTCATTAGGTGATTCGGCAGGTCATTTTTTCTTTAAGGAAATAAAACAAATGTTGGGTGATGAATATGTTTCTCATATGCAGGAGATCGGTGTCAATTTTACTGTTATGCAGGTAGATGATGAATTTACCCATATGAAAAGAACGCGTACTCATCAAAAAACATAATTGGTGTAATAAACGAAGGAGGTACCTATGCCGTTTCATGTGATTGCCCAAATAAAATTCGAGGCGAAAGTGGTAGTTCATCCTCAATCTATTCCGAATTCTATCGAGCTTGATTCTCCACTATGGACAGAGACCGGGAACTCATATGTCAAGGATGAAGACATAGTGCGCTATACCTTAACAAAAACCTCCGATGACGAGTTTGTATTAGTTATCGAGCAGATCGATTTATTTGGGATAGATACCGGAAAATGGACTGATGAACAGTATCCTGAAAGAAAAGCACTAATAGATTCTACTTTACGGGAAATCGAAAACATACTTGATACGAAAATAACTGTAAAAGAAATAAGGCGTGAGGTACTATGAAAATAAAATGGGATAAGAAACCTGCGACAACTGAACAGAAGATCCTCGCGGATTATCTCATTTGCCGCCCAGATATTATTGCTAATATTGTCAGATTAAGTTCAAAACATGAGGTTCTTTCAGCATCAATTACACCAAAATCTTTTGAAAGCGGTTTTTTCACCTACGAATTTAAAAAAGACTCCTCCGCAGATTCTTATCTTATAATCATCTGGAAAGGAATACGAACCGGAGATGCTTTACCAGTGCTTTATGGACATCTTGAATAGAGGACAATAGGTTTTTGAGGATATGGAGACTAAAAATGAAATGAATGGGTTTTCGAAAATATGCATAAAAACATTTATATGACTATCGTATTTCTCGGTCTTACAGGTGATGAAGTCCACCTTGGCTCGTTCCAAAACCGCTCTAGCTAATGACTTCTTTTGAAAGGTGCTATTATGGAGTGGCAACATTATAATGTGCTTAGATGCAATATGTGGCATGTTGAAAAAATGGTTCATGAGATGGAATCGTCTTTATATAAAAATAAAAGAGAAGGCATTTATGAGCACATTGAAATAGATTTAACAAAAGAACTGATTCAATCAATAAACGAACAAATAGTGGAGTTGTATAAGGTTTTAGAAAAAATACAGAAAAACTTCAATCTTGAAAATGAGCCAATAAAAGCTTCAAAGATGATAGAAATAGGCACTTACGCGATCTGGGAAACGATTCAAGAGACATGGTCTTCGCATATGGAAAAAGGTTCTGGGAAAATCGATTCGGTTGAGGAGAAAAAACAAATGGATGGATACCTGAATGAAATATTACAACATACAACTCGTATCAAAGAAATCATGCAAAAAAATGATCTATAAGCAAAATAGGGAATTTGATATAAGACTTAAAAAAATTTGATTTAAGAAAAACATTTTATATCTCTCTTGTATTTCAGATTTCACGGGTGATGAGGCTCACCTTCGTGACATACGAAAACCGCCATATTGGCTGATAGCTTCTTCTTAACTGGAACAAGTCGAGGAGAGGGTGAACCTCAATGGATTTAAAACTAAAGTATGTAAACAAGAATCACCGTTTTTTAAAAAAATCAAATGATGTAAGTTGTAGTAGCGGAGGTAGGTAAATTATGGAATGGTTAATAATGCCAATAATAGCGGGAGCTGTGGCGCTACTGTGCGCTGCATATATGAGCTGGTATATCATGAAACAACCGATGGGATCGGAAGCGATGCAGAATATCGCTTCTGCCATACGAACAGGATCGAAAGCCTATTTGAAGCGACAATACAAAACAATAGCGGTTATCTCTATTATTTTAGGAATTATTTTTTATCTAGGGTTTGATTTTGGAAAACTACCGTTTACTTCAGCAGCATTCCTTCTTGGCGCATTATGCTCTTTGGTAGCAGGGTACTTAAGTATGGATGTTGCAACACATGCTAATGTGCGAACGGCTGCTGCCGCTGAAAAATCTGTGCCTAAAGCGTTGAAAATTTCGTTTTATGGTGGACTTATAATGGGAGAAGCAAATGTCGCTCTTTCCCTTATTGGAGTGACGGTATTATACTGGTTATATGGTGATCCAACATTGATCATCGGTTTTGGATTTGGTGCATCTTTATCTGCGCTTTTCGCTCAATTGGGTGGAGGGATTTTCACAAAAGCTGCTGATGTAGGAGCGGATCTTGTCGGAAAAATCGAGGCCGGAATACCAGAAGATGACCCAAGGAACCCTGCAGTGATTGCAGATAATGTCGGTGATAATGTTGGTGATATGGCTGGTCGTGGAGCTGACCTATTTGAATCATGTACCGGTGAGAATATTGCGGCTATGATAGTAGGATTAGCTCTGTATGTAGCGACACAGAATTTCTTTTTTGTTATCTTTCCGCTGCTTGCTCGTAGCGTTGGCATCTTCGCCACCCTCATAGGTATACCGTTTGTACGAGGGAAAGAAGGTGTCGACCCAATGGTTCCTTTACGAAATGGTGTGATCGCGACGGTTATCTTTTGTATCATAGGTTTTTATCTTCTTACTATGTATACACTTGATAGTCTAAATTTGTTTTTTGCGGGATTATCAGGTATCGTCGCAAGTCTCTTGATTGTTCTGGTCACTGAATATTATACCTCTCGGAAATACAGACCAGTTAAGGATATTGCAGAAGCGAGCAAAACTGGTCCATCAACGAACATTCTCACTGGACTTGCAGTTGGTCTTGAAAATACAGCACTTCCTGTCGTTATCATCTGTGGTGCAATTGCATCTGCGTTTTATTTCGGTGGATTATATGGTGAAACAACTTCTGGTGTTGGGTGGATGCTTGGTGGTGTTTATGGTACAGCGATTGCAACTATGGGGATGCTTTCGATAGCTGGGATGATTCTTGGCCTGGATGGGTTTGGACCGATTTGTGATAATGCTGCTGGTATTGTTGAAATGTCTGGTGGTTCCAAGGAGGCCCGGGAGAAGATGGAGGCATTTGATGCAGCGGGGAACACAACAAAAGCGCTTACAAAAGGGTATGCTATGGCAGCTGCAGGTATGGCAGCGTTATTGCTTTTCCGTGCGTATCTTGATATTGTGCACGTGGAGGTTGTTGATATTGTTCAACCGCAGATTCTGATTGCTGCATTCCTTGGTGCCATGATCCCGTTCTTGTTTGCTGCACTTGCCATCCGTGCTGTTGGACGTACAGCTTTCAAAATGGTCGAGGAAGTACGACGGCAGTTCAAAGAAAAAGGAATCCTGGAAGGTAAAGGGAAACCTGATTATGGCAGATGCATCGATATCTCTACGTTAGCGGCTCAAAAAGAGATGCTTTTACCTGGTTTATTACCTGTTATTACACCTATACTAGTGGGGTTCATTCTTGGTCCTACTGCGGCAGGGGCTTTCCTTATGGTTGCTACTATATCTGGTTTCATTCTTGCAATGTGGATGAACAATGGTGGTGCTGCATGGGATAACGCGAAGAAATTTATTGAGGCAAGTGGCTTGAAAGGCACTGATCAGCATAAGGCTGCGGTTGTTGGTGATACTGTTGGTGATCCGCTCAAGGACACAGCAGGTCCTTCGATACATGTGCTCGTCAAACTGCTTGGTACTCTTTCAATTACATTTGGTATGATGTTTGCAACATATGCGCTTATGCATTAACGTTTCCTACATAACAAGATCGACTTACTGAATGGGAGATTCGGATTCGTTTTTATTACCGAAATAGAGCGCAGAGAGTTTTTAACTCTAGGCAGTAGTGCCCGTCAGGGGATTTGGTTACCACGTCTTCAAAGCCCCATTGTCGAAAGTCGTTCTAAACAATAGATATATAAGAGGCAAAGGATGTTTCACAACCGGGGGTTAATGTGCAATGGATTCATACACGGTTTTACCAAATCCAATAATCGATAAAAAAGAAATCATTTCAGAAAAATTCAAGAGTCTTAAAATAAAGAATTTCGGGGACGCCTGTAAGTATGTGCATGAATTACCTTATGGATACAATTCTAGAACAGATGATATTTTGATAATATTCAAAGAGGGGTATGGATCATGTACAACAAAACATGCTGTTATTGCTACCCTCGCCCAAGAACTCAATGTTCCTATTCACAAGATGATAGGAATCTATGCAATGAATGAAGACATTGTTACTGGCACAAATAAAATTTTAGAAAAATATCATTTACCATATCTTCCAATGATTCATTGTTTCCTTAGCTATGATTCATTTCATGTAGATTTAACAGAAGGGAATAACAATGGTAAGAATCGTTCCATTGAAGAATTCTTGTACATTGAGAAAGTTATTCCTAACATATCTGAGAAAGATGAATACCTTTTGTATAAAAAAGCCTTGAAAGATCACATACTTGTAAGAAAAGAAATGGAAAAAATCACAATGATTGATGTGTTACATGCTCGGAGTGAGGGTATTGCGTTGTTACGATCCAAGATACCCAAACAGTTTCAATAAATATATCTATTGTTCAATTCTTCTTTTTAAAACCCAGACAGAAAGATAAAATAAAACAATTGAGTAGAAAATTAGAACAGCAACACAAATTGCTGGATGAACCAAATCATATGACCCCGTGATGAAGAACCGAATCAAATCCACGGAATACGTCAAGGGAAACACATATGCAAGTGGGTGGAGAAAACCTGGTAGCGCACTCACAGGGATGAATACGCCGCATAGGAAAATCATTGGAAAACGGAAAATGTTCGCCAAGGTCATCGCATCAAATATCTCTTTTACAGCTACAGAGACCAGGGTTCCAAATGCTGAAAAGACGAATGCAGAAAGCACTAATGATAAGAATAAAGATATTATATTTGAAAATGGGACACCTAAAAAGATAATCGATCCAATGAGAAATATGCTTGAAATGAGAACCCCAAAGATGACACCACCGATAACTTTTCCAAATAAAATCGCTTGAAGGGACAGTGGTGCAAGCAGCAACCGTTCAAACGTCTTTGTCCTCCGTTCAAAAACAATGACGATTGCCTCTGCTGAGGTAGCGGCAAACAGAATTGACATCGCAATCAACCCAGATGCTAAATCTTTCATACCTGAAGGGTTTCTCAGGATGAATGCAAGCGCCATCACAATGGGAAACATAATCCCCCAGCTTAGGTTAGGTGGTTTGAAATAATACATCCTCAGGTCTTTCAATGCGATGTATAACGATCCTTTGACTTCCTCTTTAAACATTAATTCGTTTCCCTTCTTTTTCAACAAGCATGATTTCTTCTTTCAACCCCGTGATTTCAATAAAGGCTTCTTCCAAATTTTTCGAGTTCGTCTTTGCTATGAGATTTTTTGGTGTGTCAACTGTTTTTATAGTGCCATTCACTAGTATTGCTACGCGATCACAGAGTTGTTCTGCCTCTTCGATGTAATGTGTGGTAAGAAAAATAGTGACACCCAGTGCTTTGAGTTCTTTAATCATCGCCCGTAGGATTCTTTCAGATAGTACATCCAAACCAGTTGTGGGTTCATCTAAAAATACTACTTGTGGAGAATGTATGAGCGCTGCGGCGATGGTTACCTTTCGTTTCATGCCTTTAGAAAGTGTAGCAAATTTTGCCTCTCCCTTCGATTCAAGGTTAAATCTTTTCAGTAGCTCCCCTATCCGTTTCTCTCGATCACACTGAGACACACCGTAAAGCTGTCCTACGAACCGAAGATTATCAAAAACACTGAGCTCGTCATATAGATTGGAATCCTCAGTGACCACACCGATTGTTTTTTTGATTTCAACAATCTGTGTTCGTATGTCTTTCCCTTGTATCGTTGCTGTTCCTTCAGTCGGTTGTATTAACCCTGTCAATATTTTAATCGTTGTCGTCTTCCCTGCACCGTTCGGTCCAAGAAAACCAAAAATCTCCCCTCGTTTCACTGTAAAACTGATATGATTAACGGCAAGAATATCCTTATACTGCTTAGTCAAATTCGATACATCAATAATATTCTCTTTGTTCATTTTAGTAAGCTCCAAATAATCTTATTGTATTTATTGTTGCGTAATTTGTACGCCAAGAATTTTCACACCGTTTTTTGTTTTCATTGATAGTATTGCTGGTTCTGTAATAAAACACTGTCCTTCTGAAAATTTCTTTTTTTCTTGGTTGATATCTATGTCTACTTCTCCTTTGAAGATGTAGAATATAACATATGAATCCATTTTGCATGTTGGCATTTCTCCATCAGGTGGAAGCTCGATAATTCTCACTTTAAAATTACTCTGTGAGTAAAGAATGTTTTTATCTCTTTTTGCGTATGGGTATGCTTTTATTTTTTTAAGGTCAAACATTTCCATTTTATTTTCCTTCTTTTTTATCCATTAGATTTAAAGATTTCTTTTCTTCAAAACCAAAAATAGAACAATTGAAAAAATTATTAACACAAGTTCAAAACCGGGTACTGTATTTTTGTTGTTATCATTTGCATTATTGGGATTATCTAATAAATCAATAAAACCAGTTTCAAAAGTATACCATGAACCATTACTTAAAATCTCTAAATGGTATTTTATTTGAGTAGCATCTTCACGCTCACCCTTAAATTCTGCTTCATAAAAATCCATACAACAACTATATGAATAATTCATAGTAAGATTTTGAAATTTAATAGAACACAAATCTGTCATACATTCCTGAACAATTAAACACACATCATCAATACCACTATTACTGCTATTAATACCCACAACGAAAGTCACATTAGATTGAGGCATTGGTTCAGATGGATAACAATAAACTTGTTGTACAATTGGTTGTGAAGAAACCTTAGGAAAAAAAATAATACTTAAACATAACAGTAAAAGAAAAAAATATTTCCCCTTGGTAAAATTTACCAATATTTTATCCCCCAGAAACGCAATGCCATAATAATTCCAATAGCAATTATAATGATTCCAAATATCCTCTGCATCCATCTTCCCGCTCTTACATATTTATTTCCAACTTTACCACGAATACTACTTGTAACAGCACACAATGGAATTATAGGAATACCATGACCAAGACCAAAAACAAATAATAATAGTCCACCCATGATTATTGATATTTTTTGCGAAAGCGTAAGAATAAAAACCGGCATCATAAGTGACAATGCACATGGTGCCCACCCAATTGAAAAAAGTATACCTAAAAAGAATGCACCAAGATAAATTGATTTTTTACTTATTTTTGAAAAAATATTCTGGCCTTTCATCATAATTGAGGCGCTTTTATCACTTTGTTGTTTACGAATAATAAGCTCTTTAAGTGGTTTGAACACATTGATACCAAGAATAACAAGTATAATTCCTGCTACGAGGTAAAACATAGTCGATGCTTCAATGAAAAAACCTACTGATGATAATATAAGACCAAAAATAAAAAACACAAAAGCCATACCAAGTGTGAACACGACACCAATCCAAAAACCCTGGATAGAATATTTCTTTGTTGAGCTTTTATCATCTTGTTTTTGCAGTGAACCAACATAGGAAATCATAGCAACAAGAAGAGCAATAGAACAAGGAGATAACGCAGTTAATATACCAAGTCCAAAAATACCAATAAATGTTAACTCATTATTGTAATCCTTGCCTTTAAATTCAGTCCATTTTCCTTCAAGTATCTCTGATGCATCATTTGATAGTGATTCAGCAGTTTGAATACCATCAATTTTTCCTTTACCCATGCAATATATATGATAAACACCAACAACACTTTGATTAGCATCAATCAAAACAAGAGTAGGATTGGAAAAGGCATTCTCAACAGTAAAATAATCATAATACTCTTTTGTAATAGGATAAGGGCTGAAATCTTCAACCCAATGCCAACTAACATTTACACTAAACTCCCGCTCCGCCATAACTTTACCATTTTCAGAAGAAGGATTATATCTTCTGTTAATAGTAATAATTGATATATTGTGATTAGACTCTGCAATTTTTTCAAGTTCAACTATCTGTCCTTCCATCTCCTCCAAACATTCGATACAAACAGGATTTTCTAAACCTGTGATATGAAGAATTACAATGTCTCCTTTGTAATCACTAAGATTAAAAGTATTGCCATCTACATCCGTTGCAGTGAAATCAACTGCAGGTTTAATTTCAAAATTTTCACCCTCAAATAAAGATGGGAGGAAAAATAATCCCAATAATAAAGCAAGAAAAACAATTACACCGATGATCATCCATTTTTTCATTTTAAAATTCATCCTTATTTATTAACATGATAATAATAAATTATATCCTTAACCCAACTTTCCATTTCGGAGTCACCTACGTCACCTTCCCAGCTATGCCAACCAATTTTTACTTCCCCTCCATCATTTACAAGGGTAAAAACACCTGTTAATGCTATATAGTTGGTTCCTCCATTTGGATCATAATAAAACCCTTCATTAAATTTCTTTTTAATATCTTCTGTAGCAACTCCATAACCAGGATAAGGGTCGTCAAGATCATAAAATACTGCATCTTCTGCATATTTTTCTCCAAGAGCTTTAACACGTTCTGCCTGTGCCGAACATCCAACACATCCTGTGCAATGGCATACAAAAAATACAGGTTTTTCTTCTAAATCTTGTGTAATCCATGTTTTATGTTGAACACTTTGACCAGCAGGAAAATTAATCCAGAACTTGTCAGATCCTGTTCCAATTGAATGAACTGGCGTGTAATCATCAAGCCAATTATCAGCATTAGAATTATTATTCGAATCATCTGATGATCCTGAAAAAACAAAAAACGCAGCAACAACAATAACCACCAATATTATTAAAATGACAGCAATAGCCCCAATAGAAAGATTCATAGGTTTTTTCTGTTTTTGCCCTTTTTTAGGTAAAACCTTAATAGAGGATTCATCAAAATCTTCTATTTTCTTATCATGAACCATTCTAAGATGAGTTGAAATGTTCTCTTTTTTAAGTTTGTTTTTACATTCAGGACAAATAACCCATGCATCCTCATTTTTTTCTTTACTCATTTCTTAATCACCTCAGTTCTTTCAAGAGAAGACATCGCTTTACGAAGTCCTTTCAAATTACTAACAACACTACCTAATTTCCCATAGGGAATCCCAACATACATCTCATCATCAGCAAGTTTACCTGCAGAACGACAACCATAACAACCAACACTAAAATTCACCATATTCTTTAAAATAGGCACCACGGTTACATCACCACAGGATGCCTGCATACCAGCAAAATTAGCTGTAATCCTTGGACCACCAGAACTATACAGCAACGAGTTTGCAACCCACATCGCCTGCTTCGGCTGAACAGTTAAAACCACAACATCGGGCTCAACAGGTGTTTTATCCAAAGGTGCAACAAAAGTACCTTTCACTGTTTTAACAGGAATTTTTGGTATTTCATCCATAATTCGCGCTGCTACTTTTTCACTAACCGCCAATCCATGCATATACGGTACTTTACCATTTTTCACTTTTTCAGGTAACTCTTCAATACCCAATGATGCTTTTGCAGCAGAACAAGCATGCCGATCCCCAGGAAGATAAAACATGCTCCCATGCGCGGCCATATTGATTGAAACACAATGTCTCACCGGAAAATCAAGAACGTTTACTCCATCTGGAATTTCTCCATCATTTTTTATTAATTTAATCGCAACAGGGTTTTTCTTAAGATTCAAAATCTCTTTCAAAGTATTTGACAGTTCAACATATTCCTCTTTTGCTTTGGCATGCATTGAAATATATCTCTTATGGTCTTTTTTTAACTCAATATTTATCGCATGAGTTGGGCATTGATCCGCACAAACACCACAAAAGCTACAAGAATCCGCTCTTACAATCTTTGGTCGTTTTTCCTCAAAGTCAAAAACGTTGTTAGGACAAATTTCCACACATTTTTTGCAGCCAATACAATGGTCATAATTGATATCAATTTTCATACGTTTTTATGCCTCCAAATCACTTTCTCAGTTTTTTTGAAACATCGTCAGTAACTTTTTTGATCTCATCGTTTTCTATCATGAAATCTAATCTTTTTTGGATTCCAAGATCAGTTACAACTACATGAACATCTGGTTTGAAACCAGCATGTTCTACTGTCTTCTTTGCACAATGAACTGGACAACCATCAATTGCAATAATTCTTTTCGCAGCTTTTGTCGACTCAATTAATCCGCTAACATGCCCACCAAGACCTGCAAGACAATACATCTTCCCAACACCCTGTGTTGTCAACTTCTTCGCAGCATCATTGGCGATTTGCCCAACGTTTGAGCCACCAGAACATGGAAAGATTAAAACCTCATCAGCCTCACAAAGACATTTTTCGTTCTTCATCTTTATCTCCCTATTTTTTGAGAAGTTTTTTTATTTCCTCAGGACTTGGAACGTGTCCAACAATCTTAGCTTCCCCATCAATAAAAACAGCAGGGGTCATCATCACCCCACGGTTAACGATCTCCTGAAGATCATCTATTTTGACAATTTCTGCTTGTATTCCCAGTTCGTCAACAGCTTTTCTCACATTTTTCTCGGTTGCCTTGCATTTTGGGCAACCCGTGCCTAATATCTCTATCTTCATACGCATTTCACCTACTTCTTCATCTGTCTTTGTACCCATTCATACATACCTTTGTCTCCCGCCGCACCGATACTCTTTGCAAATGCAATGGTTTCTTCCAAGTCTTTTATAGGAATATGCAATGCCTTTGCTTGCTTAAAATGATACAGAAAACAAGGTCGACAGTGTCCTGTGATAGAGGCAGCTACGCCTATAAGTTCTCGTGTTTTTTTATCCATTTTTTCTCAACCTCTTTCCAGTTCCCTTGCATTTTGGGTAACCTACACCTAAGATTTCTATTTTCATTTTTTTTACCTCTCTATCCTATAATAAGATTAAACAAATACCCCGTGAAGATAATCCCTATTCCCACGACCACTGCAAATATGACAATAAGCTTAACCTTCATCACTTTCCTTAAAATCATGAATTCCGGCAATGATAATCCTGTCACTGCCATCATAAAAGCAAGGGTTGTTCCCATGCTTACACCTTTTTCAGTTAATACACTCACTAAAGGTATTATTCCTGCTGCATTGGAATACAAGGGAATGCCGATAAGCGTTGCTAAAGGCACCCCATACCATTTGTCTGCGCCAGCATATTGTGCAAGGAAATCCATTGGAACGTAGCCATGGATAAACGCCCCTATCCCGATGCCGATAATGACGTAAATCCATACTCTTTTACAGATATCAAACGTGTATGATTTTGAGTAATTAATCCTCTCCTTGAATTCCATTTCTTTTAACTCAAGCTCGGTCTTAGCCTTATTCTTAAGGACAAATTCTTCGACTAGATTCTCTACTTTTAATTTCCCTATGAGGATTCCCGCAAATATTGCTATGATTATTCCACTCATCATGTAAAGAAGGGCAATCTCCCAGCCGAACATTCCGAACAACAAGACCAACGCAACCTCATTTATCATAGGAGAAGCCACCAGGAACGAAAACGTAACACCCAACGGTACTCCAACTTCGACAAACCCCCGGAAAAGAGGGACTGCGCTACATGAACAAAAAGGAGTAATAACCCCAAGAAATGAAGCTAAAACATTCCCAACATATTCATTCTGACGAGACAGAATCTTCCGTACCTTCTCCGGCGGAAGATATGTTCTTATGAACGACACGATAAATATGATGATTGCAAGAAGTATGAATATCTTGATTACATCAAGGATGAAAAAATTCACTGCGTTTGCCAACAATGAACCCTTTGGTATGGAAAATACTGAATACGTTATCCAGTCTGCGAATACTTGGATCGGATAAAATATATCCATATTACGCTCCTTTAGTACTTAGCAGCTTTTTTCTTGTTCTAAGTGCTATCCACACAATAGTAAGCATGACAGGAATTTCGATGAGAGGCCCGACTACGGTAGAAACAGCTACCATGGGCATTGAAGCAAAAGCCGTTAACGCAATTGCTATCGCCAACTCAAAGTTTCTCCCCGTGCAGTGAAATCCCATCGTGGACGAGTCGCTATAATTATAGCCTAATCGTCTGCAGGTATGATAAACGAGGTTGTAAAGCAGGAAGAAGAATAGTACAACCGGGATGGCCATCTGCCAGATGAGATTGGGATTGTCCAATATCACTCCACCTTTTAAAGAAAACATCACGACCATGGTAAAAAGAAGTGCCAACAATTGCATAGAACCAAAATACGGTAGTAGTTTTTTGCTGAGCCATTCTTCCGATTTTCGTTTGATTACTTCCCGACGGGTGATAACACCAAACAAAAGGGGTAAACCGAGGTATAGGAGGACGCTCTGGCCGATAAGCCCAATGTCAATGGCGACGTACGTGCCGACGAGCAATGCGATGTACAATGGAGTAGTGATGATCTGTATGATGGAATTCCAGGCCATAAGGACAATTCCAAGCGGACCGTTTCCCTTTGCAAGGTCGGTCCAGACCAGCACCATTGCTATACAAGGCGCGACACCCAGCAATATCAGGCCGGTCCAGAGATAATTTGCCGTGGCAGGATCGATCAATCCAAAATAGGGGAGAATCATCTTGAAAAAGAGCAGTCCGAGAAAGTAAAGCAGGAATGGATTAACCGCATAGTTAAAGAACACGATGATACCAACCTGCCTCTTGCTCTTCAAGGCCTCCTTGAGCTCCCTTAGTTCTATCTTCGTCATCGCTGGGTAGATCATCAGGAATAGTCCAATGGGAATGCCTATGCCTAAACCCTCGCTGAAAGCTGGAAAATATTTACCAAGTAAAAGGCCGACAGCGATGCAAATAACCACCCACACCGCAAGAAGTTTCTCAATCCAGCCAAGTTTGCTGTCCTTACCACTCACGCAGGTTTCCCTCCAGATCAACAAATAAAGCTTTCATTAAAACACCCCCACAAAAAATCCGTATATTAAACCAGAAATAGTGCAAAATATAGTTATCAAAAGAGCATATACTAAAGTTCTTTTTGTTCCCATTATTTTTCTAACAACAAGTATACTCGGCAAAGAAATCACAGGGTCTGCCAACAAATAAGCCAGCAGAGGACCCATTGCCATGCCTAAACTTAGGAACATCTTGGCCATGGGTACCTCAACTAAAGTCGGGAAATACATGAAAACTCCGAACAGCACAGCACCAAGATTGGCAGGAACAGTATTAGAGCCAACATAAGTGGCTAAGAAGTTTTCTGGTATCAAAGCTGTTAAAATACCTGCAATAAAAATACCTACCAGAAGCAGAGGGAATATTTTCTTGAAAAACATCCAAGTCTCACTTAGCCAACTTTTTATCGCATCTTTATTGAAATAAAATTTAACTTCCACCAACAATAAAGAAATCAATATCGCTAAACCAACCATCTTTATTTCAAATCCTAGTTGAGATGCTCCAAAGATCAATATTGCAAACAAGGTGGCAAAAAATATCAGCAAGTAATTCTTTCTCAGAACGCCAACCTTGGGAGACGTTTTACATACGCAATCAGATTTCTCCTGCTCTTTGATTAATTCATTAACTTTACTCTCATCTTCATCGTCTTTTTCTTTAAAGAATGAAGAAATTATGATACCTATTAAAACTGCAAATGTAACTGATAAGATTATTCTTGCACCAGCCAGCCCCCAGCCTAAAACGCCCCCTGTGTATACTATCGCTAAAATGTTAGTAGCAGGAGCCGTGTAAAGGAAAGCTATTGCAGGACCTATGCCAGCACCTTTCTTTTTTATTCCAGCAAACAATGGCAGTATAGTGCAAGAACAAACCGCAAGCAATAAACCAGCAACTACTGACAACGGATAGGCTTTGTATTTTGGAACATTCTTTCCAAGATATTTTGTTATTTTTTCCTTAGGAAGCAAAGCAGACATAGCACCTGCAATAAAAAACGCTGGAACTAAACAAAATAAAACGTGAGCCGATAGATATTCTCCCAAAGCCTTAACGCCTGCAAATAGAACATCAATCGGTGTCATCCATCTCACTTAAATTTTTTAGCCAAATCAACGAGTTTAAAAATATTCTTGTCAGCGATACTGAGCATTATCTTTGTTCCATCTCTACGTTCATTAACCAAACCTGCTTGTTTTAAAACTTTAAGATGAAGAGATACATTTGGTTGAGATTTATCAGTGTAAGGAATAACTTCACAGATACATTTCTCTTCATCTTTGATGCATTCAAGAATTTTTAATCTTGTAGGATCAGCTAGAGCCTTGAATATTTCTATTTCAGACATCAACAAACATAAGTTAATTTAAATATTTAAATATTACTATGATACTATTTCGTTACATTAGAGGGATTCGAATATATGCAGTCTTTTTAGATTCCACTTCTCTAAACCTCGCCAAAATTTTGCTACACCTATCCAACTCCACTTTTCATATCGTAAGTGGACAAGATAGCCTATAGGCTAAAAGTGCTGGGTGTAGGCCGTAAGCCCCTTTCTGTTTTAAACGGCATTCTACTAAGCGTCCTACCTTTGAGCAGTCTGGACAACTGATCTCAATGTTTGGACTTGCTCTAGGAGCAGATTGATCGTTTCAACAAATCCCAAGAAGACCTCATCATCTAATGAATCATCGCATTATTCTCGAGCTGTGTCGTTTCTGTGTCTCCGCAAGGATTCTCACCCTTACCGTTCACACGGTTTCCTAGTCCAGAACGAGAGGGGACTTTCCTCAGCATTATCGCCGTGAGCCGTCCACCTACGCCCAGCGAGATAAAGTAAAGGTCTCTGCTTATAAATCTTTGTAACTATCTATCTTATCTATTCTATCTATCCTATCTATGGGAACGAAGAAGCGGACTCCTTTTCATCTACAACTTTACCATCAAGATATATCCTTGTTTTAAACAAAGTTGTATAACTCTTTGGTATATCTACGGAAAGTGTCACACGTTTTTTCACACCTGGGTCTAAAGAAGAAATTGTAGTGTTTTTGTAATTTATCTTAATCTCGTTCGAGGTGAAAAATCCGCCCTCAACTACAATATTTTTAGCGGTATCAATGCCAAGGTTTTCTAGAATCAATGTGACTTTTACAAAATCCCCTCGCTCAGTATTAGTAAATATTGTTATACTACTATTTTGCCAGTTATGGATAAGCAAAGGCCTAGATGAAACAGGATAAACTGACACCTCAGATACAGATTCTCTATATTCACTTGGAACAAATCCACATGGTTTTCCTTCGGTTGTTGTCTCCAAGAAAAAATAGCCATCCACGTAATAGTCGTACACAGGATTAGCACTTTTACTTAAATTCACTCCAACTGCCATGTGATTAGGAAATCTAAGCAGAGAAACGTTGTATTCCAGGTTTTTTAAGAGGCTAGCAACAAGAATCGCTTTATCTTCGCAATCTCCTCCACCGTTGCCGTTAAAAAGTGTTTCTATTGGGTACCGAGGATACTCGTAAGAGCTATCGGTAGAGCTATCACTTTTATATTCTAAGCTTTGAACAAAAGAAGCAATAAAATTGATCTTCTCTAAATCAGTAGCACCCCCAAATCCAAACATGATGGCATCAATAACTATGTCGACATATTGATCATCATATGGATCAAATACATACAAACTGTAGTCTTCATTGTTAGTTCTATTAAGGCCAATGTAGTAATCATACAGATATTCGGATCTAGGGATATTTACCCGACGTACACCATTGCTGTAGCGCCAACTAAATTGTTGAACAGGAACGTTGTTCACAACATTCACTGAATAAGCTCCGTTAGCCAATACATTCCCTTCAACATCTTTTAAATTTAAGGTAAATTCACTATTAGTCGGCGATTTATCTCTGTAAACAAAACAATCAACATTTTTGCTTTCTTCGGGCAAGATAACAGTTGGTAAAGCAAGACCAGTAATTATCTTAGAATCCATGGTAGCACTTATATCATAAGGGTACGCCGGCGTATCACCGTTGTTTTGTACGTTTAAACCTAAACCAAAGAGAGAATACCCTCCAAACCAAACCTCGCGTTTCCACCATTTCTGATCACAAGAAAGAATCGATAGATCCACACCTGTAAAGGAAAATGTTTCAGACTTTATCTCTTTGTTATCCTTATCATAAGCTCTTAATTTATAAGAACCAGGTGTAACAGAACGCCTATATTCAGCTAGATGAAAAATCGCATTATGATCTCCCTTGAAAAAGGAATCTGAATCAAGTAACTTGGAATCAGGTCCTAAAAGTTTAACGGTTACAGTCCCAGAACAAGAAAAGATAAATGATATACCAGGAAAGCCGTCGTCGTCACAAACGCTCCAAGAACTTAGAGAAAAACTCGTGCCACCAAATAAATTGTCAAATATACATCCCGATAAGGAACAAAGTAAAAGCATCACGAAAACGAGAAACAGAACAACATTTTTAGTTAGAGGCATTCAATTATACAACTACTTTCTTTTTTTCAACTTTTTCCCTAATTACATTACCAAGTCTCTTTATTCCTTCATCTATTTGTTGATTTGTAGGATAAGAGAAGTTTAATCTCATAGAATTAGCACCGCCACCATCCACATAAAATGCCTTTCCATGAACGTAAGCGACTTTTTCTTTTATTGCATCTAAAAACATTATCTCAGTATCAATGCCTTCCTGTAAAGTCACCCAAGCGAACATGCCGCCCTTAGGCTTATGGCAAACGTAGCCTTCAGGGAAATATTTTTTCATGGAACTAATCATTATGTCTCTTTTAGGTTTATACATCTCACAAATACTCATTATATGTAAATCAAGAAATCCCATTCTGATAAATTCAAAAGCAATAAACTGCGAAAAAGTATTTGTGCAAAGATCAAGGGCTTGCTTGCAAATATTGATTTTCCTTGATATTTCATCAGAAGCAATAGTCCATGCCAACCTAAATCCTGGAGCTAAAATTTTCGAAAATGTTGAGATATAGATTACACGGCCCTCATCATCAAAAGCCTTAATTGGTCTAATAGGTTGAGCATCGTATCTAAGTTTGCCATAAGGATCATCTTCTACGATGATTAGATCATACTCATTTGCTATTTCAATGAGCTTTTTCCTCCTTGATTCTGGCATTAACACTCCTGCAGGATTCTGAAAGTTTGGTATTGTATAGATGAACTTAGGAAGGATATCTTCCTTAAGTAATCGTTTAATGGTATCCTCTAAAATATCTACAC
>Ga0315294_10001839_pt1 | contig 23308 bp, 46 predicted proteins | sample YL17G13_40_MG_FD_203626 | JGI IMG/M metagenome (GOLD analysis project Ga0315294, IMG submission 203626) | Sediment microbial communities from Yellowstone Lake, YNP, Wyoming, USA - YL17G13_40 | ecosystem: Environmental > Aquatic > Freshwater > Lake > Sediment | place: USA: Wyoming | collected...
ACATTATTAAAGAAAACCTTACGAGTACCTATTGTAAAGGTATCGATAGGAAGTAGTGAAGAGATAGTACGCCAATTAGATATAGCTCTAATGACCGAAGGATTTAAACTATCTAGACAACTCTTAGAGTATATGTCAGCCCTTTCTACAGAAGATGCTTTAGACGAAGTTAAGATGATTCTAAGTTCTGTAAGAGAACTTATTGGAGATAATGTAGAACATAATGTGTACTTTATAGATTTTCCTGAAGGAATACCTGATACGTTAGAATTTTGGAATATGTGTATTGTGGACGCATTGAGTAGTGCGGATGAGAACTTAGTAGCGAATATACTTTTTCAGGTAATGGAAGGTACTATTAATCTTTTGGATTTACCAAAATACGGTAAATATCTACATACATATACCGAAATGTTAGCACATCATGAAACTCTCTTACCTGCTGCTTCTGATCGTATTACTCTCTTGCATCTAGGTAAGAGTCTAGATGATGAGATTTATGTCCTATATCTAGATTTGGTAAAGAGTACCGTACCTTTATCTGATGCAGATAAGCTTTTGTTAGCTGAGTTAGCTGAGATATGTATAGATAAGGGGCAGCCAAAGAAGATACCTATTCGAGAGAACTTATCTATTATAAATATGGTAAGGGTAAGAAATGGTAGATCTATTATAGCCGATAATGTTACTGATGTACTTCGTCTCGCTTGTGCTTTGAGTAACGGTGATGAAACTTTAGCTACTCCTACGAAGTTTAAGTCATTCAGTAGGAAAGAGCGTAAAGCGTTACTAGAAACTTTGGATAGTATTATACTAGATGCTCCAGCTAAGTTACAAGATGTATGTGGATATAGGGAAGAGTGGAAGCGTCTTGGAGAAAGGCTACATCCTCATGAATACAAACTCCCTTTAGCGAAGCAAGTATTTGATGTAGCACGAAGAGATGTACCATTAAAGTCTCCTATGTCCTATGTTGCTGATGCTTTTCAAAGAAAGGATATAGATAGTGTTATTGAAATATTAAAGACTCGTCCAGGATATTTTTGTCGTAATTTGGATTACATTCTTCGTACGAGTCCCTTATCTTCTCTTAACAAGATTACTGATACGATTCTAGAGATACAGGATAGAGTTTCTGCACGAGTAGTTTTATCGTTATTGGAACATTTTGTTAATAGATGGTCTAATCCACAAACAAAACGATTATTCGTAAATAGGAAAGGATCTACTTGGGTAATGGATGAAACGCGTGAACCATTAGATACAAATACTACGAATGATATTTGTTTAGCATTGAGTGCCATATTAGATAAGCGATTACCCGTTATAGATAGATTAGTCGTAAATGATGATATAGCTAATGTAGCATTACCTATATCTCAGAAGAATATGGCTTCTGGTTTTAGTATAATGCCTCGAGGATCTGAATCGGTAGTAGTATTACGTGCTTTTAATATATTACGATTCTTTGTATATTGGAAAGAAAAGAATGAACGTACCGATTACGATTTATCTACATTGTTTTTAGATAGTTCTTTTAATGTAGCATCTCAGGTTTCTTGGACAGGTCTTCGTAGAACTAGATCTGATGGCGAAAGAATAGCAGTCCATTCTGGTGATATAGTAGAATCTCATAATGGGGCATCTGAATTTATTGACATTAGATTAGATCTTATAGACAATGAATTTATAGTACCTCAATTAAACATATATCGTGGAGACGATTTTGATACCGTTCAAGAATGTTTCTTTGGTTATATGTTTATGCATTCGGATCAAAAAAGCAAACCATTCGAGCCAAGGACGGTGAGAATGAAGTCAGACATAAGAGGTAAGGGCAAAATAGCATTACCTATTGCATTCGCTAAAATAGGACCAAATGACATAACGGTTAAATGGTTACAATTACAGCTTAAAGGATTATCTTGGGGTAATAGGACTGAAAAGAATTCAGTTACTACGTCACTAATAATGAGTTCGATTATGAATAGAGAATACTTAAAAGTTGAATATATCACTGAAAAGTTAAAAGATAAGGCAAAGAATGTGATCATATTAGATGAGCATTCAGAATTATCTGAACCTATAACGTATATTGGTAGAGATATACCACAGAATATACCTATTGGATCTGATATAATTTCTCTACATAATTTGCAAAGGTTGATTCCAAATTAATACTGCTATGGGCTAACTTCCTACTAAACTATTTTGTTACCTAGTTAGCCCGCTTTCAGTATTTTTTGATTATTTATTAATACGTACTGCTATGAATGAACTTCCTACTAAATAATTGGTTTATTACTAGTTCATTCGCTTTCAGTACTTTCTTATTAAAATATGTACTGCTATAGTTGTACTTCCTACTAAAAAGTCTGATACACTAAACTAGTGCAACTGCTTTCAGTATTTTATAGAGTTTTTTATTGTATGGCTATAATTGTACTTCCTACTAAATTTTATGGAGGAACAGCCGAAAGGCTCTTCCTCTAACCACAACTTAGTACGATTGCTTTCCATACTTTCTTGAAAACAACTTCGATGCTTAACTAGTTTCGAAGTTGTTTTCATGTTAGCACAAATTTATATTTGACTAGCCAATATTGTTCCTGTAGAATAGTAATAGAAGAACATTTTTATCGCATTAAACGTATTTCACCTTAATGGAGGATTAATGAAATGGGTAGAACTACCGCAGTACAAGAATCTGGACCACGTGTTCGCGTTAATGTTTTTATGGATGAATTAAATACAATTAACAGAAAGGTGGAGGAATTAGCTAGTCGATTATTTTTTGTATTGACTACATTAATTCCCACATCAGAATCAGATAGGGATGTGCATCCACCTAAGAATAAGGATGTACGAATGGTTGGCGAATCTGAACTCAACATAGAACTAGCTGTGATAGATGATAAGGTTAGTTCTATTCTAGCGCGATTCGACGATGGATTGTCATCGGATGTGCAAACTAAAAATGAGCAAGTTAACAATAAGTTCTTAGAGGTTATTGATCGAATAGGTTATAACCTAGAACATATTGCTGATAGGTTATCTTTCCTATTAAGATCAAAATTTGATGATAATAAAAAAGAACCGGAAGCTAGATCAACATTTGCCACCGCACTAAGAAATGTTGAGAACGTTTTGGACGACTTACTCTCACGACTTGATGATACACCTGACGATTGATATTTGCGGGATACTTTGGACTGCTAAAGATGTTTTTAGTATAACCTAATAGGTAAATGTTAATCCCACGCACATCTTTAGCAGTTCTATTCTTTGGTCTAAAACCTTTCCTAAAAACTCACCAATAAAATTCTACTTTGACGTACCTTCATATAGCAAGTAGTATAAAAAGATAAAATATATTAAGTTTTACGTTTTTAACCCACTAATTTGGAGGTGTTGTACATGTCCGTAAAAAGAGACAAATCGGGTGTTACCTATACGGAGGTAAAAGAAAAAGATGTAAAGAAAGAAGAACCAAAAGCGGAGATGGTTCATAGGATTCCAAATCCAGGTATCTTTATAGTTGATCTATGGATGGCTTCTTCCGGAAAATCACGTCTGGAAATAATACCTAAAGACAAAGAAGTAAATGATTTACTCTATTTGCGTGAACTTTACGTACCTAATTCACGTTCGGGTAAAGGTACTAGGATTGGGGGAACTAAATCCCAGAACAACAAAACAATAATAGCTTACGATCGCCATGACGAAAAAATACGAAAGCAGACCCAAGATGGATTATTAAGTTTGCTAGACGCTTATTATGATGCCGTTAAAGAAATACGCCACCGAAGAAAAGTTAAGCTAGTAAAGGTCTAGTGAAATAAGTATGTCCATATTAGTATTCTCTTCAATTATAAAAGAGAATACTAATGTTTCGTGATCAAAAGACAATCTCAACATCTACACGTATAATATAAATGATTCAAAAAACTTTTTTAAGTAAACGGAGGTATTAGAAATGGAAAGTTTATATAGCATAACGGTAAAAACTGTCGAAGATATAGATATGGCACGTGTCTCTATTGATAATGTAGATAATGATGCGTTGCTTGTGACCGGAGGAAGAGATAATTTTTTGTTTATGTTAAGTAATACGTTTCTGGCTAAGTTTCAGTTTGAAGATCATATTATTGTGACGCCTTCCTTGTCGACTCCAGTGCTGGACGGGGTACTATCACCTGATTGGGGATATAATATTGTTTCTGTTGAACAAGTTACGCCTAATTCTGTAAATTTCGTTTTTCATGACGGTGTAGGTAAGACTAAGAATACTATAGCGCCATTACCCTATCATCGTGCCATAATTATTAGGGATAAAGGATGTGTTGCTGCAGTCAGAGCACAGTTAAAGGAAGCCAGACACTACAAAAGAGAGATCACTATTAAGATACACAAAATGTAGTTATGATTTAGTAGGATGATCTTATCCTACTAAAAAAAGACATCTTAAAATGAAGGGGATATAAACGATGGAACAAGTACAAAATACTCATCATACGCATCATACTCATCTAAATTATAAACAACAAAATCAATCGCAAGAGTTACCGGAATCAGTAATTGTAAAAATATTAGGCTATATAGTAGATTTAGATGCACCTACTAAAACGTCTGATGGTTCATATCATGGCGATGGTTTCTGTAGTGGTTATCAAGTAGGTTGGATAGAATGTAAAGAAGCTATTATTCAGGCGTTGACTTCAGATATGGATGAGTTGATCGAAAGTAGAAAAAGTGTCATTTCGGATTTGTTTGTTGATCTAGAAAAAGCAGTTGCGGCACATAAGGGATGATTTATCTTATGGAATCAATTAAGTATCCTTATATTAAAAGAATCCCGATTCCTCAATATCCCAAAAGAGGATCTAAACCATATATGACTATTCATGAAGTAGATAGTCTTTTAGAAGGACATATTATAGTAGAGGAAAAGCTTGATGGTAAGTTGACGTGTATCCCCACTACCGCATCAATAACGCCCGTTTTCGAGTATATGGAATGGGTACATTCTATACACTATACAAACCTACCGTACTCAGTAGTACATTTTCATATTGGATTAGATATATTAGATTCTGAGGGTACTATACTTAGTTATACCGATAAGAGTGCTATATTTAGTGAATTACACGTACCCCTAACACCACTTCTATTAGATATAGATAATGTTGCTATTACGATAGATCATCTTATATCTTTAATGGATATGTCTTCTTCTTTCGGTAGTGATTATATTGAAGGAATAGTAGTGAAAAATTATGAAAAGAAGTTATTTGGTAAAATTGTGAACCCTAAGTTCGATCGTGAGATCGATGAGAAAGATCATTGGTTACGTAGCCCTAGACGACGTAATTGGATTAATAGTGCAGGAAAGGAGAATATGAACGATGGCTAAGAAGAAAGAGGAAAAGGTATTAATAGTTTCAGTATCAGGTATGATAGATCGAGCGAAGTATGAATTAGATACGTTGAAGGGGGAGTATGAAAACTGGCGAGATAATATTACTGGTACAGGTTTGGAAAATGCTCCTGTATACGAAGCTCTAGGGATTGCTATAGACAATCTCGATAGTGTAGTATCCGATCTAGAGAATTTATCTATTCCGGAGCGTATTGATAATACTACTATGAGTATAGTTGTTAAGAAACGTGAAAGTAGACAGAAGAGGTTTGATGAGTGTTTAGATTGGTTGAGAGATTCTTCTGTAGAAGTAGAGAGTATCAGAGATTCTGTAGATGACGAAATAAATGAATTAGAAGAGGAACCCGAAACCATTCTAAGTAAGGAAGAAGAAGCAGAAAGAGAAGGCAAACTAGACGATTTGAAAGTTGAGACGGATGCAGTACAAACTTACTTTGATGAGTTAGAGAGTATAATAAGTGATTTGGAAGGTATTGAATTGCCTATACCATTCAACGGGTAATATAATTCATTTTCTTGTTAGAGTATGTATTATATAGAAAATGTAAAACGTTCATGTTATACAACGAATTAACAGTCTTATTTAGTGGTTAAAAGGAGTGTTTAACAAATGAAAAACGGTTCTTGTACTAAGTGTGACAAAACTATAACACCAGAATTAGATAAATTACGAAGTGGTTTTCCGCCAGGTTATGTATTTGAACTCATAGCGAGTAAGGATCTAAAAAGTATTCTAGAAGCTGTAAATGAAGCAGTGCCATCAGATGAAGAATGTGCCGAGATAATATCAGAAATTAGAAAAAGGGCGGAATGGCTTCAAATTACAGAAAGAATTCCTGGTACTAGTAGCAAAATAGATAGTGGTGATTATGTCATCTATGACGAGTTTGCTGATGGTTGTACTATAGGCATTGTGCGTGTTTTTGATATGGAAAATATTACTTTAGAACATATATTCAGTATAGATACCGAATATGATGTTACGTCTATGAGAGTATCACAAATTGCTAGTTGTGATATCGTATCTAGATCTAGAGACGACTTACGTATTGTTAAATCTACTAAGGATGTTATGCTGAGTAAGGCTTTAGTCGAAATAGATGCTTATATTGATGAAGGGATTCGAGAGACTTGGAAACGTTTAGCTGATTATAGGAAGTTGCAAAAGCTTTATAGGTTACCTAAGAAGGCTAAACAACCTAAAGGGATAAAGAAATGAAACTGTATTACATATTTAGAGTAGAAGGATTATTTAGTATTGTTTCTCTAGTTATGAAGAGTGATGCTGAAGATGCCCAAGACTCGTTATGGAAACTTTACTATACTAATGGATTGGATACTGATTTTGGTGATATGTTTCAAGCACAAATGACTACTCTAATCGAAAAAGGTAGTAGAGTAGGCGATACAAGTATATTACCAATTCCTTGGATAGAAGATAGTTGGCTGATCGATACGGGAAAGACGCAGCCCAATATTGTGTTTGTTAGTATTAGTTTAGATGCTTTGTTAATGACGTTTTTCAAATGGTTTGGAGAAACATTTACAAAATAAGGAGATGATTGTTATGATACCCGCAGCTAAATATGGTGGTTATATAGAAGTCGCCCAATTTAAAGGTGCCTCTAGTATAAAGAATGCATTCTGCATTGGGGAGACTGATGAAGTTGGCATAATTTTGGATGGATCTTTTTATATAGAATCGTTTAATAGTATACATCTATTTATTAATACGATAATAAAAGATCCAACATTCTTCATACGCTTTATGAACGTTTTTAATGCTTTGATGTTAATAGATTGTAAAGATAGAGTGTGTTGGATTGAATATGATACTTCTTGTGAAATAAAGAGATTGATGCCTATAATGGCTCATTTAGGTATAGAATTTGATCTTGTGAAGTTTGGAATAGCCTCTAGTACGTTATTTGGAAGCAAACTCTCAGAAGAGACGATTCTTGAAGATGATGAGGTGATTAATGCTTTTTATGATGGAATGATAGCTCATACGAGAGATGAAGTAGAGGAACGTGACCACGATTAAGTATTGATATTCTAAAGGAGATAGTTATGATATTAAAAGGTTATCTCGAATCATTAGGGTTATCTACTACTATTACTTGTGATATTTGCAATAAGGATCTATTAGTAGAGGATATTGTTATTTCTTTTGATCCTAATCATCCAATGTTTACTATTTTTCATCACGGATTTTGTACCCCAAAAGATATGCCTTCTCGGATAGTAGTTATCCCTAGTATTGAGTTCCAACGTGTTATGAGCGATACTTGGGGAGGCGTAGTATCTAAACAAATTTAATGAAGGAGAAAGAACAAAATGGAAAAAGAATTATCTGTAGAGGAAAAAGAGGTTGAACTTACTCGTGCAATAATAGATAAAGAGCTCTCAAGTGTATTGAATAGTAAGTTTCTCGGACGTGCTTATACGGCAAGTAAAAAGAAAGAGATCGAAATAGAAACTAGAAGAATAGTAGATCAATACATTGCTTCCGATGTAGAATATGAGGTGATATTACCAGAAACGTCTGATAAGATATTAGAATCATTAGTCGTTTCTATTAGAAGGAAAGAATAATGCAATCCCCGTTTGGTATACCTGTTTGTCCTATTTGTGGTTGGGTAGTAGGAATTCTATGTGAGAAACCTAAATTTTGGGAGTGTAATAACCCCAAATGTGTTTACGTTGAGTGGGATCATGATATATTCGAATTAGCATTCACAAATGAAGATAATCTGATTGAACTTCACCAGAAGCGAGAATTAGAACTGGATATAGAAGAAATTCGTAAGAAGATAGTAACATTATTACAGGCTGAAATACTTGGTGTAGGTTATTGTCCTCTTTGTGGTCAGATGGTAGGATTTACTGATCAGATGCAATGGACTTGTAAAAATAAAGAATGTCCTAACTCTGTTAGAAAAAGAGATTGGGTAGATTTGATTAAAGGTCCAAAAGATGTAGTGAAAGAGGTTAATCAGAATGATGAGAATAGTAACTAGAGACTTTACTACTGACGCTACCGGTTGGATATCATATATTGTTATTATGACTACTAAGAATGGAAAGGTATTCGATTGTTATAGAGTTATATATACTGTAGAAGATGTAGATTGGTTATTGTATAATTATATGGAGCATATAGCTAAGGAAAAAACCAAATGATATACTATCATGGTACTACTGAAGAGAATGCTAAAAATATACTAGAAAAGGGATTCAATAAGGAAACTTACTTTACTTGGGACTTGCATAGTGCTTTGCAAATGGGTGGTATGTGGATCTTTAGTATATATTTTGCCCACTTAGACATTAAGAATGGTCATTGGGAGTATAGATGTGAAGAAAATATTAGTCCAGATCGGATCTTATATCTAAGGAAATTTAGCATAGATTGTTTGTATGATAATGATGAAGCTCAAACCGCAGTTAGGAGAGATACTGTTAAAGAGCTTTATTGTGCTTCACATCCATTAAATAAAGTTGTTGCTGTTGATATAATATTCTGTGAATATTGTAAAGGTTTAGGGCAGATGAATAGTCCTTATCCTTATAGTAATAGTTTGAAGGATAAGAATTATAGTATTGTAGTATGTCCCAAATGTAAGGGATATGGCTACTTAGCGATGAAAGGAGAATATAATGGATAAGGTAAAATTTACTATTGAATGTGAAATGGAGGGAAGATGGGTACCTCATTTTTTAGCAATGTTATTTTATATGGAGCAGTTAGGTAATTGGGGTAGTAGTCGTGAAGTAGGTATTATGGCTGATGGTGATGGCGACTTCAGGCCAAAATTTACTTGGGACGAGAAGTTTGACAATCAACTCTTAGATATAAAACCTGTTAGAGATATTGATGGTGATAGGTTATATGATGCTGGTTAGGAAGGAGAATTTGAATGGATTATCTTACCGTATGTGATAAAATTGGTTGTACTTATTATAAGGGCGATGTTAGACAAGAAGATAGATGTCGTCTAAGTTGTGTTCATAATATCCCTTATTGTAAGGATTATTATACCCCTAAAGGTAGCGAGACTAAGGAAGGAGAGATGCAAGTAAACCAGAGAACATGGATAGCATTAACTTGGATAAATAGTGAATCGGGTAACTATACATCAATAGTAGAGGTACCTATTAGTGATGAAAAAGATATTGTAAAAACTTTGATATATAAGATGATAGCAGAAGAATGGGATAATGAAGGAGAATATGTAGCCAATGAATGTACAGTATATTTCTTCACAAATGAAGATAATGTGAAGAGACTTCAGTCTATAGATCTTGAGATAGCTCATTTGATCTGGGAAGGTATTGATATGCAACTCATTTCTATAATTAAAGCAACTTTAGTAGCGCGTGTATATAAAGCATTCGCTGATGTGATTATAAAGCCAAAGAAAGGAGAGTAGTTTTTGACAATATTAGAGATCTTTGAGAAAGTAGACTCTATACGAATGACTGACTACCTTAAGCCTAGAAGATTTGGTGATTGGCAGATAGACTACATTGATTTCACTACAAAAGACATAACAATTCAAAAACTTCGAGATGCTATACATAATAGAAATGAGTTAACGGGACAAAAGGAAGGTATTATAGTCAGACTACTCAATCATGGATCTATTGTAATGACCGATACTATGATGGAGAAAAGAACAAATACTCCTTTCTTTATGAATGTTAAAGGGGATATTCTAATAGCTGGTTTAGGATTAGGTATAATCATAACGGTTGTGCAAGATTTGTCTGAAGTGAAGTCTATAACGATAATAGAGAAGAGTCAAGAAGTTATTGATTTAGTGGTATCACAATTACCATTGAATGATAAAGTGAAAGTTATACGGGCCGATATCTTTGAATGGTTACCAAAACCGGGTACTAGGTATGATACACTCTACTTTGATATCTGGAGTGCTATATGTGGCGACTACTATGATGATATGAAGTTACTTAGAAAAAGGTTTAGTTCTCGTAAGCGAGATAAGAATTCGTGGTTAGGTCATTGGCGAGAAGAAGATATGCGAATTGCCGCTAGGAGAGGTTGAGATGATTCAAGAACGCCCGGTTAAATATAAGATAGTGGTGAACTTAGAAAACTACACCGTTAGTATTGATCCTAATGTTAGTGATACTATGTGTCAGAATATAAGAAAAGAACTTGGAATAGACATACCTACCAAAGCGGCTTTAGTTAAAGTTATAACTACTATATTAAGGCTTACTGCATTAGTAGCAACTGATTACACCTTTATACTACACGAGATCTGTAAGGTATTTAGTTCCGTTGGTGTTTTGGTGACAATAGATAGATTAACCCGTTTAATAACTTATTTTGGTAATACACTTGTATATTAGGAGGTCAAATGAAATATTTAAGGTATTTGAAATATGTATTAAAGCATAGATGGTATGTATTTCTTGAGTGTTGTAAAGTAGGGCAGTATTGGTTAGGTATAATACATGACCTTAGTAAGTTTTTACCTAGTGAATTTGTCCCTTATGCTAAACATTTTTATGGAAAAGGTAGAGATATAAAGACCGGAAGAGATGCTACTGGTTATTATAGAGCGGGCGATTCTGGTGAGGATGATTTTGATTTCGCTTGGTTATTACATCAAAAACGTAATAGACACCATTGGCAGTATTGGATACTACCAATGGATGATGGTATAGAGAAGATATTTGATATGCGTGACAAATATTTAGTCGAGATGTTTTGTGATTGGGCTGGTGCAGGTAAAGCCCAAAAGAGCAAACTTTCTACTAAAGAGTGGTATGAAAAGAATAAAGGTAAGATGAGACTTTCACTTAATACAAGAATTTGGTTAGAGTTGCGTTTAGAGAGATTATGAAAGATATGAGTGATGATGTTGTTTTAACCAGACGTGATACTGACTATGACGAACTAATTGTAACTACTGTAGAGATCTATGAATTAAGTAATACACCTATTGACAATAAACAGTTATTTGACCTGATTTATGAACGCGCTTATCGTGCCCCAGCAGACATTTCTAAAATTAACTGTATACGGGTTGTATAAAAATGAGTATTGAGGAGTCTAAAATGAGAGATTTTGCAGTTTTTGTTTCTTGTGGTTGTAGAGTTAAAGTACAGAATGATACTATTGAAATGAAAAGTATTCATCGTTGTGAAAAGCATTCTGATGTTGTTAGGTATCTGTTTTCTATACAGATATTAGAACCATTAGGTAAATGTTTAGTTATATCAGATACACAATCAGAAGATGAATTAGTTGTATCTGTTTCTAATGCTATACCTATAGCTAGTGCTGAATACGTATCTGTTAGTGCTATAAAAAGTGAATAGGAGGTTAAGTATGAAAAAGATCGGTACAGCTCTGTTAGTATTAGTAGTAGTTGTGGCTTTTAGTGTAATATCTTGGACATGTCATATGTGTGGAAGAACACAACAAGTAGTAACGCAAGAGTTAGATCCACAAGTTCTATTAAATAAGTATTCTTGGTTCAAAGATTCTAGTGCCCAACTAGATAAAAAAGTTGCCGATATAAAGATTTATCAGAAGAAATTAGATAACGTATCGGTTATGTATGGTAAGGAGGCGATTAAATGGCCTAGAGACGTAAGAAATGATTATAGTATATGGGGGCAAGAAGTAGCTGGTATTAAAGCATCATATAATACATTAGCGGCTGATTATAATGCCCAAATGGCTAAGATTAACTGGCGATTTACAAATCAGGGTATGTTACCTCAAGGAGCTACAGATCCACTTCCTAGAGAGTACAAACCCTATACTGAGGAGTAAGGGGAATATGCAGAAAGTATTAGTTGTTTTGTGTTTAATATTTTGTATCTTTTTGTTATTTGGTTGTCCGCAACAGGCATCCCATAAAACTAATCAACCACAATCGACTTCAGGTGTTGAGAAAGCTACAGTCAATTTAAAGACTGATTCTTCTGGCATGACTGTCGAACAACAAAACATTGCCAAACGGTTAGAAGCAGATAACAAACCAGGAGCGATGAAGCATTTATATATAATTTCTGCCTATTCTGGCGAAGTGATTATGTATAGTGCTGTAAAGGGTAAAGTAACCTCCGGAAAGAAACGATTGACTCCTAGAACCGTAGCAGCTATAGATGGGGATATGGTAGGAGAACCACATAATGGAATACCTATAGTAATAGGTAATAAGTGGCATTGGACTAGTGAAGTATTAGAAGATGATGGTACTTATGGTGAGTCTATGGACTATATTTACTGGTGGGATACAAAAGGAATCTACCATCAGCATATGGTTACTGGGGGGCAGATAATACATATTAGCGATGCCCCATTAAATGTTAAACGAGTTATGATCAATATTACTACTGGTGTTAATGAATAAATGTTAAGATACTTACTTTTGTTAGCGCGTGCCTAAGGGAGTAAATTAGCTTCCTTATAATTTCATAAATTAGAGGAGTCGTTAAAAATGAGTGAGAAAATGTTGAAGTACGGAAGACGATTGAAGTATAAAGTAATTGAGCAGTCCGCCGCTATGGAAGCTATAGGAAAGTATTGTGTTGATCCATCGGGGAGAGTTTGGCGAACAGATGGTACTAGGTTGTGTGAATTAGCTAACTATACTGCAGTAATAGATACAAATACATTCGATTGTAAGAATAGAGCAATACATGAATACGATTTGCTTGAATCTATAACTTCTAATGAGTTATTTGCTGTAGTATATGATGCCCCAACTTTTGTATTAGTTGGTAGAGATGGTAAGGCATTATGTACCCTTTCTAAAGAAAATTCTGATTTACAAATTGTAGGTAATCTGTATGTAGCGAAAGATTGGTTACCGATGTCTCAACTTACAGCAAAGCAGATAGCACCTATTTCGGAGTTGAAGGGTGGATGGATATGGCCCAAACATCTTCCTAAAGCACACTATTTCGTAACCGAAGGTTATGGTTATGGTGCTTCTTTATGTGGTAAGCACGTATTTGTTATACGTGATGCTGAAATTGACAAGAACGATAGTCCAGATAATTGCGCTACTTGTATGAAGCGATTAGCTATTCGAGAGAAACGTGGTTCAGGAAAGAGACGTAGTAAGAAAGTTAAATCAGTTTAAATTATCTTGTTGACGTGCATATATAAAGCACGTATAACTATTTGTAGTTATAAATTTTCTAATAATTATGGAGGTTTAGTTATGCAGAAGTTGTGTGAATGGGAAAAACCTATATTAGTATTTCTGGGTGATGTTAATTTTACTAAAGGTTGTAAAGTATGTAATACGGGACATAAACCAGATAAATGCTCAAATGGTTCTCATTATAGTATATATAATGAGTCGTTATATGCCGGTGTTGCGGAAACCGTAGCGTGTAAAGACGGTGACTAGTTACAACTATTAGGAAAGAAGTAGAAGATGCTCGCAAGAATTTCCTTAAAATATAACAAAGATAAAAGAAGAAAGTACCGAACAGGTACTATCTATCATGTAGGGGAGTTTGATTATGTTATTCATACGCCCTTTGATAGTAGTTGTAGGTATAGATTTATAGCTACTGAAATAACTACAGGTTGGAAGGTACCGGAAGTTGGGGGTTTTAATGAACAAACTTGTTTTGAAGATCTACAGAGGGTAGTTAAAAGTAAAAGTATTGAAGAGATACGATTAACTATATCAAAGGCTAATCGGTATAATGAAGTAAAAGTAAAACGTAATGAATTGACTATGGCAACGCAAGTTGTTTGGATAAAGTTGGGGGTGATATAATTGAGTACAGATCTTTGGGAGTTATGTAAGCATTGTGGTCATTTTTATGAAGGTAAATGTAGAGCTTTTTGTAGTCCCGAAACCCTAACAGAAATGGAACATCGAAAGGGAGCTAAATGTCTTTGTGCTGAAAAGAGTTTAGTGACTTTAAGCATTACGTGGATTCTCCAAAATATGATAGAGGATAAACTTGCAGATATGTGTGAGAAGGTCGTAACTGATATATTAAAGATTGATAATATTGATAAATTAACTTTAACGGATCTGCACCATGCTATTAATATATCTATGCAAGGACTTAGAGTACGTCTTAGTAGTGAAGTCGTAGAAGAATTATCCCGCCATCTTATAGGACGTGATACGCGTGCAAGAGTAGTATGGCGAAGAGAACAATGGGCAAAGATTAGGGAGTAAACTGAAATGGGTTCAAGAGATTGGGAACTCTTTTATGATTTTGGCATTCCTTATAAAATAAAGAATGTTTCAGATTCTTTATGTAGAAAGTGTCATCAATGTTATGAAGATAAGTGTAGGGCCTTTTGTGTACCTCATTCTGAAGAGGAAAGGTTACAAAGAGAAGGAAAGGAATGTCTTTGTATGAAACTTGGGGGTAACGAAAGAGATGAGTAATCTTGGATATGTTTTGGGTAAATGTAAGTGGTGCAAATATTATAGTATAATCCGCAACGAGAACTCAGGTATGTGCGGTCTGGATTGGGAAGTAAGACATCCAGAAGATGGCTGCCGTATAGAAAGTTTCCGGTTAACTGAAAATGGGGAATTACATGAAGAGTACTATGACTGGCTACATAAAGTGTACAAAGAGATAGAAAAACAGTTAGAAGATGTTGGCAAACATCCTAGGAACCAGAGTTAGTAGCCCGATTGAGTGGTAGTAAAGGACCAAGACGAGGAGAAGCTAAACATACTTGTGGATGGAGAAGTCTTTGAGGTAATAAAGATGTCAGTATACAAAAACGATCATTTTGAAATTAGTAAGATTGGTCCATTACAAAAATTGGATTTGTTAGATTCTGAATGTGTGCCTATTTATAGTAAATATGGTAGAGTACATAGAGTTAAAAAACATAATGGTTTGGATGCTATTAACGATGATAGTCCCATTCGTTTATCGGACATGTTCAATAGACCTATGGACTCATTAAGTAATCACTTTATTATTCAAGTAGCCGGTTGTGAATTAGATTGTCCCGTTTGTTATGTAGATAATAAGAATTGGGATACGACCTTTAACGCGCAGGATCTAGTTGACGAATTTACTAAATTCAAGAGAGTAGTACCAAGTTTAAATGTTTTCCATTTGATGGGTGGTAATCCGGGTAGATTTGCTTCTGGATGGTCGATTCTTAGAGAAGAGTTAAACTCACGCACTTATAAAAATATTATTCTTCTAACTAATGTTCTTTTCATAGAAAATGAATTATATGCTAATATACCGTGGACAAAATTAGAATTAGATAATTTTGTTATCGCGGGATGTTTGAAGGGTACTAATAAACAAAACTTTATTGATAATACTGGTAAGGATTATTTTGACGTCGCTATAAAAGAGTTGAAGAATTATGTTAAATTTAAGAATTTCTATCTAACTCTTTTGAATCCCGATCCTAAATCAATGAATGTAGTATACAATATTATTGATATTCAAAGAATAAATATATTACAAGAAGTAAGATATCATGCTTCATATGGAGGAAAGAAAAATGACTAATACTGGTTGGTTGAATCGATTTCCTGGCGGTACTATGAACAGTGCCTTATCATCAGACAAAGTTTCAACCGCAGTAAATACCTCAATGGCTACAACATATACAACATATACAACATATACAACAGTACCTGGACCGATACTAGAACCTACTGAAGAAGAGATAGCAAATAAGTTATCACAGATAAAAGATAGGGCTTTATGGCATATGAAAAAAGAGAAAAAGAATGTAAAAGAACCAATCAAAAGAGTTCCTATTAGGGACTATAACTTTAGGAGAGTATAATGAGTGGATTTAATGAGTTTAGTGATAAATTATATCACTTAGAACTTGACGAATTGGTACCGTTAATTGTTATACTAGATAAGTGGAGTAAGGACGATTTAGTACTTATATGTTTAGGAGAGTTAGCGGATCGTCAAGCAAAAGGTGCATCAGAAGAAGTGTCTGTTAAAGCAAAAAGTGTTAAAGCAAAAAGTGTTAAGGTTGAAGAGACTAAATGAATTGGAGTATTAAAATGAAACCGGGCACGTTAGGAGAATTTAGAGAAAAGACTAAAGGTTTATCAGACGATGTTATTATGTTTGTTGAGTATGATTGTTCTTATAATGTAAGAGGTGATATATACGCTGGAGTAGTTCTCGACGGTAACGAAATATATAAAGCTACGGGTAGGGCGGGTCCTTGGCCTGTTTTTAATTTCTTATATGACAAGCCAGAAGGTACGGCGATTACTGCTATATCTATCGGCTGCGGTTTTGAAGATGGTTCTGAAGAGAAATCTAAGTTGTAATTCATAGAATCTTTCTGTCGAAGGTGGTAGATTAAATGAAAATTTTCATACGAGACCCAACTGATAAGGTATTTGAAGTTTCTTATATTACGGAAGATAGTGAAAATATAGACTTGCGTATACGACAAATGTCGGGCTTTATAAATGCTATAAAGTTAGACAAAAGTACTTTGTATATTTTTAATGATAGTAAATGCAAAGAAGATGTTGTTAAATATTTTAGAAAATATGATATCAATGAGCAAGGCTACTCAAGATTAGTTAACATTACAACAAAGGTACGATAGATTTTAAGAAAGGCAGTTTGAGGCGTAGTGGTGAAACTGGTAGACACACAAGACTTAAAATCTTGCGGCTTGTAAAAGTCATGAGGGTTCAACTCCCGCCTACACTACCAACTTTTTAAGATGAAGGAGAAATATTATGAAATATTTAAATAAATTAATATTTGAAAATGATAAACTTAAAGAAATAGATAAAGTGGTTAGTACGGACGAATTACGTGAATTTTTAGAGTCAGACAACTATTGTATAAGAATAGGTGCTATTCGTAAATATGAGCAGTTAACAGGTGAAACTTTTCCTAATAAAACTGATAGTGAAGCTAAAATGATATTACAAGTTGATGGTTTTAATAAGCGTTTTTGTTAAAAGAGGAGACAAAAAATGGAACGAGATTTTATTCAAGAAATAGTATCGGGTTGGGATAATCATCCTATTGTGGTATCTGCTGAGTTTAGTACCGATCCAGGTAAATGTCCCCAATGCAATTCAGAGGGAACAAAATTAGTTATAAAGATTGATCTTGTTGGGGACGATGCTTTTATAATAAAGAGTACTTATCTTCTTTGGTGCAATTGTAGTTATAGAGAGATTGTTGATGTTTATGAAGAAGGTATTCCAAAATTTCATATTGATGGGGATAAAGGCAATTATATTGAATGTCCTATAAGTGGTCAGAAAGCTTTTGAGTTTTTAACAAAAGGTATGCCTATAGCGAAAACTAGTTTTAAAGGTGGTATTACTAAAGAAGTTTCACTTTAGTAAAGGAGAGAAATGGAAAAGTTAATTGTTGCTAGTATTGTATATCGTCCTGATGACTCTTTTATGTTATTCAATCGTATAGGAGAATGTTTGTGTTCTGGTTACTTACTAGATGATGAAATGAACAATCTATTAGAAGCGGATTCTCAAATAGAGTTATATCGTATGAATAACTATTTTTATGATGGTATGAAAGAACCTAATGATGCAATATATACTAGAGAAGTTGAACAAACACTAATTGATGATTGGCTAAAAAGATTTTGTTATGAATACATACTACCAGAATCAAATCATTTTAAGCCACATAAGGCAGAATATGCTACAAATATATTGAATAACAATATAAAAATAGGTACCATAAAAGAAATAATAGTAGGTAGTGTTGTATGTGCAGGTTCTATGCATGAAGAGAGAATTTATGATAAACATGGGGTACTAAAATGTACTTTTAATCTCTTATGGTGTAAGGACGAAGAACGTAGTTTTTGGAAACGATATAAACTTATTGCTGATCCAGGAATAGAGGAGTTTTACTCTCATGATTGCTTTGATGAACTCTTACATGAAGATGATGGTCCTTATACTTCCGAAATGGAACATGAATATATTGAAAAATGGCTTAAACGATTTGATAATTCTAATTACGTACATCCTATTTCACGAGTTTTTCGAACGAGTAACGCAGAAGATATGGCAATAGGGGGATTTAATCTGAGTCCTAATCCAGCGAGGTTGCAAATGAATAATGCTATAACGATACATTTTAGTTATTCAGAATGTGGTAATCAATCAGGTACATACGATTGTTTTGCTGTAGTAATATGTAATGACTTACCCTTAACTGATTTTATACTTGAACGTTTAGATGCCCAGTTAAACGAGAGTTTTTTAGGAATGACTATTGTAGGCAATAAACTTGGCTGTACAAAGTTTATAATAACACATAATATACCTAAGGAAAACGTTGATATATGGCAGGAAGTAATAAAAAGTAGAATTAGTAGTGCCAAACTAGACTATTATTTGAAACATACAGAAGAAGCACAACTTTCTGTATGCGTTACAATATAAGGAGACAATATTATGTCGGTAAGTGTTATTTGTGCTACTTGTGCACATCATGAATTTCCTCAGAAAGTAGGTTGCCCCAATAAGCACATACCTTGGGTATGTGCTGATAATACTCTGTTTGATTGTTCTTTCTATAAACATGATCCAGAGAAAGAACGTCAATATATGTTAGCCCAGAAAGAAATATCTAATTCAACAGCGATTCAGTTATATCTTGATGCAAAACGTGAAGTTTTCGATCTGAGGAAGATGTTAGAAGAAAAAGTAATTACTTCTGTTGAACAAGACCCCAACGATCTCACGATGATACATGTCAACATCAGTATGGATGTACCTAGATGGTTATGTGAGAAAATACATAAAGCGATGACTGAATGGGAGGCAGATTTAAAATGAACCAATCATTTGCTGAAGGATTATATGATGAAGTTATGAAAAATCATAATAAAGAAGGAAAGTCTGACTTTATATTTATAGATGGTAACCATGTAAAAAATCCGCTTAATCAGACTACGCTTGATGAAGGAACTATAAAATACTTCTATGTAAAGTAGGAGATATGACAATTAATACTAAAAAGGAGAATGATAAATGCATCCAAACGATTTTGTAAAAATGTTGAAGAGTTATAAGGGTGGAGTATATATGGAATGTTCTTTCTATAGAATGCCTATACATACTACTGTAGCAGGATCAGGCGTAGAAACTGGATCTATGCTATTCTCTAGAGTTGGTTATGTTACTGATAGTTTACTGGAAAGTTTATACGATTTATTGTCTCATCTACATCCTGCTACACAGTTAGAAGGTTATATATTAGATATAACAAAGGAACGAACCACATCTTGGTGTGAAAAGGTGATAGAAGTAGATAAGATAACTAATAATCCTTCTAATAAACTTTTAGAAGTAACTAGGATACGTTTTGCAGATGTTACTTTATATCTGTATAATGCTTTAAAATTAGATGATGCTAACGACATAGTTAGGTTTATTGCATCTTTGAAGGAGGTATTGAATGACCCCAAGTGATTTTAGAATCTCTTATAAAGAAGAGCAGATTGAATCTCTCGTACGTAATGTACGCGAAGTTGAGAATCCTGTTATTGATAATCACGCTAGTATGCTTATTGAATCTATTTTTTTACGCATTCCATTAGATCCGCTATATGGATATTGGAATTATGATCTAGAGCCTATGAAACTTGTACTCATAAGGGGTAACGATCTCTTTGAAAATATTAGACAGTTTGTACTCGGAAAGTATAAGTTATCAGATTTACAAGTAATGCCCGATTTAAACGGTTATTCTTTTACGGACTTGAGTAGCAGACATCAACGACTTATTGTAGAAACACGTATGATAGTACGTGTTTGCGACCAAACAGCATCACCTCCTATAGAGATATTTTCTGATATTCTAAAAAGAATACAGTATTTTGCTGAAATGGATTATAATGCTATTCGTGTTATGGAGGTTAAAAATGGATCAAAATGATTTTTGTGTATATCGCCGACGTATTAATGCAATGGTTCCAATGACTGTTTATGTTTTCCATTCTAAGGTTGTGAACTATCCGATAGATGTATACACAAATATACTTCGTCGGCTTCAACATTTTGCTTGGATGGACTACAATTCGATTCGTACTATGATAATTACATAAGGAGTAATCGTTATGGAATCTAAAAAGGTGTCTAGTGAGTTAACAATTGCTCACGAAATAGAATCCTCACCAGGGATCTTCTATTTAGGTAGAAATGCTTTTGATATAACCTCTACACCATTTGAAAGATTGCTTTGGTCAGAATATATTAAACAGGTTGTCATTATAGCAAGCGCAAATGATATTCTCTTAAAGATAGGAGCAAGTTCATAATGGATATAGATGAAAAAATATTAAGTGCAGTTCGAGAACCATTAAGTCAAAAGGAAGGCGTTATTCCTCTATTTAATGTAGGACAACGCATATATGTATATCATCATAAGATATACAATTCATTAATGAATGTCTTTCACGCGTAGCTAATATACTTTGTTTTATTTGTTCTTTAATTAAGTCATTCATATTATATTACTATTAAACAAATGGCACGTATTGAAAGCATAACCTATATCTTATTATACGTTGTTACTAATTGTTTGTCCTAATGACTCTCAAATTAACATCTTGTATAATAAAGAGTAAACAATAAAATACTTTTACATTAAGAGGAGGTGAAATACTTGCCTAGCATAATTATAAACAACAAAGTGATAGAATACACAATTGGTTCGGCAATAGGAAGGGATCATCTTTATGTAGGCGGGGGACCTATAAAACCCTTAGTTGGAAGGGGGAATCAGGACGCTTACGCAACTGCAGAAGATGAAAACTTTTTCATAGCAGTAATTACTGATGGATGTTCCGAAGGAGAACATAGTGAAGTTGGGGCTAATTTTGGTGCTAATTTTATAGCTCATCGATTTAGAGAAAAATTTCATCGTAGTAGTAATCTAGGATATGTTCTAGCCGTAGAAGATGATATGGAAAGAATCAGACAAGATATGTTAGCTACTTTTCGTCTTTGGTTATGCAACTTTCCTGGTAACTTACATACGAATGTAAGTAACTATGCGTTATTTACTATAATGGGAGTCATGATACGATCTATGGATGTAGTAATATTTTCTATAGGTGACGGTTACTGGGCAATGAACGGAAGTCTTAATCGAATAGGACCATTTCCGAATAACGAACCTCCATATATGGGGTATGGTTTAGTAACAACTAAAATGGTTACAGCAGATCCTACTATAATTCGATTTAAGTGTATAGCCCAAGAAGAACTCGATAGTATAGAGAACTTATTAATAGCTTCTGATGGATTAGTATGGTTTATAAAAAATGAAGATGTTGTAATACCGGGACATACTAGGAAAGTAGGTAATATATCTCAGTTTTGGGAAAGTGATACGTTCTATAAAAATGAAACTGAAATGTCTCGTTTTCTAAAACGATGTAACTATGATGTCCAGAAAGTAGAAAATGGTAGATTAAAAGATACTGTTGGATTGTTGAATGATGATACTACTGTATTTGCTTTAAGGACAAAGGATATAATGTTATGAAGCATATAGAGAAGCAACAATGCGGAATAGATTGTAATGGTTACTTATATGCGTTGGTTTTAGGTAAGGATGACTATTTAACGTATGCAAACCTTGTTTGTGCTAAATGTGGTAGAGAATATGGTTGGTATGAAATAAAACTAAAGAAAAGAGGGTATCTATGGAATAGGCAGACTATTATTGTAGTACCCTATGTAACTATAGATACAAAAATATTTCCTTATCCGACATATCAAACTAAACATCAAGTAGGTGTTATGGCGATGTATAATCGGAATGTTACTGAGTCTATGCTCGATGAGTATATAGATAATGCTTTTGTATTTGATGTGTATGGTGAAGGTGTGAACTGTAATATGTCATACTAAGAGAAGGAGGTGAAACGTAAAGTGAATGTTTATATAAATGGTAACAGAGTAGTATTAAATCCTACTGATTTTATAGGTAAAGGTGGTGAAGCTGAAGTTTATAAATGGAAGAATGAGGCAGCTAAGATATATAAAACTAAATATCATCCCGATTTTCATGACGTACCCGATCAAGGGATTGAAGCGGAAAAAAGAATAGCTGTTCATCAAACAAAGTTACCCGATTTAATGAAATTGGTAGCAAATCTACCCGATAATGATGTTTTACCTATCTCTCTCATTACTGATGACAAAAATAAAATCATAGGGTATACTATGCCCTTTTTACCAAAGACCGTACCTCTTCAACGCTATCATGAGAAATCTTGGCATGATGCGGGTATTAGTAACAACAAAGTTATTACTATCTTTAGGAGTTTACATGCAGCAGTAACTAAGAATCATGCAAGACATGTGGTCATTGGGGACTTCAATCCTTTAAATGTACTGTTACATGATGAACTCCCCTATATAATCGATACAGATAGTTTTCAGTTTGGTTCATATTATTGCTACACATTTACTGATAGATTTGTAGATCCACGACTTTGTGATCCTAATAAAAAGTCGCCAGATCTTGATAAGCCGCACGATACTCTTTCTGATTGGTATGCTTTTGCTACTCTGTTATTTTATAGTTTCTTATGTATAGGGCCATATAGTGGTGTCTATCTTCCGAAGGATAAATCAAAAGCGTGTCCACAAGGACTTAGACCATTAAAAAGGATAACTGTATTTGATCCAGATATTCTATATCCAAAGGATACAATAGCTTTTCACTATAAAGTATTACCAGACGATCTTTTGAACTTATTTGAACAAATATATGCAAAAGACTATCGTATTCGATTTCCTATAGAGATGTTGAACACAATGCGTTGGACGAAATGTGTTATTTGTGGTATAGAACATGCACGTAGTAAAT